>TARA_B100001057_G_scaffold499074_1_pt1 | contig 11501 bp, 8 predicted proteins | sample TARA_B100001057 | Tara Oceans TARA_B100001057 (sample SAMEA2621839) | marine metagenome | biome: marine biome (ENVO:00000447); feature: surface water layer (ENVO:00002042); material: "saline water (ENVO:00002010), including plankton (ENVO:xxxxxxxx)" | depth 5 m | reverse complement strand
GTTAGTGGTAAAGCCTAATAATGAGGGGTCGAGTATAGGTGTGAAAATTTGTAAAAATCTGGTTAATTTAAAAAAAAATATAAAAGCTTTATTTAAAATATACGACACTTTAATAATTGAAAACTTTATTGGTGGACAAGAAATTCAGGTAGCTGTTTTAAATGGTAAGGCATTAGGAGCCATAGAACTTAAACCAAAAAGAAAGTTTTATGATTATAAGGCAAAGTATACAAAATCAGCAAATACAGATCACATAATGCCCGCAAATATCTCGAATGAAAAATATAATGAAGTACTTAAAATTGCTGAACGAACACATAAAATATTAAGATGTCGAGGAGTAACGCGATCAGATTTTAAATATATTAACAATAAATTTTATCTTTTAGAAATAAACACACAACCTGGAATGACCAATTTATCTCTGGTACCTGAAATTGCTAGTTACAAAAAAATTTCCTTTGATAAACTTGTGCAAAAATTAATTCTTGATGCAAGCTTAAATAAATGAGAAAATTAATTGTTATTTTTTCCTCAATTTGCTTACTAATAATACTCTCAACATTCAATATAGAAAATTTTAATACAAGTTTATCATTTTTTAAAATTGATAAAATTGAAGTAAAAAACCTAAAAATTTTAAATGAAACAAAAATAACAAATTTATTTAATGATGAATTATTTGGATCAAATTTATTAATATTAGACGAAAAAAAAATTGATAAAATTTCTCAAACTAATAAATTAATTGATTACATAGAATTTAGAAAAATTTATCCATCAAAGTTACAGATCATAATTTATGAAAAGGAGACGATAGCTATAATTAATAATAAGCAAAAAAAATTTTATTTAACAAATGAAGGAGAAGAGATTAAATACTTTAAAAATACAATACTAGATGAATTACCTAATATTTTTGGAGAACAAAATAATTTTTTAGAAATTTATAATACTTTAATTGAGATTAATTTTCCAACTTCAGAAATTAAGTCATTTTATCATTTTGAAATTGGAAGATGGGATATTATATTAAAAAACAATAAAATCATAAAATTACCTGTAAAAAATTTTAACATTAGTTTAAAAAATTATATGGGATTAGATAAACAGATAAATTCTGAAAATTATAAAATATTTGATTATAGAATTAAAAATCAATTAATCTTAAATTAAATGGATAAACTTAGAAAAAAAAATCTTTTTGTAGAAATAAATAATGATAAACTCCTAGTGGCTGTAGGAGAATATGATGAGGAACTTAATTTTAAAATACTAGATAAAAAAATATTTCTACCAGCGGGTTTTCAAAATGGAAAAATTGTCAATCTGGAGATTTGCGGGGACGATCTTAAAAAAATAATTAATGAAATAGAAAATAAATCAAATATTTTTTTCTCTGATGTAAATGTGATTATTAATCATACTAATATTGATTGTATTAATGTTAGTGGCTTTAAAAAACTAAATGGAAATCAAATTTTATCTCAAGACATATCTTATATTTTAAATGATATAAAATCCAAACTTGTAGAGACAGAAAATTGTAAATCAATAATTCATTTATTTAATACGAAATTCTTATTAGATAATAAACATATAAAAAATTTACCAATTGGTTTATATGGAGATTTTTATTCTCATCAATTAACTTTTTATATGATTCATAATAACGAACTAAAAAACTTAAAAGCATTATTTAATAAATGTAATCTTAATCTTAAAAAGATAATACTGAAAAGTTTTACCGATGGAATCAAAGTCATAAATAAGAAAAAAAATGATACTTTTATAAAAATTATTTTTAACAAAGAAGACACACAATTAATGTTTTTTGAAGATTCATCATTTTCTTTTTTCCAAAAATTTAATTTTGGTTCAGATATAATTTTGAAAGATATTTCAAAAGTTTGTTCTCTTAATTTATCAAATGTTCGTAACATTATTTCAAATTCAAACTTTAAAATATCAGATAAAAATATGTACGTTGATAAACATTATTTTAATCAAAATGAATTTAGAAAAATAAGTTTAAAACATATAATTGAAATTTCAGCTTCAAGAATTGAAGAGATAGTTAATATTGTATTTAATCAAAATAAGAACTTGTATAATGGGCATAGTGAAGAAATTGATGTATATTTTGATTTTAAAGATGAAAATATAAAGCACAAATTTAAAGATATCTTCAAAAGTTACTTTAAAAAATGTAAGTTTAATTTTGATAATTCAATTGATGAAGATCCATTTACCTCTATAAAAATATTTGGAGAGCTTCTTAGTAAGGGATGGACAAAAGAGGCTATACCGGTTTTAACCAAAAAAAGCTCTTGGATTTCAAGGATATTCTCAGGCTTATTTGAATAAACTTGTTATTTTTTGAAACATTTTTTGTTTTAAGAATTACTTTTTAATACATTACATAACTATAATGTTAAATTCTAATCAAAAAACAATTATTAAACCAATAAAATTAACTGGAGTTGGTTTACACAACGGAGTAAATGCCGACCTAGTAATTTATCCTGCAGAGGAAAATTTTGGTATTAAATTTTGTAGAGTTGACATTGATAAAAACGATTTAATTAATGCAAATTTCAAAAATGTAATTGAGCCAATTCTTTGTACTAAAATTTCAAATAAAAATGGTATTTCAGTTTCAACAGTAGAACATTTAATGGCAGCCTTTTTTGGAGAAGGTATTGATAATGCCCTTGTTGAAGTAAATGCTTCTGAAATTCCAATTCTTGATGGTTCTGCGAGCGAGTTTGTTGAAGCTATAAGATTAGCTGGAGTCAAAGAGCAAAATGCTCCCAGACAATTTATTTGTGTTGAAAAAAAGATTGAATTAAGAGAGGGGGATAAATTTATTTCAATAGAACCTTCTAATAACGATTTAATAATAGATTTTGAAATTATTTATAAAAACCCTTTAATCAGAACTAGGAGAAAAGAATTTAAGTTAAGCAAAGATAAATTGTCTGAAATATATAATTCTAGAACTTTTTGTCTTTATGAGGATATTGATTTTATTAAAAGTCAAGGCTTAGCAAAAGGAGGCTCCCTAGAAAATGCAATTGTAGTAAAAGATAATGAAATATTAAATGATGATGGTTTAAGAAATAGACATGAATTTGTATATCACAAAATTCTAGATTGTATAGGTGACTTAATGTTGTCAGGCAATAGAATAATTGGTCATGTTATTACCTCTCAAGGTGGCCACGCCTTAACAAATAAATTACTTCTTAAATTTTTTGCTGATAAATCTAATTGGTCGCTTAAAAGCAGTAAATCAATAAACAAAAAAGCTGAATTTAAAGAAACGTTGAAAAAACCAATTGCAGTTGGTGTATAAAAAACAAAATTTTACCTAATATAGTTTTTTTGATATGAATTTGAAATGTATCGAAAACTATTTTTAATTTTATTCATATTTTTATTAATTACCAACTGCTCAAAAAAAGAGGAAGCTTCATTTAAACCTCCTGATGAGACAAAGTCTTACTTAATTTATGAAGAAGCGTTAGAAGCAATGGAAAAACGTGAATATTTTTTTGCTGCGAATAAATTCTCAGAAGCAGAAAAAATTTTACCTGTAATTGAACATTCAGCAAAAGCATTACTGATGTCTAGCTACTGTTATTATGCAATTAATTTTTATGATGAAGCGATTTCATCTTTGAAAAATTTTATGAGGAAGTATCCTGCAGACCAAAATATAGAATATGCTTCTTATTTAATTGCTATTTCAAATTATGAACAAATACTTGATGAGAAAAAAGATCTAGATCCGCTTTTAAAAACCAAAAAAATTATTGAAGAATATATTGAGAAATATCCAAACAATGATTACTCACTTGATTTAAAATTTAAATTAGGTTTGATACAAAATCAATTAGCAGCAAAAGAAATTTATGTTGCTAAATATTATATTCAAACTCAAAAATGGATACCAGCAATAAATAGACTTAAAATTATTATAAATGATTATAGTCAAACAATATTTGTTGAAGAGGCTTTACACAGATTAGTAGAGATTTATTATAACTTAGGTTTAATAGGGGAGGCTGAAAAAACAGCTAAAATATTAGGTTACAATTATAATTCCAGCAAATGGTATGAAAATTCTTATTCACTTTTAAATAAAGACTATCAAAAAGAACAAAGAAAATTAGAAAAAAAATCTAAAAAAGAGGAATATGGTCTAGTTAGAAAAACAATTGATAAGATTCTTAATAAATGAAAAGACAAGAAATTCAAAAAAAATATAACAAACAAAAAAAATTATTATTAAAGTACAATCATCACTACTTTAATCTAGACTCCCCTATAATATCTGACGCTAAATATGATCAAATAAAGCAAGAAATTTTGAAATTAGAGAAAAATTTTACTTATTTAAAAAAAGATAAATCAATTAGTGATCAAGTAGGGGCTCCTGTAACTAAAAAATTTAAAAAAATTAAACACTCGAAACCAATGCTTTCACTCTCAAATACTTTTAACTCTAAAGGAATGGAAGATTTTATAAGTAAAATTGCTAATTATTTAAACATTAAAAAAAGGGATTTTAACTTTTCATCTGAACTTAAAATCGATGGAATATCTGCCTCTTTGACCTATGAAAATGGATTATTAGTAAAAGGTTTATCCAGAGGAGACGGAATAACTGGAGAAGATATATTAGAAAATCTGAAAACAATAGATGATATACCTAAAAAAATATCTGATAACAATATTCCTAAACTTCTCGAGGTAAGAGGTGAAGTATATATAGGAAAAAAAGATTTTAAAAAATTAAAAAAAAATTTTGCAAATCCAAGAAATGCAGCTGGAGGTTCACTAAGACAAAAAAATCCGAATGAAACAAATAAAATACCTTTAAAATTTTTTGCTTATGGGCTTGGTATAATAAATCCTATGATTTACAAAACTCAGTTTGAATTTATTTCAAAACTTAAAGAGTGGGGTTTTAATGTAAATTCTTACAATAAAATAGTTAGTGGTATTGAAGAAATTGAGGAACACCACAAAAAAATTGAGTCTATAAGATCATCACTTGATTATGATATTGACGGAATAGTTTATAAGATTGATGATTTAAATTTACAAGAAAGACTAGGAAATACTTCAAACTCTCCTAGGTGGGCAACAGCTTACAAATTTTCCTCAGAGAAAGCCACCTCAAAAATTAAAGATATAATAATTCAAGTTGGTAGAACTGGTGCTATTACTCCAGTAGCTAAAATAGAACCAGTTACAGTTGGTGGGGTTGTAGTTTCAAATGCTACTTTGCATAATGAAGATGAGATAAAAAGGAAAGATGTAAGGATAGGGGACACAATAATTGTTCAACGAGCTGGAGATGTAATTCCTCAAGTTGTCTCAGTAGATCTAGACAAAAGAATTAAAAATTCAAAGAAATATATTTTTCCAAATAAGTGCTTGTGTGGAGGAAAAATTCAAAAAGAATTTAATTTATCTACTAAAAAAGAAGATGCAGTAAGAAGATGCACCAAAGGATATAATTGTTCTTTTATAGCAAGAGAAAAACTAAAACATATTGTTTCCAAGGAGGCATTTAATATTGATGGTTTAGGGAAAAAAGTTATTGACCAATTTTGGCATTTGAAGTTAATTAAAAATCCGTCAGATATATTTGAACTTAATTTTAAAAAAATAAACAAACTTGAGGGATGGGGAGACCTTTCAGTAAAAAATCTTGAGACTGCAATAAACCAGGCTAAAAATATTTCTTTAAACAGATTCATTTACTCAATAGGCATAAGGCACATTGGTCAAGAAAATGCAAAAATTTTAGCTAGCTTTTTCAAAACTATCGAACAATTTTCTGATTTACTAAAAATAAAAAAAAGAGATGAAGTATTTGATAATTTAAAAGATTTAGATGGAATAGGTGAAACTCAAATTTTATCTTTAAAAAACTTTTTTGATAAAGATATTAATATTGAAATTGTTAAAAACTTAATAACAAAACTTAATATTCAAAATTTTAAAGAGACGAATACTAAAGGAAAGTTGAGCAATACTAATGTAATGTTCACTGGTGGATTTAAAAAAATTAGTAGATCTGAAGCTAAAACTTTGGCTGAAAATTTAGGAGGAAAAGTATTAGGATCTGTCTCTAAAAAATTAAATATTTTAGTAGTAGGAAATTCTAAACCTACCAAAAAAAAAGTTGATAAAGCTAAAGAACTTAAAATTAAAATTTATTCTGAAAATGAGTGGTATGAATTGTTAAATATTTGAACAAGATTCTTTTAACAAAACTAACTCTTTTCTGTTCATATACTTTTTTAGTTTTTTATAAACTTTTTGATGATATCTATTAAGCCAAAGAATTTCTTTTTTATTTAAAAGCTTTTTAAGTATTAAATCCTTATCGATAGGAGCAAAAGTGAGGTTATCAAATTTCATTCCATTTTTATTTTTCTTTGTATAAATAAGATTTTCAATTCGTAAACCAAATTTACCTTTTTCATAATATCCTGGCTCATTAGAAAGTATCATGCCTGGTTTTAACTTGATTTTATTTAATCTAGAAATTGATTGAGGTCCTTCGTGTACATTTAAAAAATATCCAACACCATGTCCTGTTCCATGATCGTAATCTAATTTTATTGATTTTAAATTTTTTCTAGCAACTTTATCTAGTATCGATCCATTAGTATTATTTTTTATTTTAAAGTTAGATAAGTTAAGATGTCCCTGTAAGACTCTAGTAAAAATTTCTTTAATTTTTTGGTTTTTATTGTTTAAAGAAATTGTTCTTGTTACGTCTGTAGTACCAAAGTGATATTGTCCTCCAGAGTCAACTAAATAAATACCACCTTGTTTAAGAACTCTATTAGTTTTTTTTGTAGCATTATAATGTACTATTGCTCCGTTTGGGCCCGTGCTAGAAATAGTAGGAAAGCTTAAAAATTTAAATTTTTTAAATTTTTTTCTATAAATTAAAAGTCTTTTCTGTGCAGAAAGTTCAGTAATTTTTCCTTTCTTATAATTATTTTTTACCCAAAAAAGAAATTTCGTTAAAGCTGCCCCATCGTATTCATGAATTTTAATCGTGTTTTTAATTTCAACTTTATTTTTTTGAGACTTTAAAAAATAAATAGGATCTTTATTTTTGCAAATGTTATTATTTTGTTTAATAATTTTTTTATAAAAAATTGAACAAGTTTGATCATCTATTAAAAAATTTTTATCTTTAATTTTTTTTAGAAAAGTTGCTAATTCGCTTAATTCAAGAAAATAAATAAAACTAAGTTTTTTTTTAAAATTTGCGTCTATTTTTTTTAAGTCACAAAAAAGAAAAACCCTCATTTTTTTATCAACTATTAGAAAACAATGTGGAATTGGAGAAAAATCTGAATCATTCCCTCTTATATTTAATAGCCAAGCAATATTTTCAGATGAAGTGGCAAGCATTAAATCTATATTTTCTTTATTAAAATATCTTTTTAAACTTTTTATTTTTTTAAAACTACTCTCACCAGTTATAGATTTATTTAAAACATAAAATTTTTTTTTTTCGGAGAAATTACTCTCTCTATCTTTTATAAAATTTAGTAAATTTTCATTTATAGCCGTACATTGAATTCCCAAACTTTTAGAAAATTGATCAATAAACTTTTCATTAAATAGCTTTGGATCAAACCCTATTATTTTATTTTTAATATTCAAATTTTTTTTATGCTTTGTAAGAGGGAGCGTGATAATTTTAAATATTCTTCCACTTTGAATATTTGCTTGTACAGTATATCTTCCATCAACAAACAAGAAATTATTTCTCTTTAAAATTAATGCTAAACCGTATGACCCAGAAAAATTTGATATATATTTCAAATTATCTTTATATTTTGGAACATACTCACTAAAAAATTCATCGTTTTTAGGAATTAAATAACCATCTAAATTATAATCTTTAAATTTTCTCTTGAGCTTATTTATTTTTTCCATTTAATTAATCTTTTTTTAAGCCTATCCCACCCAGGACTTCTATACTCATCTCCTAATTCAATTGAATTATCTTGATTGAAATCAAAGTCTTCATCTTTTTCTTTTTCTAAAATCTCATTTTTTTCAATATTATTTTCTGGTAACTCATTGATAAATCTAGATGGGATAGCATCCATCCAATCTCCTTGATAAGCTCTTCTCATAGCAAAAGATAAAAAAGCTTCTTTTTTTGCTCTTGTAATGCCTACGTAAGCCAATCTTCTTTCTTCTTCTAATGCGAAATCACCTTTTTCCTGTAAAGATTTTTGATGCGGAAATAAACCTTCCTCCCAACCAGGTAAAAAAACAACATCAAACTCCAAACCTTTAGCTGCGTGCATTGTCATTAAATTTATTTTTTCACCATCCCATTCTTGATCGGCCGATGTTGCTAAAGATACGTGTTCTAAAAAATTCTGTAAATTATCATAATCTTGCATTGCTCTTATTAATTCTTTTAAATTTTCAAGTCGGTTTTCATTTTCTAAATCTTTTTTATTTTTTATTACAGAAGAGTACCCTGACTCATCTAAAATTAACTTTAGTAAATCATAATGCTTCATAGTTTTAGCCTCTTTTCTCCACTTCTCTATCAATTTAATTAATATAGAAAATGTCTTTTTAACTTTAGGTTTAAATTGATCTAACTCAATAAGTTTAATAATCGAGTCTTCCATACATAATTTTCTTTTAGTCCCAAATTCATAAACTTTCTTCAAAGTCGCGTCTCCAATACCTCTTTTAGGGGCACCAATTACCCTTTCTAAAGCTAAGTCATCAAATTTTTGATTTACAATTCTTAAGTAACTAATCGCATCCTTTATTTCTGCTCTTTCGTAGAATCTTATTCCCCCTAAAACTCTATATCCTAATCCAATTTTAAGAAATCTCTCTTCAAATTCTCTTGTTTGATAAATAGCTCTTACAAGTATACTCACGTTGTTTAATGAGTATTTTTTTTTAATTTTATTTTCAATAATATCACTAACACCTTGAGCTTCATCTTTTCCATTACTATAACAATGTAATTTTACTAGCTCTCCACTGTTGCCAGATGACCAAAGTTTTTTACCCATTCTACTGCTATTATTTGAAATAAGATTAGAGGCTGTCTCAAGAATATTTTTTGTAGATCTGTAATTTTGTTCTAATTTATAAACTTTACAATTTGGATAGATTTTATCAAAAGTTAAAAAATTTTTGATCTCAGCGCCTCTCCAACTATAAATTGATTGATCGTCATCTCCTACACAACATATATTTTGATTTGAATTAACTAATAACTTTAGCCATTTATTTTGAATAAAATTAGTATCCTGATACTCATCTACTAAAATATACCTAAAATTTTTACGGTAAATTTCGGCAATATCATTATTATTTTCAAATAATTTTACTGTAAACAAAATTAAATCTCCAAAATCCATAGCATTTAAATCTTGCGTTTTTTTTTGATAAATGGAGTAAACTTTTAAAATCTGGTTTTCTAATAAATTACTTTTTTTTACTTTGACATCTTCATGCATTAAGCCTTTATTTTTCCAATTATCTATTAAAGCAATTATAAACTGAGGTGAAATTTTTTTAGCATCGATATTTTCAGCTTCACAAATTTTTTTTATTAATTTTTTTTGATCATCTGTGTCTAATATTGTAAAATTACTTTTAAAACCAATAGCCTCTGCATGTCTCCTTAAAAATTTTACACTAATGGAGTGAAAGGTTCCTAACCAAGGTACCGCACTATTTTCGCCTTTAATGAATTCAAGAACTCTATTTTGCATTTCTTTTGCAGCTTTGTTAGTGAAAGTTACACATAGAATTTGATTCGGCCAGGCTTTCTTTTGCCTAATGATATAAGCTAACTTAGTTGTAAGAACTCTAGTCTTACCAGACCCAGCACCAGCAACAATTAAGTTTGGTCCATCAGTATCTAATACAGCTTTTTTTTGTTCGGTGTTTAAGTTATCTAATAATTTATTTTCAGATGACATGACTATAAGATAACTTTTATACACTACTTAAAATAATAGGAAAGATGTTAATTAATACTTTAGTGAAAAACTTATTGGAGATTATTTAGGTCTAGTCATCTTTAAGGGGTCCATGATCTTTTTATATTCTTTTTCTGAAATAAGATTAGTTTTTAAAACCTCCTCTTTTAATGTAGTGCCATTTTTATGCGCCGCTTTAGCAATTTTGGCTGCGTTGTCGTAACCTATTTTTGGAGCTAATGCTGTTACCATCATTAACGAATTTTCTAGGAGAGATTTAATTCTAATTTTATCAGCCTTGATTCCTTTTATGCAATAAAGCGCAAAAGTTTTTGAAGAGTCGGCCATTATTTCTATTGATTGAAGAATATTATGAATTATTAATGGTTTAAAAACATTCAACTCAAAGTGACCATGAGAACCTGCCATAGTAATTCCATTATGGTTTCCAATTACTTTTACACAAACCATAGTTACGGCTTCTGACTGTGTTGGATTAACTTTTCCTGGCATTATCGAAGATCCTGGTTCATTTGATGGTAGTATTAATTCACCGTACCCTGCACGAGGTCCTGAACCGAGAAATCTAATGTCATTTGCTATCTTCATTAAGCACACCGCAGCTGTATTCATTGTTCCAGAAAAATTTACAATTGCGTCGTGAGCTGCTAAAGCAGCAAATTTATTTTTAGCAGGTTTAAAAGGAAGTTTTGTTATTTTTGATATTTCTTTAATAATTTTAATATCAAAATTTTTCTTTGTATTTAAACCAGTACCAACTGCTGTTCCGCCTTGAGCAAGAAAGTAAATTTCCTCTAGTGCATTTTCAATTCTAGTAATGCATTTTTTTAGTTGAGAGTGATATCCCGAAAATTCTTGTCCTAGCGTGATAGGTGTTGCATCTTGTAAATGTGTTCTACCAACTTTTACAATCTTTTTAAATTCTTTTGCTTTTTTCAAAAGTTCTTTCTCTAAAATTTTTAGAGACGGTATTAGTTTTTTTGTAGTTTTAATAGCAATTGAAATATGCATTGCAGAAGGAAAAACATCATTAGTTGACTGAGATTTATTTACATGATCATTTGGATGAATAGGTTTTTTGGTTCCAAGTTTACCCCCGAGCATTTCAATAGCTCTGTTAGAAATTACTTCATTAACATTCATATTTGTTTGTGTGCCTGAACCTGTTTGCCAAACCTTTAAAGGGAAATGATTATCCAGTTTACCCTTTATTACCTCATCAGATGCTTTTATTATATATTTTGAAGTTTTAGCATCTAAGTCACCATTTCTTTTATTTACTATTGCTGCTGCTTTTTTAATTATAGCAATGGAATGTATAACTATTGGTCTGACCAAAAAATCACCAATGTTAAAGTATTTGTTAGACCTTTCAGTTGACGCACCCCAATACTTATCACCAGGTACTTTAATTTTGCCTATACTATCAAATTCGTTTCTATACTTCATTTATAAATCTTTGAT
>TARA_B100001057_G_scaffold25136_1_pt1 | contig 11510 bp, 21 predicted proteins | sample TARA_B100001057 | Tara Oceans TARA_B100001057 (sample SAMEA2621839) | marine metagenome | biome: marine biome (ENVO:00000447); feature: surface water layer (ENVO:00002042); material: "saline water (ENVO:00002010), including plankton (ENVO:xxxxxxxx)" | depth 5 m | reverse complement strand
GAGGTGGAGAAGATGAGCAAAGCCCAGATCTCAGAACCAGAAACATGGGCAAGTTCGCAGAATACCTTGGCTACGACGAGAAGACTTACGGGGATGCCAATGATTTCTTAGGTTGGTATTTCGAGGGACTCATCCAGATGGGTGGTCTAGGTTTGCTCGCAGACTTGCTGCACTCAACAGTTTCTCAGGTTGACAATGGAGCATACGGACAGACCAGAATTGCTAGTGCTGTTCTAGGCCCGTCGTATGGCTTGATGTTCACTGATGCTCCGAATGTTGCAGCAGGTATCATGGATCAGAACGACGATTCCAACGCTAAAGAACGAACTGCCGCACGTACTGTTGCAGGTAGAATCCCGATAGCTGGAGGAATAAGGGCCACCAGAAATGGCCTGACTGACATGATTGCTGGTGAAGCAAAGTCATCTAAGTCCAGAAGACTTGGTGACACAGACATTGGAGACAGTGGTTTAGGTGGTGGAAGTTTAGGAGATAATAATCTGTGATTAAGAAGCTAGAGGTAAACTCTCGCTTCAACAAGTATGACATTAATAGAGACGGTACGGTGACTGACGAAGAAATGGCGAGAGCCAAAGATATGCTTGAGTTGGAGCTGAGAGAAGAGAAAACACAGCAACAGCAACGTATGGCGTGGGGAGCAATGGCTACCATGCTTGTTTTTACAATCCTGTTGTTCACTCCAATCATACCCGTTGACCGTGTGAACGCGCTGTCAGACTTGCTTGGCTTATTCTACATAGCCCAAGCTGGCGTCGTTGGCACGTACATGGGAGCCACAGCTTTAGCGGCGAAGAAGTAGCATAGGGACGACAACTTACGGCGTTCATACGAGAATGATCTCGACTTGAATTTACGGGAGACCCCTCATGTTACAATCACTAATTGGGCCAGTATCAAATATCCTCGATAAGTTTGTTGCCGATGCCGACCAAAAGGCTGCGCTCGCCCACGAGATAGCAACCATGGCCTCAAAGCAAGCGCACGAGGTGGCGATAGCTCAAATCGAAGTCAACAAAATGGAAGCTCAAGGCAACTGGTTTCAGTCGTCGTGGCGACCCCTTGTGGGATGGGTTTGCGCGATTTCGTTTGGTTGGCATTTTGTGTTCCAACCACTCTTAATATTCGTGCTGACCTACGCAGGTTTAGAAACCCCTGCTCTGCCAGAGTTTGATATGTCTGCTCTTCTAACAGTCCTTGGAGGACTATTAGGTTTGGGATCTCTTAGAACATTCGAGAAATTTAAAGGAGTTACAAAGTGAAAGAAAAGATAATTGCAACATTCTCTGCTGCTGTCACTGAAGTCTTCGCAACACTAAAACATAAAACCATGTGTGGAATTATATTCTCTGCTGGTGTGTTGCTTGGTCTGCTGTTGTTAGCACCCCTGCTATAAGAAAGGAAACTAATGCCCAAGTTTAAGTTGAGCCAACGGAGCCTTGACCGAGTGGAGGGAGTTCATCCCGTATTGGTCAATGTTGTGAAGTCTGCCATCATGGTAACGAAGGTAGATTTTGGCATCACATGTGGGGTAAGAGACCTCGCAACCCAGAAAAAATTACTGGCTGCCGGGAGAAGCTGGACGCTAAAATCAAAACATTTACCGCAAAAAGATGGATATTCCCATGCTGTAGACTGCGTCGCTTATATTGACGGAGATGTCTGCTGGGAGATCGAAGTCTACGATGAGATTGCAGATGCGTTCATGCAAGCTGCCGATGGAGTTCGTCAAGTTCTTAGTAAAGACTTCGATATTACTTGGGGCGCGGCTTGGCACAAACCGATTACCCAATGGAGTGGTAGTTGTGAAGAGTTATGCAACGAGTATGTAGATCTCAGGCGTTCTCAGGGTCGTCGGGTTTCGATGGATGGCCCTCACTTTCAGATCGAGAATATATCTTAGGGGGAGATAACTCTCCTCCAAGTGCCGCGTAAGCAGCAAGATCTACCCATGAATCATCATGATCTATGCTCTGACATAGCCGTGAGATCTTTACCCATGCCATCATCAAAGCTACGTGGCCTTCATTTATCTCGCCATGTGTAGTGAGAGCGGCTTGTATAATGACGTTCCATCCCTGCTTGATCCGACAAAAGTTTGCATGGGCTGACCCATAATCTTTTGCTCGGTCGCCATTAATAAGCTCTTCCGCTAATTTAAGTATCTCATCTCTATTCATCATCGGTGCTTTCTAGATCGACGACGAACTGATATTCCATTCTGAGTGCTTCAATCTCGCTTTCTGTCATTCGGACATCATGTTCCAAGTCTGCGACCTCGTCCCTTAAACGTCGTCGCTTGTCCTTCGCTTTCGAGAACTGATCTATAAATTCTTGGCTACCATCGTCCTGCTTATTCAAGACTTCGAGGCGTTCGCTTATCGAGACAATGTCGTTCTCACATTGCTTGATCTTCCTCAGTTGAGTCGACCGTTTTTCCGATAGCTGATGAAACTCCTCTATAATTTTAGTAAATGCCATAGCTATTCTATTCCTTCGAGAGGGGTTCAAACTGCTTATATTCTGCACAAATTTCCCTTGCCTCGTCGTCCAGTTTGGTACACTGCCAATTCCCGTCTGGTCTAGGCAAGGAAAATGCGCACGTAGTGCAGTGCTTGGGAACTTCTCTATCTTCCCAACACACTCCTCGCTTAAAACAACCTCGGCAACGCCAGTCGGTTCCATCTGTGCTGACCTTTCTGACCCTCCCAGATAAGGCTCTTTCAATTCTTTCTGTAATATGCGCGTATTCAAAATCATCAAACTTAACTACCTCCGCATGATATTCACTGTTGTTTTTATTGATCGCCACGAAAAGAGTTTCGGTCATTTCCCCCATGCCCATCATCATCTGGACTTGGCCAAAGTATCTTGGGTGGCTAACCTTAACGCCAGACTTCTTGAATTTGCTGAAGCTCGCGTCGTTCATGCTTTTGATTTCTAATATGCGAACGACACCTTCTTCATCTTCAACCAACCCGTCAGTGTGGCAGACTATATGTCCACCCCATTCCTCATAGGTGTGTTGTCTTCCAGTTAGTGCGTCTACTTCCCAGACTCGAAGATTTGCTTTGTCCTTCAAGTCCTTCACGACCACGTCTTCTAGTATGTGGCCGAGATTAAAAATTCTTTGTAACCTCGCATCGGGTGGCTCGTTAGGAAAACCTCGTAAATTATAAGCGAGCATGGCATCACACGGAGTACCTATGACGCTTGCGCCAATATATCTACGTGGTTTTTCCTTTTGATCCCTCTCGTAACCAAGGTCTATTGCCTGTACTACTTGCTCTGCCTTCATTCTTTTCTCTTATAAAGTAAGGGGGAGCTTGCGCTCCCCCTCCCTGCGGTTTAAAACGGGATTTCGTCATCCAACTTATTACCTCCACCAGACGAACTGTCGTCCGAAGATGCTGAATCGAAAGACTTTATTTCGGGGTATTGTTTAGTCTCACCGTTTTTCTGAAAAGGTTTACCCATCCCCACATAAACAGACGCAGTTAAACCTTCTATAGTTTTTACGTCTCCGGGCTTATCCGGGTTTGGATGTCCTCCCGCAATTAAGAAAGACTTGAACATTCGTCTTCCTATTTCTTGAGCTTGGTCACTTGTTGTGTGAACTAGGTTGAAGCTATGACCCAATGCGCCTTTGCCTCCTACCTTTTCAAACTTGCAACGCAGTCTCTTGTTACTGCCACCGAAGTCTTCCATTGCAGCCTCGGTACATTTAACAACATGTTCCCCTTCTGAGAGCAACATGCTTCCAGAACTCTCCTCTACATCTGATAGATCAAGAGATCCAAAACCATTCCAATCACTCATTTTTCTCTCCTTTCTTCTGAGCTGTCTTAGCTTTTGTGTATGCCTCGTAGTCTTTGTCTGGCAATGCCATTCGCGCAAACAAGGCGGTGATGTCGTCGACCTGCTCGTAAGGTTTAAGCCTATTTCTTGGATCTCGGACTTTTCCATGCCAACCCGACACTTCATCCGTTACTACGAAACGTCTGACTTTAGGTGTGCCTTGGTCGTTTTTCTCCGTAGCTCTAACACCACAAAGAACATGATCGAATAGTGCAGGTACATGCTTGCTTACTGCATTACCTTTCACTAGCGGCCAGTATTGAGTGACGTCGTTAGCGTCTTTCTCTTCTTTGGCCAAACAGGTTACATAGACGTGGATGGGTAGATCCCTTATCCACTTCAATGCTCCAAGCATCAGGCGGTTGTAATCACCCCACATCTGGAAACCATTGCTGTTACCCTCGTACTCTTTTTCTAAGTGCGAAATCAACTGCTCTGATAACTCTGTCAAGCTATCAATGGCTAACCATTTGTATTCCTGATTTTGGAAGTCTTTAGATTTCAGCATGTTAATGATGCCACGGAAACTGAAGACGCCGTTCTCTGGATCATGCTCTTTATCCCACGAAGTGAATGGAACATAATCAATAGAGACATCTTCAACAGACTTGAGTCCGCTTTCTCCCGACAAGATCAATCCCTTGCCGTATCTATTCTGAAAGTTACGACACTGGTAAGTCTTACCAAAGCCGTGGTGAGCGTATAACAATACCTTGATCGGCCCATCGCTCTGAAGGGACGAGGTATTCATTAATTTAAACATGACGTATTACCTTGATTTTAGGTGAGTCTAGCTTTCGCGTTAATGCAGGTTTCAATTCTTCCTGTTCGTGAACTGGAATCTTGAGGAACTTGCGCTTGTCGACAGTCAAACTACGATTGACGTAGGTTGGTATCTCGCCCTGAGAAAAGATCTTATCTAACATCTTCTTATCCCAAGACCATCTCTCGGATCGTCGGACGACGACCTCGAATGATGAGGTAGATATTGCTAACTCTCCTGCTTCCTGTGGGAATAGGTGAGACATCTCACCCTCTAATTGACCTATCCGCTCGGAGATCCTTTCATGTTCCTTTACAAGGTCATGGTATTCACTCGCTAACGGCTCAAGTCTATCGGCAGTCATGCTCGCTGTTTTGGACACGGGCTTGAGCTTTGAACCCTCAAGAATGTCCCAATCGTCTTCTATCATTTTTAGCCTCCTTTTTGCACCAGCATACTCGTTTGGTGTCTTTACATACTCGGCAGGTGTATTATAAGATATACATAGAAACGTGCAAGCGAAAAATTGAAAGGAGAAAATTTGTGAAAATTAGGCTGAACATCGAGGCACTTATCGCTGATTGCGGTGGTGCTTCACAGACTGCGAAGATCGCAGGTGTGGTGCGTACAGCACCGTACTCATGGATTAAACGTCAGTATGTTTCCAGCCGCGTATTAGAGCGGATTAAAGAAGCTCGCCCAGACTTAGACTTTAACATTTACTTTGATGAGGACGATAATGAAAACAAAACTGGATGCGGCTCTGGAGTATCTGGATAGAGGTTGGTCAGTTATACCAATCAAACCAGAAGGTAAGAGACCAGCAATTAAATGGAGGGAATATCAAGAGCGATTACCCACAGACGAAGAGATAGTAGAATGGTGGACTAACTGGCCAGACTACGACATAGCGATTATTACTGGCGAGATTAGTGGTGTCGTTGTTGTGGATTGCGATAATGATGAGGCGGCACATGCGGCTTATGACGCACACATGCGGTCGCCGATTAAGGTGAAAACCAAGAGAGGTAGTCATCTTTATTTTACTCACCCTAAAGACGGCATTCGTCGTGGCCCACGGGCAGGTGTCAACAGCCGTGGAGCAGACTGGCCTAAGATCAACGGGCTAGACTTTCGCGGGGATGGCAGCTATGCACTTCTTCCGCCGTCAAACAATTACGTCTGGGATTATCCGCAGCACGTCTTTGACTGGGATGAGATGCCTGTATGGGAGGATTGGAAACCAAGTCTACAGGATGACCCGGATGGTTCCGGGTTTCATTTCAGCAGCCTAGACTTATCAGACGTCACACCTTTCCACCCAGACGAGTTGATGTGTGAGTGGGACAGGACAGCAGCGTATGTAAAACAAAACTTTCCCACCTCTTTGAAGATACCGTCTGGTCTTGGAAACGGTAGAAACGAAAGGGTGATGCGTTACATCTCCGAGTCTATCCTTGAAGGTTACTTCGGTGCGGAATTGCGTGTTCGTGGCTTCGCATTTATGAAGGAGTTCTTTGAGGACAGACTTGATGACCGAGAGTTCGAGGCGACGGTTCAGTCAATGGAACAGGCCGAGCGACGTAATCATCCAGAAAGGTTTGATGAAAAAGGTGACTATATATATAAGCCTTACATCAAAGAAGGTAAGGACGAGGAACCCAAGCCTAGAAAGCTAATAAGAATGTCTGATGCTCAGCAACTATTAGAGCAGTCAGATGCTAAAAGTTACTTGATAGAACCATGGCTTCCTAGTAACACTATCGTGCAGGTCTTCGGCTATTCTGGCCACGGTAAATCTCTCTTTGTACAACACGCAATGTCTGCGCTCTGCGCTGGTAGGAAATACTTCGGCCCGTTTGAGATCGGGAGACCTGCACGAGTTCTATACCTAGACTTCGAGATGGGTATGGCCACGATTGCAAGACGACTTATCGAGATGAGCCAGATCCATGGAGACACGGGAGACAGACTTAACATCTGGACACCATTTGTTTATCAGAAAGAGATGGATCTCAACCAGCGAGAAGGGCTGGCAGAACTCAAAGAGTGGATAGACTTCTGTAATCCAGACGTGGTTGTTGTAGATACAATAAGGTCTGCGTATCCCGGCCTGTCAGAAAACTCAGCAGACGAATGGGCAAAGATCAACAAGCTCGCAGTCAAGCTAAGAAACTCTGGCATGTCTGTCATCATGCTACACCACAGCAATAAACCTAGTGAAAATGGTATCGGCAGGGAAGCAGGTTCAACAAACCAGCTCACCGTGCTGGAAACTCAAATGCGGGTTGCGCAAGTCTACCGTGATGAAGACACAGCAAAACAGAATGCTGCTATCTGGGACGGGACATACGATGATCCTGTATGGCCAAGACTTGAGTCAGGTCTACCAACTGACTACAGGTTATATATGGTTATGGAATTGAGGTATGGAAAAGTTCGTGAGTGGACTGACATGCACGACAGGGTACAGTGGATAGGGTTTGCCGCTCACAATAAGACAGACGAAAAGATTATTGTATCAAGCAGGTCAACCAAGCAGAGAGCAAAAGATATGGCTCTCGATGGACATGATCCTATTAGAATAGCTGATCGTCTGGAGCGTCCGCTTCGTCTGATTCACGATTGGTTGGAGATTGACAAGGAGTAATACTAATAACACGGACGCCGGGGCCGAACACTCTCCGGCATTCGTCTACAAATTGCGCAATTTCTGGATATTTACGTCTGTTTTCTTCTGCTTCTTTGCTTCGTACTCGCTTCGGTTCATCATGTACTGATGATAAGCGGTGCTCATTAGGTGGGTTGGGTCGGTCGTCTGCCTCACATACGGGTTGTTCAAGATCGAGGTTCCCACTTTCTCTAGCGTCTCTCTTTCTTTTCCATTCGTCGTATTTTTTTTGTTGCGCAAGTATTTTTCTCTTACTCATTGTGTACTCAAAACGATACACTCGACCCCAGCTAGTAGACTAGCAGCTCTAAGCGGTCGACTCTCTCGAACGCGGAGCGCAAGCGTCTGCGTTCGTCGTCTCCCGTCTCCGAGCAAGGCGAGTGTATCGCTATTTACTTTCACAATCAACCCTAAAGTTGTAAAAAAAACGCTTTAGGTGTTGCTAAAAAGACATGTCTCGTCTAAGGTACACGCAATCCTGTTAATACAGGAGTGCGAAGGAGACTAAATTTAAATGCCAAAAGTGGTTCGTGTGTCAGACACGGACTTGCAATGGCTCCGCGAAGAACATGACCGTCACTCTTACTCTGACCTAGCGACACGCATTGGATGTTGCGTAGACACATTAAAAAGAATCCTCGTCCGTGAAGGATTGCAGGAGTTCGACGGTGCTAAATACCAAGTTCGTAGAGATTTTGAAGAGAAGACGTGGACTCGTCCATGTATGAGTTGTGGTAGCAAGGAAAAGAGACCGAAGAATTGGTTCTTCTGTAGACCTTGCCGCAAAACAATGGGGTACGAAGATTGACTACTCCATCTAAACGCAAAGGCGATAACTACGAGAGAGAGTTAGCCGCCTACATCAACGATAAAGTAGGTACTAAAAGTTTCAGAGCACCACTATCCGGCGGCGGTAACGTCGGGATGTCAGGTGGTGCAGACTTGCTTGGTGTGCCTGAGTTATTTGTTGAGGCCAAGAGGGTAGAGCGTCTCAACTTCCACGACGCCTTACGCCAAGCGGAACGGAACGCAGAGAAAACAGGGAGTTCCGAGACGCCGATTGTTATTAACAGAAAGAACCGACAGCCAACAGGAGACAGTCTGTGCTTAGTCAGACTTGACGAGTTCCTAAAATTTTATAAGGCATACTTGGTTCTTGAGGGACAAATTGATACAGAATCCGACAGGGGTGCGTCGGTGCAACGGGTGCAAACAGGAGCTACCATTAAGTGAATTTAGAGTCAGAGCTGGCAAGACCGCAGAAAAAGAAGGTCGAGCTGGAAAACCTTACGGACAATGCAAACAGTGCAACAGAAAACGCACAATAGAAAAATCAAATGGCGACATGAGCCACGCAGTTAGGGCATTGCTGTGGTCTGGTGGGTCACGTCGTGGACGTGGTGCAGAGAGAAGTCGTAAGCATTTGAAACTCGAACAACTAAATCAACTTTACGTTAAACAAAAAGGCAAGTGCGCTCTTACTGGCTATGAGCTTACAGCAATCAGAGGCAAGGAAAACTTCCCTACCAACGTGTCTATCGACCGCATAGACAATTCTAAAGGCTACACCATAGACAACATCCAATTAGTCTGCCGCAAAGCCAACACCATGAAAGGCGAGGAGACACAAAGCGAGTTGTTAGACTGGTGTACTGCCATCCTCCAGTTAGCAGGACGACCGAAAGACTAAGATCTTCTAGTCTTCCTGTACGTTAGGAGGACATCAATGCACATTCAAAAATGGTATGCGTTACATAACTTCTTCGATGACGAGAAAGTTCAGCGCATACTAGACTTAACAAAAAGCACAAATATGATCCGAGCAGGAGTCGTGCAAGACGGGATAAGGATAACGTCGAGACGACAACGTAACTGTAAGTCTGGTTGGATACAGCAAGATATAAATAGTAAGTGGCTCTTCGATGAGATTGGCAAGGCAGTTAGGAATGTCAACGACAGGACATTAAAGTTCGATCTGGACGATGCACAGATAGAACCACTCCAATACCTAGAATATGGCCCATTAGAATTTTACGGTGAGCACGTTGATAACGGGGCTGATCCCGTGTCGTGCCGCAAGTATTCTGTATCAATTCAACTATCCCATCCCAAAGAATATTGGGGTGGTTTTCTTAAAATTAGAGGTGAGGGTCAGTCGCCATACGCCCCCCGTGAACGGGGGTCGATGGCTGTATTTCCATCTCATCTATTACATCAGGCGAGGCCCGTATGGTTAGGAAAGAGGAAAGTGTTAGTAGCGTGGATACGTGGGAAGACTCCGCTATCCTGATCTGCCAAGAGATAAGGGATTGGAGTGAAAAAATACTAGAGAAAGCGTCTGACGAGCACGGCGGCTTTCCTCCCTGTCCCTTCGCCAGACAAGCGTGGATGAAGGAGAACGTGATGGTTCACGTCACTCCAGACTTGGAAGCTGTTATCGAGATGAAGGCACTATACCCACCCACGTCTGACAATATGCACATTATGGCTTGGACAGGGGCTAATGATATGTCTCCCGAAGAGTTCTACAACTGGGTAGACAAGCAGAACAACAACCACTTTGGAGTCTGGATCACAGGCTTTCACCCAGACGCGGAAGATGATGAGTCAATTCCCGAATATAATGGTATCGGAGCGGACGACTACGCCATCATTCTTATGCAATCATATGAACATCTGGTGAGTGCAAGTAAAAGACTCTTTCGCACAGGTTATTACAGAGCGTACACCAGAGAAGACATGAAACTAATCAAAGATCGGAAGGAGAAATTCGATGCGTGGAATGAAAAGATCAATGCGAAAGCCTACGAACACACCGAAGAAGAAGCCGTCATCAAAAGGCTACAAGGCGAAAACAAAGAACACTAAGAGGAAGTAACATGAGAGGAAACAGACGCAAGAACCGAGGGATAGTATTCGGTACTATCTCAGGGTCGGGTGCGCCGAGAGGTAATAACCTCTCGCAACCCAAAGCCCTGCGCATCCAGTCAAATGTAGCTACTCAGTTCGGACGTAGTCTTAACCAGCAAACGCCGAAGTCTACGGCGGGTACTGGTTTTAGCGGAAGATCTGGTTCTGTATTGAGGCGACGCTATTAATGTTAGACAAAGGGTTCAGTAGTATTCTGTCAGGTTTTCTGAAACTAGACGACGCAGTAACCGCGTTTGTTGAACGCGATGATGGCATTGGAAAACAGATGATCCGGGCTATTGCCGGGGAACCCAAGTCTGACGGCGAGCAGCCAAGTCTACCAACCGGGGCAGCCAGCAAGAATGAAGAGTTAAGTCTGAAGGCTGCCGAGCAAGCAGCACAGGAAGACGAGAAGCAAGTCGAAGAAGTCTGGGAACCTCAGACCATAGACATAGTTCAGCAATCAGTAACCGATGCTGTCCAAGATACAAAAATGTTTAATGTAGCAGAGGCCGCTATTACATTTTTCCAATCCCTGACTCCGCAACAACGGATGATGGAGCAACAAGCCTACATGAAATCACGCAGAACAGACGCCGAGAAAAGATCAATAGAGGAATGGTTTTCTACCGATAGATTCCCTGCCTACGTTACTGGCTTTACACAAAACGACCCTCAGACTATGGGTAATTTATCTACCCAACAAAGGCAATCTTTAGAGAAAGCCACGGCAAGTCTGAGTAATTTAGATAATGCAAAGGTAATGGGTTTAGCGTGATTATATGGAACCAATCAGTGCGGCGATGGCCGCATTCGGGGCCGTCAAAGCTGGCATAACTGCTGGTCGGGAACTCCACACCCTAGCGAAAGATCTGGGGAAAATGTGGGATGCCTGTGACGAAGTCAACCGAGATCATTCAAAGAAGCGAAACAGACAAGTCTTGTCAGTAAATGAGGAGGCTCTGTCTACTTTTGTGGCTAAACAACAGGCCAAGGATCTTGAGGAGGAACTCCGCGAACTAATCATATGGACGCGTGGTCAATCCGCATGGCAAGAACTCTTGCAGTTACGCCGTGATATAAAAAGGGAAAGAAAAGAAGCGGAACGTGCTGAACAAAAGAGACGACAAGAGAAGATGGAAGCCATCATAATAATAGGTGGAGCGGCAATCGGTGCGGCTATCTGCATCGGTGGTCTAGTAGCTTTGGTGATGAACTATAGGTGAAAGGAAAACAAATATGGCAATGTTCGTATTAGTGTTTTCTCTTTGGGGTTTTAACGGAGATGAC
>TARA_B100001057_G_scaffold93608_1_pt1 | contig 11517 bp, 13 predicted proteins | sample TARA_B100001057 | Tara Oceans TARA_B100001057 (sample SAMEA2621839) | marine metagenome | biome: marine biome (ENVO:00000447); feature: surface water layer (ENVO:00002042); material: "saline water (ENVO:00002010), including plankton (ENVO:xxxxxxxx)" | depth 5 m | reverse complement strand
TGCATCATGGTGGGCACCCAAATGCTTGCCAAGGGCCATCACTTTCCCGAAGTGACCCTAGTCGCGGTAATTAACGCTGACGCTGGTTTTTTGAGCCCAGACTTTCGCGCGCCGGAGCGTACGGCCCAACTTGTCGTGCAGGTTGCCGGACGCGCTGGGCGCGCGGAAAAACAAGGAGACGTTTGGATTCAGTCTTATCAGCCAGAGAATCCACTACTACAAAAACTCATGTCGCAAGGCTATCGAGGGTTCGCCGAGGCAGAGCTGAGTAGCCGACTGCAAGCAGGACTACCGCCAGCTCAGCCCATGGCCATGCTGCGAGCCGAAGCCTTTGACCCAACCCTTGCCCGGGAATTTTTGACGTTTTGCAAAGCCGCCTTAGAATCAGCGTTGAAGGGCCAACAAGACACAGTGAGCGTGGAAATACTCGGCCCCATTCCCGCCCCGATGGCGCGCGTTGCCAAGCGTACACGCTTTCAGTTGGTGGTAATGGCGGCGACTCGACCAGTGCTGCATCGCGTCCTTGCCAGCTTGGGCCAACCCAAAACACACAGCAGCTTGCGCTGGTCTATAGATGTTGATCCCTACGATGCCATGTGAGGCCCCTGTATACTTGGTAAAGTTGATTGCCCCTTCGCCATCGTCACGCCCGCGCGTTATCATCTGCTCTGGACCTTCTGTTACTAAACTCGCCACAGGCGGCTGTGCATGACCAAGGACTTCGCCACACGCGGTGGCGCCGCAAAAACGGCGCAACGAAAGCCCCGCACCTCCTCCTCTGGCCGCGGCCGGGCTACACCAACACGGGGCAAGAAAAAGAGCCCGACCTTTCACGGGCCAAGCTTTTCATCCGGCGCTATTTTCGGTGCCTTCGTGGTGCTACTCGCAGCCTACCTGCCCGAGTGGATGGCAACAGAATCCGGCGACATCGCCCCAACCGCCGCGGAATCTAGCGACACACCCAAAGTCACATTCGAATTCCCAGACCTGCTCAAAAACGGAGAGATAAAGGTAAATACTGCCCCTTATCGGCCGAGCAACCCTGTCGAGGAAAGCGAGCCGGCAAGCTATAGGGTGCAAGCAGCTTCGTTTCTTAATGAAGGCGACGCCAACGAAATGCGCGCTAGGCTCATACTGCTCAACCTGCCCGCTGCTGTTGAAATAAACGACAGCACAACGGGTACTTGGCACCGGGTAATATTAGGTCCCTTTGAACGCCGCGTAGATGCCAATCGCGCCCTAACCAAACTCCGTGAGCAAGACATCTCGGGCATTATTTTGAACTAACAAATTAGGCGCCGCCGCAACTCAGCGTTGCTTTGTGACAATGACAGCGCCAATATCCTCAACCCGCTGTTCGACCTCTTTTGACCAAACCGAACCACCGCATTTTCAAAAATCGACAAACCACGGATTTCCCTATGCAAGCGTTTCACGGCACCACCATTCTTAGCGTCAGAGACGAAAATCAGGTGGCCGTGGGCGGCGACGGCCAAGTCTCCATCGGCGACACAGTCATGAAGGGCAATGCGGTTAAGGTTCGCAAACTCTATCAAGATAAGGTCATTGCCGGATTTGCAGGCAGCACTGCTGACGCCTTTACGCTGTTTGAAAAATTCGAGGCCGGGCTTGAGAAATACCATGGGCAACTCACTCGCGCTGCAGTTGAGCTGGCCAAGGAGTGGCGCTCCGACCGAGCACTGCGCAAGCTCGAAGCCATGCTCATTGTTGCCGACACAACCGCCACGCTGTTGATCAGCGGTAATGGCGACGTACTAGAACCCGAAGCCGGAGTGTTGGCTATTGGCTCCGGCGGTAATTACGCCAGAGCCGCAGCAACCGCACTTGCTGAGAACACCGAACTCAACCCAGCAGACGTGGTGCGCAAAGCCATGACAATTGCTGGCGATATCTGCGTCTACACGAATCATTCACTGACCTTGGAAACCTTGTCCACCGATGCCAGCTAATCATGCGCTCACGCCCAAACAAATAGCCGCGGAACTCGATCGCCACATCGTCGGTCAAAGCGATGCTAAGCGCGCGGTCGCCATCGCGCTGCGCAACCGCTGGCGACGAATGCAGCTCGACCCGGAACTACGCGATGAGGTCAGCCCCAAAAACATCCTCATGATCGGCCCCACTGGCGTGGGCAAAACAGAAATTGCCCGACGGCTAGCAAAACTTGCCAATGCACCGCTGATCAAGGTAGAGGCGACAAAATTCACCGAAGTGGGCTACGTTGGCCGCGACGTGGAATCGATTATCCGCGATCTAGCGGACACCGCCGTAAACCTGCTGCGCCAGGAACAAATGCAGGTAGTAGCGGAACAAGCCACCGACCGCGCCGAAGAACGCATTCTGGATGCCTTGCTGCCCGCACCGCGCAACAGCGAGGGCGAAACCGAAACAACGGATTCCAGCACGCGCCAAATGTTTCGCAAAAAACTGCGTCAAGGCGAGCTCGACGACAAGGAAGTTGACATCGACCTAGAACAGGTCGCTGTAGGCGTTGAAATCATGGCGCCACCGGGCATGGAAGAAATGACCAACCAGCTGCAGAACATGTTTGCCAACTTAGGTCAGAGTAAAAAACAAGAACAGCGCCTGAGCATTGGGGAGGCACGCAGGCGGCTGCAAGACGAGGAGGCCGCTCGACTGATCAATGATGAGGAAATCCGCAGTAAGGCGGTTACCGCGGTAGAGCAAACGGGCATCGTCTTTATTGACGAGTTGGACAAGGTCGCCAAACGTGGTGAGACGTCAGGCACTGATGTATCCCGCGAGGGCGTGCAGCGAGATCTTCTACCACTCATCGAGGGCTGCACGGTAACCACCAAGTACGGGGCCATCAGCACCGACCACATCTTATTTATCGGTTCTGGCGCTTTTCACCTCGCCAAACCCTCGGACCTCATTCCTGAGCTGCAGGGCCGTCTGCCCATCCGCGTAGAGCTCAAAGCGTTATCGCCAGAGGACTTTCGCCGCATCTTGACGGAACCCAAGGCGAGTCTCTGCGAGCAATATCGTGCACTGATCGCAACCGAAAACGTGAGTTTGGAGTTCGCGCCAAGTGGCATCGAGCGCATCGCCGAACTGGCATGGCAGGTCAACGAGGGCACCGAAAATATTGGCGCAAGACGCTTGCACACAGTGATGGAACGCCTGCTTGAACCACTGTCTTTTAACGCCGACGAAAGTGCCGGCGAGCAAATTTTGATCGACGCTGACTTCGTCGACAGCCATCTCAGCGACTTGGTTAGCGATACAGACCTCTCACGTTTTATCCTGTGACTGCATAATCCGTATTATTTGCGACTGATCGAAGCCCTATGGACGCCCCAACACATATCACCTATCACAAAATTGCCCACACCCTTGAGCTGCAGTGGGATCAAGAGCGATATGAGCTACCAGCAGAGTTGCTGCGCGTCTACTCGCCATCTGCCGAGGTACGAGGGCACTCCCCTGATCAGCGCACGCTGCAAACGGGTAAGAAGAATGTTGGCATTAACCTTATTGAACCTGTGGGTAACTACGCCATTCGCATCGGCTTTGACGACGGCCACGGCAGCGGCATTTATGCATGGGCCTACTTGCACGAGCTGGGTTCGCAGCAAGAGCGCTTCTGGCAGGAATATCTGCAGGAACTCAAGCAAGCCAACGCTTCGAGACTGCCCAACATTCCTGTGAGTCAGTGGAGGCCCAAGTAACCGCGCTCCCTACCTTGGCCGCATACGCGTTATAGTCCCCACCGCCCTTACCAAACGACTCCAATACAAGATTCAAAGCGATGACCCAAGCCGCCGATAACCCGCAAAAAGCGGGGGACGAACACCATCAGCAAACCGATAGCGAAGAAGCCGTAAGTTTCGGTTTTGAGCAAGTCTCGCCTGAAGAAAAGACGCGTCGCGTCGACGGTGTTTTTGCGGCAGTAGCAGATCGCTATGACTTGATGAACGACCTTATGTCGCTGGGCACCCATCGCCTGTTCAAGCGTATGGTGCTGCAAATGGCGGGTGTTCGAGAGGGTCATCATGTACTCGACCTAGCCGGTGGCACCGGCGATATGGCCGCGCTATTTGCGCCCGTCGTTGGCACCGCGGGGCGTGTCGTACTGACCGATCTGAATCGGCCCATGATGCTGGTGGGTAGAGATCGGCTGCTCGATCAAGGCATTACCCAAGTCGAATTTTGTCAGGCACCAGCAGAACAACTTCCCTTTGCCGACGCCAGCTTTGACTGCGCATGCATCAGCTTCGGTATTCGTAATTTTACGGACAAAGATCAATCCCTCAGCGAGATTCTGCGAGTTCTGAAACCCGGTGCTGCCCTGCTAGTGCTCGAGTTTTCCACGCCAACCGATCCATTGTTGGAGACCGCTTACCGCACCTTTCAAACGCTTTGGCCCCCGGTAGGCAAGTTGTTAGTTGGCGACGCCCAACCCTACCAATACCTAGTGGAATCTATTCGCATGCACCCAAATCAGAAAACCCTTAAACAAATGTTCGAAGATGCTGGTTTTATTGAAACCGGCTTCCACAATTTAGTTGGCGGCATCGCCGCGATTCACCGCGGGGTGAAACCCGAAGCAACCTCAGCGTAACTGGGTACTCTCATATTGATACGCTACGACTCGGCAACGCTGCTACCCACGCTGCAGCGTTTGCTCAGTGATCTAAGCGAACGAGCGATTCACTTGGATCCTCTGACGGCGGAAAATTTTTCCTCGCTCGCCGGCCAAGAGATCGAGATTCACTGCTTAGAACCCGCGCTAACATGGCACCTGAGCTTACGAGAGAGCAGCATCGAAGTGCATGCAGGGCCGAGCGACAATCCAAACGTTGCCGTTACCGGTAAGCCTTTGGGGCTACTGCAAACACTCATGACAGGAGCTACCGCCGAAATCGTTATGATCGACGGCGATGCCACCGTGTTGATGGCGCTGCAAGCACTCGTCAAGGGCTACTCGCCGGATCTGGCAAAACCGCTGGATGCATGGCTTGGCAGAGAAACCGGACAACGCACAGCGGCGTTGGTGGAGTTGGCTATGGCCACTCTCGGCGAACTGCTCGCCAGCACGCGCGTTCAGGCGCACCAAGCCACTGAGACATACTTCACCGAGCGCTACACAACGCGCGAGCAAAGCGAGAGTCTCGCCGGGCGCTTAGATCGTCTTAGGCTGCACATTGATCGGCTGGAGGCCAAAGTGAACCGACACTGGCAGCAGGACATCCCAGACTGATGCCCTCGCGCACTTTCCGCTATCTGTTCGGTATGGCTGGCCAAATCCTCAGGTATCGCCTGCACCACCTGCTTCCAGTAGAGCATTTCAGCGACCGTCGTCTCGTATGGACGGTTAAGCTCCTTAACCGTCTGCTACCCGCACGAAAAAATCTACCGGACCAACTGACCGAAGCGCTGATCTCCCGTGGACCGGTTTACATCAAGCTAGGTCAGCTCCTGTCGACCAGACCAGACGTGCTGGGTGAAACCATTTGCCGCTCGCTGGCAAAACTGCAGGATCAGGTCGACCCACTGCCCGGCGATGAAGCCATCGCGATCATCGAGCAAGCGTTAGGACAATCATCCCTCGACGCCTTTCAGTCCATAGACCAAGAGCCTATCGCCAGCGCGTCCATTGCTCAGGTTCACGGCGCCCACCTAACCACCGGGGAAGCCGTCGTCATCAAGATAGTGCGACCGGGCATTGAACAACGCATACGCAGTGAGATGCAGGCACTCATTGAGGTCTCACTCTGGCTAGAAAGCCGCCTACCATTGATCCGCCAGATGCATCTCAGCCAGATCCTTCAGGATCAGTTAACTGTGCTGCTGGCAGAGCTCTCGATGTTTCGCGAGGCCCACAATCAGATTCAGCTGCGGCGCAACTTTGCCGACTCGCCACTACTCTATGTGCCTAGGCTGCACGGGCGCTTTACTCGCCAAAACCTGCTGGTTATGGAGCGCATCGACGCACCATCCATCGGCGAGCTAGCGCGTATGCAGCAGGCCGGTGTCGATTTCAAAGTGTTAGCGCACAAGGGTGTTGAGACGTTTTTCACCCAGGTCTTTGACGACAATTTTTTTCACGCTGACATGCATCCGGGCAACGTCTTTGTGGACATTAGCAATCCAAGTGACCCCAAATGGATTGCGCTGGACTGCGCAATCGTTGGCAGCCTCAGCGCATCTGACCAGTCTTATCTCGCGCAAAATCTCATCGCCTTTTTCGCCCGAGATTATCGCCAGATCGTTACCCTGCATCTGCGGTCTGGCTGGGTGCCAGCGACCACCGATGCTGATGCCCTCGAGAACGTCATTCGCAATGTTTGCGAACCTATCTTCGCCAAACCGCTGGGCGAAATCTTTTTTGCCGGCTTCATGGCAGAACTGTTAGAAACCGCACGAGAATTTGGCATGCAGGTTCAGCCGCAGCTGGTTTTACTGCAAAAGACCCTGCTTTATGTAGAGGGTTTAGGGCGGCAACTCTATCCGCAGCTTGATCTGTGGGAGACCGCAGAACCCTTTATGCGGCGCTGGGCAGTCAAGCACCTTGGTCCAGTAGCAGTCATCGGCAAGTTATTAGACAACGGCCCCAAGCTACTCGCCGAACTGCACCGACTACCGGAACTGCTTGATGACAAACAAACCATCGAACTGCGCAAGCAGTTGGCCATTCAGCAAAATAGTATTGAGCGGCTGCATGACCAAGTGCAGGATCAACATCGCCGATCTACACGACTTGGATGGTTTGCGGGATTTCTGCTTAGCGCTCTGGCAATCGCGTGGTGGTTGGGTTAGTGGTCGTGGAAGGTGCTAGGATGCGAATGCATCAATACTGGCGCTAAGTGGAGTCTTAGACATGAGCGTACTCGACGAACTCACGCAAGTGCTTACCCAGCGAAAATCAGAAGATCCAGAAGCCTCCTATGTCGCCTCACTGCACGCCAAAGGGTTGAACAAGATTCTGGAAAAGGTCGGCGAAGAATCTACTGAGGTCATTTTGGCAGCAAAAGACGCTGACAGCAGTGCCGGCACGAAAGCAGAGGTTGTTAAGGAAACCGCTGACCTATGGTTTCACACCATGGTGATGCTCAGTGCACTAGATCTGTCTGCTCAGGATGTGCTGGATGAGTTGGCCACTCGCCTCGGCGTTAGCGGGCACGACGAGAAGGCTGCGCGCGAAAATTAGCGCGCTAGCCGGTGCCGCTGTCAACCATGAGAAAAAGCGTCCTATAATCGAACCCTATTCATCGGAGATACCCAATGTTTGGATTTGGTATGCAAGAACTGCTGGTTATATTGGCCATTGTGCTGTTGATCTTCGGTCCAAAACGGCTGAAAAACATCGGCGCCGATCTGGGCAATGCCATTAAGGGATTCCGCACCGCGGTATCGGACGAAGATAAAACCCCAGCGGCCAACGACGCCGCAGCGAAGGTCATCGACGCCGATGACGCTGATGCCGAAACAGCAACTCAGTCTTCCACGACAGCCAACCAAGAAACAAAGTAACAGGGCAACCTTACCGAGAGTGAGGTTTCAAACATTCCCGCACACTTGGAGCGCGTAACGCCACATGTTCAGCAGTATGGAGTTAATGCTTATCGTCCTCGTGACGCTGCTGGTGATTGGCCCTGAACGCCTGCCCGAAACATTGCGCACGCTAGGCTTATGGGTAGGCCGGTTGTCGCGATCCTTTACCGCCACGAAAGTTGAAATCGAGAAAGAAATTGGCATGGACGATGTGCGACGACAGCTGCACAACGAATCGGTTATGGCGCAAATGAAGCACATCGAAGACGAGGTCAAAAACGCCATCGAGCCACCAGTCATGCAGGAGCCACCGATCACACCGGCGACGGCTGAAGTATCGGGAACGGAAGCGAAGGAAGTAGCAAAAAAACCTGTCTCACCAACCCAGACCGACTCGCCTGAGACCGCCATCACAGATGGCGAAGCCGAACATCACTCACCTAAAACATCCTCGTAAATGCACGCCGAGCCCGACAACGCGCAAACAGATGACGACAAGGAAATGTCCTTTCTTGAGCATCTCATTGAACTGCGCAGTCGTATTCTGCGCAGCATGATCTTGGTCGGTGTGTTGTTCGTACCGATCTACTACTTTGCGGGGCCGTTGTTTAGCTTCGTGTCCGCACCCTTGGTGCAGGCGTTGCCCGATGGCTCTTCGATGATCGCAACAGCGGTAACCTCCCCGTTTCTAACGCCGTTTAAACTCGCTATTTACACCGCGATTTTTATCGGCATCCCGTTTTTGCTGCATCAATTGTGGGGGTTTGTTGCGCCAGGTCTGTATCGCAGCGAGAAACGCTTTGCTTTCCCGTTGCTGTTCTCCAGCGTAGTGCTCTTCTATGCGGGCATGGCGTTTAGCTACTTTTTGGTATTCCCGCTGGTGTTCGCGTTCTTGGTGGCTGTGAGTCCTGAGGGAGTGCCGATGATGACGGACATCAATCAGTACCTTGATTTTGTGCTGAAGATGTTCCTCGCCTTTGGCATCGCCTTCGAGATACCCGTTGCTACGTTTTTGCTGGCATGGTCCGGGCTGTCCAGCGCACATAACATGGCGAAGAAACGGCCTTACGTCATTATCGGCTGTTTTGTGGCGGGCATGCTGCTGACGCCACCTGACGTGATTTCGCAGCTGTTGCTGGCCTTACCCACGTGGCTACTGTTCGAGTTCGGCGTCGTGATGGCGCGGCTGGTGGAAAAGAAAAGCGCCCGTCACGAGGCCGAGGAAACCAGAGAGCTCTGATGAGCGCTGCTCTCAGTCTGCCGCGCTGGTCATCTGACGCGACTAGGGCTAAAGGGGTGCTCTAGAACCAAAGTAAATGGCCCATCATTTTCGCTGGCGACCTGCATGTCTGCACCAAACTCGCCGCTCTGCACCGGCACGTAGGCGCCTAAGGCTTCGACAAAGGCAAGATATAGCGCATCCGCTATTACTGGCTCTGCAGCCTGTGAAAAGGATGGGCGTCGGCCTTTGCGGGTATCCGCCAACAGGGTGAACTGGGAGATCACCAAGGCTTTCCCGGCAATATCCAGAAGGCTCAGTGTCGTCTTTGCATTGGCTGCCGTCTCTGCGTCAGGCTGTGGGTCATTGGGCTGCAGCTTACCGATGTGATCGAAAATCCGCAGATTGACGATTTTGTCTGCCAGCCAAGCCACCTGCTCAGACCCGTCGTCCTTGGAGATGCCAAGATAGACGAGCAATCCGCGATCTATCTCCCCAACCGTTTTGTCGCCAACTCGTACGCTCGCCGAGTTTACCCTTTGCACCACGGCTCTCATCGATCTGATCGCAGGAAGATGCGGGGAATATTCACAAGTGCCCTAGGCGCGTTTGCGCTCGCTCTCTTTCAGCAGCAGCTTTCGCACGCGAATGTTTTCCGGCGTTATTTCAACCAGCTCATCATCGTCGATAAATTCAAGCGCCTGTTCTAGCGTAAGGTTAACTGCGCCGCTTAACTGAATATTTTCATCTGTGCCCGCTGCTCTGACGTTGGTGAGCTTCTTCTCCTTCAGCGGGTTTACGGTCAGGTCGTTGCCGCGGGCATGAATGCCGACCACCATGCCCTCATAAATAAGATCATTGGGCTTAACCATCATGCGGCCGCGTGCCTGCAAGTTCCAAAGCGCAAAACCTACCGCCTTACCTTGGGCGTTAGAGATCAGCACGCCATTCTTGCGCGAGCCTACATCCTCAGAAATTCGCGGCCCAAAGCCATCCGAGGCGAAAGACATGATGCCGGTACCAGAAGTTTGCGAAAGGAAGATCGGGCGGTAGCCCATGAGTCCGCGACTGGGTATACGAAACTGCAGCCGCACCCGACCCTTTCCGTCTGGCTGCATTTCCTGCAGCTCACCGCGGCGATCTCCCAGTGCTTCCATGACTTTGCCTTGGTGCTGGTCTTCGACATCGAGGGTGAGCGTTTCAAAGGGCTCGTGTACCGCTCCGTCTATTTCGCGGTAAATCACTTGGGGACGGGATACCGCTAACTCGTATCCCTCCCGGCGCATAGTTTCAATGAGCACCGACAAGTGTAATTCACCTCGACCACTCACCTTGAAACGGTCCGGGTCATCAGAATCTTCGACCATCAGGGCGACATTGTGCAGGGCTTCGGTCTGCAGGCGCTCGCGAATCTGGCGGCTGGTAACGTATTTGCCCTCACGGCCAGAAAGCGGCGAGTTATTGACGCAGAACATCATCGTTAGTGTTGGCTCATCAACCGTCAATGGCGGCAGAGCCTCCACCATATCCGGTGCGCACAGGGTGTCCGATATGTTGATCTTATCGATACCGGTCAAACAGATAATGTCTCCAGCTAATGCTTCAGAAGCTTCCAAGCGCTCCAGCCCGCTGTGACGATAGATATTCATCACTTTACCCTTGCGTTCAAGGCCTTCGCGGTCGACCACCATCACTTGTTGGTTACGCTCAACCCGACCACGAGTAATACGCCCAATGCCTATTACCCCTTCATAGGTTGAATAGTCCAAGGAGCTGATTTGCATTTGAAACGGCCCACTCTCATCAACAGCGGGTGGCGGCACTTGCTCGACGATCATGTCTAGCAGCGGACTCATATCGTCCGCAATGGCGTCCAGTTCCAAACCGGCGACACCGTTGATGGCGCTGGCATAGATCGATGCGAAATCTAATTGCTCATCACTTCCACCTAGGTTGTCAAATAGCTCGAACACCTGATCGATGGCGCGGTCAGGGTCGCTGCCGGGGCGATCAATTTTGTTCACCACGACAATCGGCTGCAGGCCATAGGCAAAGGCTTTTTGAGTGACGAAGCGAGTCTGCGGCATGGGCCCGTCGACCGCGTCCACCAGCAACAGGACTGCGTCAACCATGGACAAGATACGCTCGACTTCGCCGCCAAAATCCGCGTGCCCGGGTGTGTCGACAATGTTGATTTGCACGTCGCGATAGTTGATGGCGGTATTTTTCGCCAAAATCGTAATGCCCCGTTCTTTCTCCAAATCGTTACTGTCCATTGCGCGCTCTGCCGCGCTGGAGTCAAGCAAGCCCGTTTGCTGTAACAAGCAGTCCACCAGGGTGGTTTTGCCATGATCGACGTGAGCGATGATCGCTATGTTGCGTACATTCAAATTCGACACGACAGCGTTTTTCCTTTTCTTAAAATCATAAAAGCCACAGCACGAAGAGCTGTGGCGGAACCCAGCGTTGTGGGTACATCGGCAAGCGCGCGATTATGGCCGAAGGCTCCGCTACTGTCGCCTAAAACAACCGCTCGATGGGCTCTAAACAGCGGCGAACCAGGCCGCACAAAAAAAACGCTGTCGCCCCAGCAATGGCACGAACAATAAGGCAAAACAACCAATGGCCCCGCGACGCACCGAAAAAACACAGTCACAACGTTGTACATGGGGTAAAAATGCACCAGAATGGCGCGGAGGTCGTAATACGCCTAGCGTATTGCACTATTTTGGTGCAATATATTTGATGCGGTTGAAAAA
>TARA_B100001057_G_scaffold111913_2_pt1 | contig 11525 bp, 11 predicted proteins | sample TARA_B100001057 | Tara Oceans TARA_B100001057 (sample SAMEA2621839) | marine metagenome | biome: marine biome (ENVO:00000447); feature: surface water layer (ENVO:00002042); material: "saline water (ENVO:00002010), including plankton (ENVO:xxxxxxxx)" | depth 5 m | reverse complement strand
AATAGCTCAATTGGCTTGATTTATGCACTGAAAAAAATTTTTATAGAAACATAATCTAGATGTTTATTTAATTATCGAAAAATGATCGAGTATCAATTATAGTATTTATTTAAGCTATGAATATCCTTAGACAAGATTTGGGACATGACTGTTCATGCACCGTAAAAAAAAAAGGCTTGATGGTTTTAACTTGTGAAGAGGAAAGACACTTTAAAGAAAAACATACTAGATCACTTCCAATAAATGAAATTAACAATTGTTTGAAAATTGGCAGAACAAAGGTCAAAGATAAAGATATTATGTCAGTTGGTTTACCCCCAAAATATATTGGAGAATTTTATTTTAATCAAATTTTATAGGATAAAAAAATAAAAATTAATGAAAACTTTTATTCCCTTTGGAAAACCTGATATTGGAAAAGATGAGATAGACTTCATTACAAAAGTAATAAAATCAAAATGGATAGGAAGTGGACCAATTACAGAAAAATTTGAAAATGATTTTAAAAGATATAAAAATTCAAAATTTGCATTATCAGTTAATTCATGTACTGCCGCACTCCACCTTTCATTAATATATTGTGGGGTAAAAAAAGGTGATGAAGTAATAACTACACCCATGACTTTTGCATCAACTATAAACTCAATAATTCTTTCAGGTGCTAAACCAGTTTTAGTAGATATAAAACCTGATACTTTCAATATAGATGAGAGTGAAATAGAAAAAAAAATAACAAAGAAAACTAAAGCAATTCTAATTGTACACTTGGGCGGCTTACCTTGTGAAATGACAAAAATTCTTAAAATAGTAAAAAAGCATAACTTAAGATTAATTGAGGATTGTGCGCATGCAATTGAGGGAAAATATAAGAATAAGCATTTGGGTAATTTTGGTGATACTGGATGCTTTAGTTTTTATACTACTAAAAACCTTACAACTGGTGAGGGAGGAATGGTCATATGTAATAATAAAAATATTTATAAAAAAATAAGAGTTGCAAGATTACACGGACTTTCGAAAGACGCCTGGAAAAGATATTTACCTGAAAGTGTCACAACGCAAAAAAAATTTGAACATTATGACGTTACAGAAGTTGGGATGAAATACAATATGATAGATATAAATTCTGCTATGGGGATAATCCAGCTCAAAAAAATAAATAAAAATTTATTAATAAGAAAAAAATTTCATAATTTTTATAGAAATCAGCTTAAAGATTTGCCTGTAAAATTTCAAAAAATTAATTTTAAAGACATAAAACATTCATACCATCTTTTTTTGATGGTTATTGATAATAAAAAAACTAAAAAGAAAAGAGACGAATTAGTGATGTATTTAAGAAAAAATAAAATTGGCTGTGGTATCAATTATAGAAGTGTTACTGATATGTCAGTATTCAAGAAAAAATTTGAATGGAATGAAAAAACATGTAAAAATTCAAAATATGTTGGCGATAATACACTTAGCCTACCACTGTATCCAAACTTAAAAAAAAAAGAAGCAGAATATATTTGTGAAAAAGTTAAGAAATTTTTCAAAATTTGAAATAATTTTTAGATGTGATGCAGGAGATCTTCCAGAACTAGGGTATGGTCATTTATATCGATCCATACTTTTAGCAAATTTTTTGAAAAAAAAATTTTTTTTGCCACCAGAAAAAATATTATTTATAATAAAAACTAACAATAAATATTCCAAAAGTTTAAATATCTTAAAAGAATACAAATTTAAGATAATTAGTCTTAGGCCACATATTAAAGATTATTCTAGCGATGAAATTTTTTTTTTACAAAAATTTAAAGCAAATTTAATAATAATCGACCGACTAGGCAAATTAACTAAAAATTTTAATTATAAACTACAGGCTAATTTTAAAAAAAAAATAATTATAGATGACTCATCTAGTGAAAGAAAATTTTTTGACCTAAGTTTAAATCCTTTAATACAAAATGTTCCAAAATATCAAGGAGCAAACATTGGTTATAAATACCTTATTTTGAACCAAATAAAAAAATCAAAAACAAAAGACCAAAACAATATTTTTATTTTCTTTGGTGGATACGATAAAAAAAAGATGTCAAAAAGAATTTTAAAAGCTTTAAATAAGATAAAATTAAGATTTAATATTTTTGTTCCTGAAAGTTATAAAAAATTGCTTATTAGAATAAAATCAAGACATAAAATTTTTTTTTATAAAGGAAAACAATATCCTGTTAAACTTGCAGGATCAAAATTAGCAATAACAGCAGGTGGAATTGGATTATTCGATGCAATATTAAATAAAAAAAAAATTATATGTATTCCACAATACGAACACCAAAAAATAAATGCTACAAAAATATTCAAAAAAAAGGCAATTAAACTTCTAAATTTTGATGATAAAAAGTTTAATTTAAAATTTACAAAGTTTTTTTTAGAGATTTATGATAACAATTCGTATCAGAAAAAAATAAATGCTATTCACGATAAAATTGTAAATTTAAAAATGTTAAATAAAACTTTAAATTTAATCTCAAAAGTTTATGAAAAATCAAAGAATTAGAGATTTATTTAATTTTGAAAAAAAAATAGTTTTAATTACGGGCTCAAGCGGGCAATTAGGAGAGTGTTTTTCAAAGTTATTTTTGGATTTAGGAGCAATAGTTTTTGGCTTCGATAAAAAAATTAATTCAATCAAACATAAAAATTTTTCTTTTATACTTACAGATATATCAAATAAAAATAGTGTTCAGAAGAATATTGATCTCATTGTAAAAAAAAACAAACGAGTAGATATTATTATTAATAATGCAGGATATTCTGTATTTACAAAATATTTAAGCAGAACAAATCTAGAACTTGATAAAACTGTGGATGCTAATTTAAAGGGCGCCATTCACATAATTAATTCATATGTAAAAGTTCATAAAAAAAAGAAACTCAAAAAATGTAAAATTATTAATATCGGTTCCATTTATGGTTCTATGAGTCCTGATTTTAGAGTTTATGGAAAAGAAGATAATTATAATTCAGAAATTTACGGGGCAACTAAAGCAGCCCTTATTCAGATTACAAAATATTATTCAGTAATATTGTCAAATTTTAATATTAATGTTAACTGCTTATCTCCTGGAGGCATTTACAATGAAAAAAAACCTCAAAGTAAATCGTTTGTAAAGAAATACTCTTTAAGAATACCAAAAAAAAGAATGGCTAAGAATGAGGACTTTAATACAGGAATTTTATTTCTTGCAAGTGATAAATCAGATTATGTAACTGGTCAAAATTTGATTATAGATGGAGGACTTAGTGCATGGTGAAGAAAAATTTTTTGATAGCTGAAGCAGGAATAAATCATAATGGAAACATCAAAACTGCATTAAGATTAGTTGATACTGCAAAAAAGAGTGGAGCCGATGCTATTAAGTTTCAAACTTATATTACTGAAAAAAGAATTAAAAAAAGATATAAAAAAATTTTTAACATTTTAAAGAAGTGTGAGTTAAAATTTAAAGAATTTAAATTGATTAAAGATTATTGTAAAAGTAAAAATATTACTTTTTTTTCAACACCTTTTGATAAAGAGTCAGTTCAATATCTAAATGAGATTAATGTAAAATTATTTAAAATAGCCTCTTTTGATATAGGAAATTATGATTTAATAAATGAAATTATAAAAACAAAAAAACCTACTATTGTGTCAACCGGAATGGCCAAACTCAAAGAAATAGATAAAATAAATAGCTTATTTAAAATAAAAAAAATTAAATTAAGTATTTTACACTGCATTTCATCATATCCTAATAAAGATGAGTCTTCTTATTTATCAAACATAGATTTTTTAAAAAAAAGATACAAAAGTGAAATAGGAATTTCAGATCACACTAATGATATAAAAATACCAATTTATGGAAAATTACTTGGTGCAAATATCATCGAAAAGCACCTAAAGATAAATAAACGTCATAAATGTATCGATGCGCCAGTATCAATTACAGGTGATCAATTTAGAGAGCTAAGAGACGAAATAACTAAAATTGATACTATATTTGGCAAAATTTCTTTTGGTTTAAGAAAAGAGGAAAAAAATTCAAAAATTTTTAAAAGGGGAAAAATTTTTTGAAAACAAAATTTCAAATTTTAACAAGTAAAAATTCATGGTTTTTTTTAAACTATAAGAAAAATATATTAAAAAAATATAAAAAATATTTTACAAATAAAATTATTACTACCCACACTCAAATAAAAAAAAATAATGATATTGTTGTTATTGTCAGTTATTATAAAATAATACCTAGTAAATATTTAAAAAAATCAAAACATAATCTCGTAGTTCATGAGTCTAATTTGCCTCAAGGTAGAGGATTCTCGCCTTTATATAGGCAAATATTAAATGGTAAAACTAATATAGTGTTCTCTTTATTTGAATGTTCAGAAAAAACGGACAAAGGTAAAATCTATTTCAAAAAAAAAATAAAATTTCCATCAACATTAATTTTTGAAGAAATTAAGATTAGGCAGATGAATAGTGCTTTTAGTTTAATAGAAAAATTTTTTGAGAATTATTCATCAAAAAAAAATATTAAATCTTATACGCAAAGAGGAAAAGTAAGTTATTTTAAAAAAATAAAACCTGACATGAGTAAATTAGATATTAACAAAAGTATTAAATCTCAATTTGATATTATAAGAACTAGAGATAATGAAAATTTCCCATCTTTTTTTGTTTATAAAAAAAGAAAATTTGTAATTAAAATTTATTAAGTTGTAATTGTTATGAAAAAAAAAATTTTTGCAATCGTTCAAGCACGAGTTGGCTCTAAAAGATTAAGAGGTAAAGTTCTAAAAAAGATTAATGGAAAAGAGTCAATTTTAATTTTGTTAAATAGACTTTCTAGATCAAAAAAAATTGAAAAAATTATAGTTGCAATACCCAAATCATTTGAGAATAGAGTGCTCAAAAAATTATTAATCAAAAATAATTACACAATATTTGAAGGCAATCAGAATGATGTATTGAATAGATATTATGAATGCGCAAAAAAATTTTCGGCTAAAAATATTTTGAGAATAACAGGAGATTGTCCTTTAATCGATCCGATCTTAGTTGATAAGATTATAACTTTTTATAGAAATAATAAATTTGATTATGTTTCGAACATACAGAATAGAACATTTCCAGACGGTATGGATACTGAAATTTTTTCATTTAAAATTTTAGAACGCGCAAACAGATTAACCATTTCGCAATCTGACAAAGAACATGTGACAAATTATTTTTTAAGAACTGATAAGATTAAAAAAGGCAATTATTCTCAAAAAAAAGATTATTCAAATATGAGAATTACTTTAGATACGCAATATGATTTTAAACTAATAAGAAAGATATTTAATAATTTTAAAAACTTTGACTTTGCTTTAGAAGATATAATTGAATTTTATATTAAAAATGAAAGTATGTTTGAAAAATATAAAAAATTATCTGATAATATTAATCAAAGGAAAAAAAATAAAGGTCAAATAATGTGGAATTTAGCAAAAGAATATATTGCTGGGGGCAATATGTTGTTTTCTAAGCGTCCCGATGCTTTTTTGCCAAACCAATGGCCAAGTTATTTTCAAAAAGCAAAAGGATGTCAAATTTGGGATTTAGATAATAAAAAATTTTATGATACATGTATTATGGGTATTGGCACAAGTATTCTCGGATATGCTAATTCAACAATAGATAAAACTGTTAAAAAAAGGTTGGAACACGGAAACATGTCAACTCTTAACTGTCAAGAAGAAGTTAAATTAGCAAAAAAATTAGTTGATATCCATGATTGGGCTGATCAAGTCAGATTTGCTAGAACAGGAGGTGAAGCAAATGCAATTGCAGTTAGATTAGCAAGAGCTTATACCAATAAAACAAAAATTGCTTTTTGTGGTTATCATGGATGGCATGATTGGTATTTAGCTGCAAATCTTAAAAATAATAAAAACCTTAATAATCATTTACTACCAGGGTTAAAAACATCTGGTGTTTATAAAAATTTAAATGAAAGTATATATCCATTTAATTACAATGATTTAGATAGGTTAAAATTTTTAATCAAAAAATATAAAGATATTGGAATAATAAAAATGGAAGTTGTGAGAAACGAATTACCTAAAAATAATTTTTTAAAAAAAGTGAGAAAACTTGCAGATGAAAATAATTTGATTTTAATCTTCGATGAGTGCACTTCGGGATTTAGAGAATGTTTCGGAGGAATTCATAAAAAATTTAAAGTAAATCCTGATATGTTAATGCTCGGAAAAGCATTGGGAAATGGCTATGCAATCACTGCAGTATTAGGTAGAAAAGATATTATGCAGTCAATCAAAAATACTTTTATAAGTAGTACTTTTTGGACTGAAAGTGTTGGCCCGACTGCAGCACTTAAAACTTTAGAATTAATGAAAAAAAAAAAAAGTTGGATCTATATTTCAAAGTTAGGAAAATACATAAAAAAAAAATGGGAAAAGTTAGCTAAAAAACATAAAGTAGATATTAAGATACAGGGGATTGATGCTTTGTGCTCTTTTGTTTTTAAAAGCAAATATCATCAAGCATATAAAACCTATATAACTCAAGAGATGTTAAAAAAAGGTTTTTTAGCCACAAATACCATTTATGTTTCAACTGCTCATACTAAAAAAATTATTGATATTTATTTTAAAAACTTAAATGAAATATTTTCTATTATTTCAATTTGTGAAAAAGGTGATGATATTCATAGATATTTAGAAACTAAAGTATCAGAAACAGATTTTGCGAGATTAAACTGATGGAAATAATTAATATAATTAAGAAGTTATATCCTTATAACTATTCAATTACCGGAGAAGGTAATGATCTTGCCATAAGAGAATTTAAAAAATTATTACCATTTAAAATTCATAACTTTAAAAGTGGACAAATTCACAATGGTTGGAAAATTCCCCATTCATGGAAACTTGAAAAAGGTATTATAAAAGATAATTCTAAAATTGTTTTTGATGCAAAAAAAAAAAATTTTGGGGTCCCAGTTAATTCAATAAATTTTAAAGGTAAAGTCAGTTATAGCAAATTAATAAACCATATTTTTACCTCTGATAGATTGAGTAATGCTACACCTTATAATTGGGCGGGGCTATATAGACAGGAAAAGCCATCTTGGGGACTTTGTATGTCAAAAAAAGATTTAAAAAAAATTAAAAATAAAAATTATCTTGTTGAAATAAAAACCAAAACATCAAAGTCAAAAATGAGAGTACTGGAATACACTCTTAAAGGAAGGATTAAAGATACAATCATTATTAATGCTCATAATTGCCATCCTTATCAAGCTAATGACGATATTTCTGGCTGTGCAGCAGGTATAAAACTTTTTCAAGAATTAAAAAAAAAAAAAAATAGAAAGTTTACTTACACCTTGTTAATTGCCCCAGAATTATATGGGCCAATTTTTTGGCTTAAAAAACTTAATAAAAAAAGAATAAAAGATTTAAAATATGCAATTTTATTAAAATCTATAGGAAATAATAACAATATAAAATTACAACATTCAGTTAAAAAAAATACTCCATTAGATAATTTAGCTCTAAGAGTTATAAAAAACAAAAGTAAAAAAAATGTAGCTGGTGATTTTAGAAAAATTTACGGAAATGACGAAATTGTTTTTGATGCTCCAGGATTTAATATAAGTACAATCTCATTAACAAGATCACCTTTTCCAGAATACCATACTGACCAAGACACACCTCTAAAGATATCAAAAAAAAAAATTAATGAAAGTTTTTCAATCTTAAAAGAGATTGTAACTAAGTTTGACGAGCAAATAAGATTTAGGAATAAGTATAAAGGAGTTATAGCCCTCTCAAACCCAAAATATAAGTTATATTTAAATGCTGAGTCTCCAGGGATAGACAAAAAAAAATATACTACTTCAAAAAGAAAATGGAATCTTCTTATGAATAATTTACCATCACTTATAGAAAATAATTTTTCAGTAAAGGAAATAGCAGAATGTTCTGATTTATCATACAAAAAAGTTCTTAACTATTGCTTGAGATGGGAAAAGAAAAAACTAATCAAAAAGATATAATTATTTTTTCCCTTTAGGTGTATAAAAAAATCTTTTCTTTGCATCTTCAAGTTTTTTTACAGGAGTTATAAATCTATCACCAACTTTAATTGATTCAAAAATATTACTTCCTTTGATATCGACCACTTCTTCAATAATCAAGCTTCCTGAGTTGCATGCTACAACCATCCATTTATCATTCTTTCTATATACCAATCCATATTCATAGGGATGAAATTTTTTTTCAGCCTTAGTAAAATTAACTGATTTTACTCTAACTAATTTATTATTCACATAAGTTGATGAACCTGGGTAAGGATCGTCAAAAGCACAAATAAATGAAAATAATTCAATAATATCCAGATCCCAATTTATCCAAGCATTATCAACTGTGGATAGTCTTGGCATATATGAGGATAGATATGAAGGTTGGTTGATTAATTTAAATTTTCTTTGAGTTAAAACTTCCTCTAAAAATTTGTTTAATAGTAATTTTTCTTTTTCAATTTGGTAGTTTTGATATTGAAATGGTTTTTTAAGTTCATGAGGAAACAAAAATTCTTCATATTTAATAATATCACCCTCATCAATCCCATCATTGGGAACCATATGTAATAAACAAATCCCAAATCTATCATAATTTAAAATTCTCCAGCTCATACCACCCCCACCTTTATCTAGCGGGAGTCTAGATCCATGACAATTTATTAATTTATTGTTGAAAGTGTTTTTTATTAATGAGTTAGAAAAAATCCAGGGAGCATCGAAAGATATAAAAAGAGTATTTTTATTCGAGCCTACAATTTTTAAAATTTTTTTTTCGTCTAGTTTATTTGTTCTATTATAAATGCTGTTTTTTTTTAAAAGCTCTTCTAAAGATTTATTATTCTTAATTTTTTCATTAGCATGTCTATCAGCTACAAAAGTAAAGCATTTAATATTTTTTGATTTCAATAACTCTGAAAAATAGTTTAATAAAACTCCACCACCAAACAGAACAAACTTTTCAATTTTTCCAAAATTCATAAACTATCTTTTTTAAAAAACATTTATTATCTATAGATCACTTTGAAACTAGTCAACAAGGCTTTTTGATAAAAATTATTAAATTTATGTATTAAATTATTAATATATATAATTAATTTATATATTAGCTATAATAAAAAATTTATAAAATCAGAATGAATTTTGGTAAAATAAATCATATTATAATTTTTGGAGGTGCATTAATTACCCTAGAATTATTAAAACTTTTAAAAAAAAAAAAAATTAAGTTTCACTATTTTACGAACAAAAGACAATTGAAAGATGAAATAAATAATAATTTAACTCTCTTACAAAATTTAAAAATAAATAAAATAAAATATAATGAGACTTCAAATATTAATAAGAATATTTTGATAAAAAAAATAATTAAGAAAAATTCTTTAGGTATTGCTTTGGGCCCACCCTGGGGTTTTAAAAAAAAAATTTTAAAACTTTTTAATGGAAGATTATTAGATTTTATGCCGATACCTATGCCCAAATATAGAGGAGGTGCTCATTATTCTTGGATGATTTTGAATAAAGATTTTGATGGTGGAATATATTTACAAAACATAAATCACAAAACTTCTCAAGCATCATCAGATAGCGGTTATTACTTTGAATCAATGAATTATAAATTTCCTAAAAATTTAATAAATCCAAAAGATTTTTTTGAATATTCTGTCAAAAAAGAAATTACTTTTTTTAAAAATTTTTTAAATAAAATAAAAAAAAAAAGTAATTTTAAACTAAAGAAACTTGATGAAAGAAATTCCACTTTTTTTCCAAGACTTATAAGTTCAAAAAATGCTTTTATTAATTGGAATTGGAAAGCGGATGATATTGTTCAATTTATTAATGCTTTTGGAGAGCCTTATATGGGAGCGATATCTTTACATGAAAATAAAAAGTTATTTATAAAAAAAGCAAAGTTATTAAACCAAAATTCTTTCCATAGCTTAGAAGCAGGTTCAATTATAAAAAAAGAAAAAGGATCTATATTTATTGCAGGAAAAGAAGGAATTATTTTGACTAACGAGGTATACGATAATAAGAATAACAGTATTATTTCAAAAATTAAAAAAGGAAATAAATTTTATAATAATCAAAAAGATTTATTTAAATCTAAATTACATTTAAAATTCTAAAATAATCAATATAAATAAAAAGATGAAACAATGTAAAAAATGTTTATTGCCGGAAACACATGAAACAATTGAATTTGATAATATCGGTGTTTGTAATGTTTGTAATCAAAATACTATAAAAAACCAAAAAATTGACTGGAAACAAAAGAAAAAAGAACTCGATGAACTTATAATAAAATATAAAGGAAAATATGACTATGACTGCATAATTCCTTTTAGTGGAGGAAAAGACAGTACCTGGGCGCTTTATTATCTTAAAAAGGAATACGATCTGAATCCTTTAGTGGTAAGATTTGATCACGGTTTCATGAGGCCCAACCTGGAAAAGAATATAAAAAAAATTTCTAGAGACCTAGGTTTTGACATAATTACTTTTACACCTAATTGGAAAGTTGTTCAAAAATTAATGTTAAGATCATTTTTAGATAAAGGTGATTTTTGTTGGCATTGTCATACTGGAATATTTTCTTATCCAATGTGGATTTCTATTGAAAAGAAAGTGCCATTAATTTTTTGGGGGGAAAAATCATCTGAATATTCAGCTTATTTTGGTTATGATGAAAATGAAGAAGTGGACGAAAATAGATTTAATAGGTTTGTCAATTTGGGTATCACAGCTGAAGATATGTATATTAGATTAGATGGTAAAATTGATAAACGGAATTTAAAACCTTATTCATATCCTCCACTTAAAGAATTAAAGAAATTGAATGTAAGATCAGTTTGTTTAGGCAGTTTTATTCCTTGGGACGTAAAGAAACAATCTGAAATTATTCAAAAAGAATTAGGATGGTCTGGTGATGAAGTGGAAAATGTACCTCCTCAATATAATTATGAAAAAATAGAATGTTATATGCAAGGTGTAAGAGACTATATAAAGTATATAAAACGAGGATATTCAAGGCCGACTCATTTGTCAGCTATTGATTTAAGAAATGGAAGAATAAGTCAAGAAGATGCAAAAAATGATATTAAATTGTATGAAGGTAAAAAACCACCAAGCTTAAAATTATTTTTAGATTTTATAGGATTAACAGAGGATGAATTTTATGAGGTGGCACAATCCCATGAAATATCACCTTTTAAATTTGAAAAAGGAATGACAGAAAATGGAAAAAAAACGCATGATTTTGATAAATGGTCAGAGGATGGAAAAGCTAATAGAGAATCTTCAAAAAATATTTTTAATAAGTGGAAAGATGAAAATGGCTAATCAAATCCCATGTTAAAAAAAAGAATAATACCAAAATTTCTATTAAAATTTAAGATAATTGAAAATGAT
>TARA_B100001057_G_scaffold168063_2_pt1 | contig 11536 bp, 11 predicted proteins | sample TARA_B100001057 | Tara Oceans TARA_B100001057 (sample SAMEA2621839) | marine metagenome | biome: marine biome (ENVO:00000447); feature: surface water layer (ENVO:00002042); material: "saline water (ENVO:00002010), including plankton (ENVO:xxxxxxxx)" | depth 5 m | reverse complement strand
AATAAAAATAACAAAATAAAAATAACAAAATAAAAATAACAAAATAATCATATGATTTAAAAATAATGATATGATTTTAAAAATTTTTTATTTTAACATATTTTCCATAAACATAATTTCTCTTTTTTGTGTATCTATAATATCCTTTGCTAATCTAAATAGTTTTGGATTTTTATTTGTTTGATTATTTTTTATTAAACGTGTTGTTGTTGTTAAAGCTGTAGAATGATGTGGTATCATTCTTTTTAACCATTGTTTGGGCGATACAAATACTTGTTGTCTTAATAAAAAAACACAAAAACAAGATAACAATACACCAATGACAAATAATGTTCTATTAAAATGTCCCATCGTTAAGTAATGTAGTATTTCATGAGACCAAATCATATTAGATCCCATTAATAAACCTCCATAAAATTGTGTAGTTGAAAAATGTAAATGATCAAATTCAAAAGCCAATGCATTCATTGGATTAAATAATATACCAATTATAACCATAAAAATAAACGCAATAATTTGTTTTTTATAATTAATTTTTCCCATTTAATATAATGAAATATTAAATTATATCTAATTATTTAATAACTTTATTATATCATTACAACACTCTAATGAACCTTCTACCCAACTTTGATTTAAACTATAATTCTCTCCACATATATAAATATTTTCTAATGGATTTAATAAAAATTTATATGTTATATCGCTATCGACTCCTTTATTCCAATATGCTACCCCACAATCCCAATTACAAACAAAAACTTTTTCGGGTTTTTTAATGTTAACATTAAATGTTTCCTGAAACAGTTTAACAACTTTACTTTTTAATTTTTCTTGATTGTTTTTTATAGAATTCCAATATTTTGTATATATTTCATCAGTGTAAGAAATCATTATTAATCCATTTTCTGGGTCCATGGGAATTATATATCTTAAATGGTTATTTGTTATAACTTTTTCTTTTAAATTTTTTATAAATTCTTCGTTTTTAAAAACTGCATAAGTTCTGCATAATTTTTTACAAGAAATAGATCTATCTAAAACATTATGTATTGGTTTAAGTATATTTATTTTTAACAGTTGGGGTTTAGGTATACAAAATAATATTTTTTTTCCATATAAAACTTTATTGTTACAACTTATTTTATAACATTCTTTAATATTATCAATATTAACTTTATTAACACCTGTATTTAAATACAAATTAGCATTATTTTTTTTTAAAAACTTCACTATTTTCTCTATTAATATATTAAACTTACCTATCCAATATTTTAAATCCGGTCGTATACCATTAGTAAATAAATTAACAGCATTATATGCATTCATATTTTTTAATTGTCCACTATTTCCACTAGCAGTAAGCATATATTCTAGTTCTGTTTTTGTTAAAATAAGTTTTGAAAGTTCCTTAAAAGTTAAATTTTGTAATTCTTCTTTAGTATAGTTTTTTGAATGTTTTAAAACTTTATCTATAAAAACAAAGCCGTTATCATAATTAAATAATTTTTTTTTATTCTTTGAATCAATAAATTTCATAGATGCTGAAAGTGTTTTATCTTTTCTAAAATCTAATAAATTAAAAGTTTTTAATAATTTAATAACGTTTAAATGTTTTTCATTAAATCTGGCTGCACCAGCTGGAAAAGAATAATTTTGTGATAAAACTTTTTCATTTTTTTGATATATTCTACCACCATAATAATTATTTTTTTCTAATAAACAAATACTTTTATTGGTATTAATTAGTTTAAAATAATTATATAAACCAGATATTCCACCACCTACAATAATAATATCAAACATATACATTAAATATATATTTAATTATTTAATCTTCCCAGTCTTTATTTAACGGACCTTCTTCAACACACCATTTGTGTGTTGCAAATCCTAAAAAGAACAGTGAAACAGAAAATAAAACGAATGTTGTTGCTATCAACGGAATTATAATATCCATTTTAAAGAAGTAAAATTTTAATTTTATATCCTTTATAAAATTAAAATAATGTAATGTTAACATAAATATCTCCTCTTGGAGCAGTGTCAAATAAGTTGTCTTTATTTATTTTTAGCATTCCCTGTTTTTTAAAAATATATATTTGATTTTTTTGAATTTTTAATTCATTTGCTCGTATAATAAATGTTTTTTTTCCTAATTTCACTGTTAAATCACTATCTAATAATTCTTTAATAGATGTTTTAATATTAATACAAATATTATTGAACTTATCTATTTTAATATTATCACTTAAATCTGGTATGTTTTTAATGAAAATATCATTTTTTGAGACATCAAATTCTACTTCATCATGCCATAAAGGTATTAAAAGTTCTGTATTTTCAAAATTTAGACAAAAAACATTATCATTTAAAAGATCATCTATGTCAGGATTAAGTATAATAATATTATCTATTGTGATTTCTTTTTTTATAATATCTAATATTCTCTCTAACAAAGAGTTATCTAACTTGAAAATATCCTGATTTTTATGTATAAATGTATAAATATTTATTAAATCTTCTCTAGGAATTTTTTTTAGTGCTTTTAATGATATATTTTTAAATTTAAATAGTATATTTTTTAAATTATTATCTAAGAAATCATCATTAACTTGTAAATTTGGTAGTACTAATTTTATTAAATTTTTAATAATTGACAAGTAATCATTTTTGTGATTACTATCTTTTTCTATATTTTTAACTTTTAATAAATATTCATAAGCATTTCCTACCTTTTTAAAGGTTTCTTCTTTACCATCTGTTTTATCAGGATGAAATTTCAAGGCTTGTTTATAATATGCCTTTTTTAATTCTTTTTCATCAAAATTATTATTTAACTTTAAAATTTCTATGGCTTCGTTATATTTCATGTATTACACTAGTTAAATAAATGATTAATCTCTCTAAATGATAAATCGGTCTATAATTATTATTATAATATTTTAAAAATTTATATACAAAAATTACTATATTTGTTAATTTATCTTCATCTATTTTTTTAAGCTCTATAAAATTCTTAATAATATCCCATATATATTCATAAAGATCTAGATGGTAAATAAAAATATCATATAGCTCATTTCTAAAAGTTAAACTAGAAATATTTTTATTTACAATATGCTCACTTATATTTTTTGTAATTTGTTTATTATAATTATATACATCATTATTATTAATATGTATTGATTTTAAATTTCTAATATTTGAAACATCTTTAAAATTAAGTTTTGTAAAACACTTTTTTAAATTTGTTTTTGTAGGTCTTTTAATTGGTAAAATAAAACATTTATTTACAATTGTTTCTGGAATAAAACTTACTGATTCGGTTAATAAAATGTAAGATACATGAATATTATTATATTCAAGAGATTGCATATAACTATAAAAAATTTCTAGTAATTCATTATGAATTTTATTAAAATTTTTACACAAAATTATACCTTTTCTTACTTGCCTTGTTGAAATTATATCAATGATTGATTTAAAAATATCATTCCATAATATTTTGGCATTACATCCTAAGAGTTCCATATCTATTTCGAAATGAATATCGCTTATTCTAATTGTATATATTTTATTTTTTAATGTTGGTATGTTTATTTTTCTCTCATATTTTAAGTTACTTGCACTGAATTTTTCTATAATATTTAAACTTTGCGTGTATTTGCCTACACCACAAGGTCCGTATAAAATTAAATTATTATTTTCTAAGTTGTAAATATCTTTAACTTTATTAATAAAATTATCATTTTCTGGATGTAAATTTATTTTTTTACTACTTATTAAATAATCTTCACATTTTGTTTCAAAAAATTTCATAATAATTTTATCTATTAATTTGTATTTAAATAAATAAAAGTTTATTAAACTAAATGTCTTTTGATATGTTAGACCAAAATTTTAATGATACAATAGAAAATATAAACTCAAAATATATAAATACACACCCAAATTTATCTAAACTTTGGAGAGAATATCTTATTAATAAAAAAAACAGACTGTTAAATGATATAAATGAATGTAATAAAATATTAAGATTATTAGATTCACACGATGATATCGATGAAAACATATTATTAACTTTATACTCATTTACTCGTTCTATAACTTATTAAAAATTGAAGTTTTTAATATAACCTAATTATTTATTACAACTAGTAAGATTCATACAGCTAATTTGATAATGACGAAACTAATACTCATTGTAACGGCTATTTCATTCACATTGTGTTTTTCCGACATTACGTTTATGAAAAATAAATATCACCAAAAAGAACGATGTTCTCTTTTAGATAAAAAATGTGATTGGTCCCTTGTATTTAAAAATAATAATGACAATATTCCATCTGATTTATATCATGACAGTAAAAATGATATAATCTGTATTAATACAGGTGAATGGCCTGAATACTCTAGGGCACCTTGCGATATTGGATATTCAAAAGAGGGAATTGTAAAAAAAATATTTGTTGATAAATGCAAACCTTCTTTGAAAAATAATAACAAGCTAATATGCAAGTTTGAATTGCAGTTTTACAATAATTATATTAAAAGGCGTGTAACGATTGATAATGGAAAACTTTTGTGCAGTTGTAATAAATATAATCCAGGAGAGATAATACCATATAGTTGTAAAGTAAGTATCGAAGCTAATTTTAAAGCAGGTGGTGCTGATTTGGGATTGTCGTGTTATTTACTTATCTTTCTTGTATTCGTATGTATTATACCTTGTCTTTGTTATAATGATTCTTCTTATTCGGGCGAAACGTATTTCTTTCCTGTATTTCTAGGTGATTCAACATATAACTTTGACGACAATAATTTAACAATATTTGGAGAAACTGAATAAATTTAACTGTATAACAATTAATTTAAACATTTCGTAACCTATAATATTATGTTATTGTTACTCAATAAAAATAATATCGATACCAATAAAATATCTATATTAGAAAAAACAAAAAATAATATAATAAACTATGGTTATTTTTATAGAATAATTTATAGCACTGAAAATTTTTGTTTAAATGGACTGTATTTATCATTTAATATTAAAGATTTTAAAATAGATTCGTATTTTAATAAATATAAATGTTCTTTTATTAAAGATGAAAATTTACAAATGATTAAATTTTTAAAAAATATTGAAAAAAATATAATGGATAATCAAATGTTTGAACATTCAAAACCATTATATAGAATATCTGAACAATTAGATCAAAGTTATATTAAAATTTTTTCAAATAATAACGTAAATATACCTAATGAGCATAACAATATTGATTTTATTTTAAAAATTTCAGGAATATGGACTGAAAAAGAAACTTATGGATTAACTTTTAGATTTTTCTTATCCGTCCGTGATGAATGAAAGTGAAATAATATATAATTTAATAGAGGTAAAAATTGCTAATATAGAAAATAAAAATATACCACCCGATATTAAATTTTTTGTTTTTTTACTTGTTACATAGTCTAATTTTGAATAAAATTTATTTGTTAAAAAGAAAAGCAACATAATTGTAAAGAAAGTTAGATGATTATACAGTGTAAATTCACTTGGTAATGTTATTTCAGGATTATTAATTATAGACTTTATTTTTACAAAAACAATCACTATAATTATTAAAGGTATTAAGCATCCTAAATTGGGTAAAAAGTTAATTAAAGGTGTTAAAAAAGTTAATTTTTTTAAAATAGATTTTCCTGTTTTAATATCTATTTCCTTTTCTTTATCGTAAGTATAATGAAATGCAGCTACTATCATAGGAATTAAACTTATTATTAACCAAATATAAATACCCAACATTCCTTCATAACTACTAAATGATACAATTATTATGTACATAAAAATAGAAATTAGTATGAATACTTTAAATAACTGGTTCATTTGTTCACCTAATCCAACAATGCTATTTCTAGTTGTACCTTTTAAACTCATTATTGATCTTCTAATATTACCCATTTTTTTTACAGCTCCCGATTTTATACCAGTAACCTGATTATTAATTTTAAATTCATTCATTCTCTATATAAATCTTATAATATATTAATTTGTATTTAAAAAAAATATATTAATTTATTAAATATGGAAATTTATAATAATAAAACACATCCTATTATAAAAAATGACGATACATATTTTTTAGATAAAAAAGTTGTTACATTTCATTCAGAAGATAGAGATATTAAAAAATGGCCTAACAGTAATGAGTTTGAAGTTTCTTTACCGGAATCATTTCAAAATATACAGAGTATGCGTCTTTTATCTATGAATTTAAATGATGACTTACCTGTTTTTTCTAATAAATATAGAAATACTAAACTTTCGTTTGCTTTAGGAGCTTACGATGAAAATACTAAAAGTAATATTCACACAATTATAATTCATGAGGGAACATATACGCCAGTTATTCTTGCTTCAACTATTCAAAGTTTAATGAATGCTAAAGTTGGTGGTGTAAACTTTATCTGCAAATATGATATGATTACTAAAAAAATGTACTTTAGTTGTGATGTTCAATTTCATTTAAGATTTGATTTATATCACGAATATAATGATGTTTGTTATAATGAATACATATTTCAAAATAACACATCCAATTGGGGCCTTCCTTATATGTTAGGGTATGATAGAAAAGTTTATGATAGTGTTTTATCTACAGATCTTTTTTGTTTTCTTTCTTTAACTCGCGACTCTTCTATTCGTAATGATAATATTCAACCAAATAAATATTTTGTTGAATTTACTGATACAAATCCTGTAAATATAAAGGGAGAAACTTGCTTTTATATGGAGTTAGATAAATATAACGTAATAGATGAAATATTACCAGATTCAAATAAAAGAAAAACATTATCTGTTAACAACGGTAAAGTTAATGCTGTTTTTGCACAAATACCTTTAAATAAAAGTTTTTATGAACAAATTTTTGAATGTAAAAATAATTATAATCCCCCTATTAAAAATATTTCAAAGTTAAAATTTAAATTTCGTTTTCATGATGGAAAATTAGTAGATTTTAAAAATATAAATTTTTCTTTTATGATAGAATTTAATACATTAACTAACGAACAACGACGAAATACATTTATAAGAAGTTCTAATATTTTGTAATTATTAGAATATATAATTATTTAAAGTTAAATAATTATTTTTTTACATAAATGTTGAAAAAAGAAAATAATCAAGTTATTAAAGAATATTCTAAAGACCCATTGGTTGTAACATATCAGAATGTTCTAACATCAGAAGAATGTGAACATTTTATAAATATTTCAAAAGATTCATTAAAACGAGCACTTGTTAGTGAAGATAAAAAAGGCGTAGAGTCTAAGGGTAGAACTGGGTATAATACGTGGATTGACCATGATCGTGATGAGATTACAAAAAGAGTAGGGGAGAGAATAGCGTCTATAGTTGGATTACCTTTAGAAAATGCAGAAAAATATCAAATTATTTATTATACTAAAACACAAGAATATCGTAATCATTATGATAGTTGGGTCCATAATGGTTCAGAAAAAACATTAAGGTGTATGAAATATGGTGGCGCAAGAGTTAAAACCGCTTTATGTTATTTAAACGATGTTAAAAAAGGTGGGGGTACAAGAATGGTTAGTTTAAATAAGACTATTGATGCAGAAAAAGGTAAATTATTAGTTTTTCAAAATACAGTAAGTGATACTGATCATACACGACATTCAATGTCAGAACACGCTGGGTTACCGATTGAAGAGGGGGAAAAATTCGCTTTTAATCTTTGGTTTAAGGAATGTAATAGTAAAATGTTATACCAAAATTTTAACCCAGGTTATTACAAGAATATTTATAATAATATTAATAAAAGTCTTCAAACTACAGACAAAGAGCAAATGCCGGAACCAACATTGGAACCAACTTGTCAAAATCTATTTAAAAATGTATTAAATGAACCTAAAATAAAATTAACAGATGATAAGATTAATATTAACTCTTTTACAGGTATCATAAATATTAAACACGATTTTACTGATAATGACATAAATAATCTTACTAACAATCTTAAATTTAATGATAGTAAAAGACGTTCTGCTTGGAAACAAATAAATAATCAAAATAAAATAAAAAATTTAATTAAAGAACGCACTGGTATAAGTGTAGAACATTATGAAAATATTAATATAATAGAGTATAAATCAGGTGATGTGCATGGTCCATTTTTAGATGCATATGATTTAAATAGCGATAAAGGTAAAAAATATACAGAAAAACAAGGACAGCGACTTTTTACAATATCATTGTTTTTAACAGATGGATTACAAGTTCAATTTCCGGATAAAAATCTCTCTAATATTTACAATAAAGGCGACTGTATAATTTATAAAAATGTTTGCGATAATACTGATAAAAGAGATGAAAAGATGCGTCATACTATTAAAAATACAACAAATAACAATGCTTTAATTGCTAATATTTATATTCGAAATAAAAATAAAATGGGAAATTCACCTCTTTTTAATTCAGTTAATAGAGAGATACAAGATAATAATCCTATAAAATTAAAAATAGTTGAGTTAGAAAATTATACAGAAACTTTAAATAATGTTCTAACAAGCTTTGAAAATAATGAAATTAATTCTTCATGGACAGGTTATGAAAGTTTTAAATATAATTTTAAAGGTGATTTTGAATTATTTAAAAAAGATGTTTTGGAATATAAAAAAATAAAATACTCCACTTCTAGTAAAAGCTGTTTGAACCAAGAAAATTTAAATAAAGAATATAGTTTAGACCCTAAATTACCATTGGCAATAGTTAATAATGTTTTGGAACCATCAGTATTAGAAGTATTTCAGAAATATTATAAGCGAACAATCAATGACGAAACATGGGTGCTAGGAGATCGCCAATCAAATAGATATAAAGCACACAATGAACCAATGTCTCGCTTTTTACATTACGAATGTTTGCCATTGATAGAGAGAATTGTTGGTAAATCATTAAAACCAACATATACTTATCTATCGGCATATGTCAAAGGAGCGGATTTACCACAGCATACAGATAGACCAGATTGTGAATATACCGTTTCGTTTGTTGTAGATAAACCAGAAGGAAGCAATTGGAACATTTATCTTCATAAACCACAACAACCTGTCAAACACAAGGGTCGTTATGATGAAAAACCACCAATAGAAGAATGTGAAGCAGTAGATTGTGACGCAGGTGGATTAATGATATTCCAAGGAACAGACCATATACACTTTAGAGAGAAATTAGAACATGATTATTATAATGTTTTATTGTTACACTATTGTTCTGTGTAAATAAATCAAACATTTATAACTTTACGTACAATTCGTAATTTCTATTATTATTTATTATAATTTAAAATAAATAATGAAATATTTAATTTATGAATTATTTAGTGGTGTGGGATTTTGTAATCAATTATTCTCTCTAGAAACGGCAATCTATCTTGCAAATATTTCAAATAGAAAACTAATCTTATTAATAAGAAACCCGTTGTGTCATTGTGGAAAGGCTTCGTGGGATTATGGATACATAATGGACTATTTTAGCAATTCATATGAAAAGTTCTTACCACAAGGTAAAGAAATATATTATAAAATAATTCCAGAAAATATTAAAAATATTATACATTCTAGTAAATGTAGAAAAATAGAAACAGAAAAAGGGTTTAGCTCTAATGTTTTTATAGATTCAAAATTGTCACATAATCATCAAGATATAAAACTATTTGCAAATGGAAGAAAAGAACTAATTATTGATTTCGATACTATTAATGATGAATATTTATATATAAATAAAAGTAACGCTTCTAGATGCTTTTATAATTTTTATACTACAAAATCTAGATATTTATTAATGTCAAAAATTTGCGCTTCATTAACATTATTAAATAACAATATCACTTGTAATTATGTAAATAAAAAATTTGATTTATCTATACATTTGAGATTAGGAGACTTTTACAAAAAAAGTTCAGATATAAATAGATCTTTTTCCAGTTATACTAATAACTTATTAAAAACAATAAACTCACTTGATAATATAAAGACAATAGTATTAATGTGTGATAGAAAAGACGGTGATATTATCACTTTATTAAAAAATAAATATGTTATTAACTTCACTGATGAATTAATAGAAACTACAGATAATCCAGTAAAAGACTTTTTGTTGGAAAAAAATATATGTCATATAAGTACTAATTTTATTGGTACACAAGGTAGTACCGTAAGTAATCATATTAATTATATGCATTATTTGTCAAATAAAAATTATAATTTATATACTAGATGTAGTTTAGTTACTTCATTAATTCCTGGGTATTCATGGAATACTAACAATACCTATGGACATTCTATATCTTGGACTACATTTTGGAACGATAATATAATTAAACTACAATGTTTAACCAACAAAACAAATCATTATAACTGTGGTAATTCATATATTAACATTATAGATGAAATAAATATTAATCCAATTAAAAATAAGAAAATTATTAGCTTTTGTTTATATGGTTTGAATGAAGAAAGAAATCGAAAAAGAGATTTTATTAAAGGTGTGTATGTAAATTATTATTATATGAAAAATCATAACTATAAAGATTGGACGATGAGAATTTATATGCCATATAATGAACCATATGATATCATTGAGAATATAAAACAATTTGGTGATATTGAATTGATATTAGTAGACACAAATGTATGTTTGAGAGCTCTTAGATTTTTACCTAATGATGACCCAAATGTCCTTGTATGGTTATCCAGAGACTTAGATTCAATAATTAACACCAGAGAAGAAAAAGCCGTAAATGATTGGTTAGAAAATAGAAAGGATAAAGAATTAATGATAATGAGTGATTATCAACAACATACATGGACTATAGCAGGTGGAATGTTTGGAAAGATAAATAATAATAATAATTCTATTTGTTCATTTATAGTAAATTATTCTGATAAAAATAGTAATGATGTCAATAAATTTGCGAATGACTGCGAAATAGCAGAAAAAGGTTTATATAATAATACAAATTATATACAATACTATCGTGCTGGAAAAAAATTAGAAAATAGTATACCATTTCCAGACTTATCAACAATACATTGCAATTTTATAGGTAATATTTCGCCTATAACAAAATATTATACAGATTTACAATTAGAAAAATATTATCCTTTTCTATCAAATAAATCTGATATTGATAATAATGATAAATTTTTGTATAATCCATGGAAATGTTTTTTCAAAAATAGCGAACCATTATGTTCAGTTATATGGAAAGGTGATGATTTAATTATGACTGTTGATCCCAAAAAAACATCTGGCTTAGGAACATGGAAAACACTTAATGGTGATGGAAAAAAATTATTAGAATTAAATACACATATACAAATATTATGGGAAGATAAGAAATATATTGATGCTTACATGCCAAATAAAGAAATAATAAGTGTTAAATATGGTGAAATATGGTATAATTTTAATTTATATAAACATCAATGTAAATCCAGAGAC
>TARA_B100001057_G_scaffold102599_1_pt1 | contig 11543 bp, 14 predicted proteins | sample TARA_B100001057 | Tara Oceans TARA_B100001057 (sample SAMEA2621839) | marine metagenome | biome: marine biome (ENVO:00000447); feature: surface water layer (ENVO:00002042); material: "saline water (ENVO:00002010), including plankton (ENVO:xxxxxxxx)" | depth 5 m | reverse complement strand
ATTAAAAGATATTAAGTTAGATGAAAAAGCAGATTTAAGTCATATTCCTACTTTTGCAACCAGAGGGTATCAAAAACTTGATCTTGTATTTAACTCAAATAATTAAATTTTAATGGGGGTTTTATTTTATGGAGGAAATATCAGATTTAATTATTCGAAATGGTAAAATTATTGATGGATCAGGTGGTCCAGAAATTTTATCTGATATCTTGATAAAAGATGGAAAAATAGAAAAAATAGGAAAGTTCAATTCCTCAATTAAAGCAAAGAATGAAATTGATGCCAATGGTTTTATTGTAACTCCTGGTTTTGTAGATATTCATACTCATTATGATGGACAAGCAACATGGGATAATTATTTATCACCATCCTCATGGCATGGTGTAACAACAGCCTTAATGGGTAACTGTGGTGTAGGCTTTGCCCCAGTACATGACCATGATCATGATAGACTTATTAGTTTAATGGAAGGTGTAGAGGATATCCCTGATGTTGTTTTAACAGAGGGTTTGGAATGGAATTGGAATTCGTTTTCTGACTATCTTAATATTCTTGATAATAAAGGTTTTGATATGGATATTGGAGCTCAAATTCCTCATGGTGCACTTCGTTTATATGTTATGGGTCAAAGAGGTGCTGACAGAGAACCAGCTACTGAAGAGGATATTAAAAAAATGGCGGAACTTAGTGCTGAGGCTATTGAGTCTGGAGCGATAGGTTTCACGACTTCAAGAACAGTTTTTCATAAAACATCAAAAGGCGAATTAGTTCCGAGCTTTGATGCTGCTGGAAATGAATTAATTGAAATAGCTACAGAGATCGGTAAAACAGGAAAAGGAGTTTTGCAGTTAGTTTCTGACTTTTTAGGTGGATATGAAGAATTTAAAATGCTTGAAAAAATGGTAGAGACTTCCGGTTGTCCAATTTCTATAACACTTGCTCAAACAGATGGAACTAAATATGATTATAAAGATTTGCTAGGTTGGATAGAAGATGCTGCTAATAGAGGACTTCCTGTAAGGGCTCAGGCATGTGGAAGACCTATTGGTCTAATGCTTGGTTTAAATCTTACCTTAAATCCCTTTTCTGGACATCCTTCTTATATTGAAATAGCTGATCTTTCTCTCGAGGAGAGAGTCTCAATAATGAGAAATGAAGATTTCAAGAAAAAAATACTTAGCGAGAGGGGTTCTTCAAGCAATGGATTGGTTAAATCAATAATTAGAAATATTGACAATATCTATGTTCTTGACAAAATTCCAGATTATGAACCTCATAAAGAAACCAGTTTAGGCTCAAAGGCAAAAAAACTTAATAGAGAAATAAATGATTATATTTATGATGTTTTACTAGAAGAGGATGGTAACAGCCTTTTATATTATCCTATAGGAAATTATTTAGATTATTCTCTTGAGGCAAGTCTAGAGATGATAAGTAGTGATCATACATTATTAGGCCTAGGTGATGGAGGTGCCCATTGTGCAACAATTTGTGATGCTAGTTTTACTACTCACATGCTTACTTTTTGGGGAAGAGATAGGGTTAGGGGTAAAAAATTAGACTTACCATGGATTATCAAATCTTATTCAAGAGATAATGCTTTAGCAATTGGTCTAGATGATAGGGGCTTAATTAAAGAAGGGATGAAAGCGGATATAAATATTATTGATTTTGATAATCTAACTCTTTATTCGCCTGAAATTCGATATGATCTACCTGCAGGTGGTAAAAGACTTGTTCAAAGGGTTGATGGGTATAAATACACAATTGTGTCAGGAAGGGTTACTTATAAAGACGGCGTTTCGACCGGAGAGCTTCCAGGAAAATTAATAAGGAGTTAGCCAATGATAATAGAAAAAAATCCTATTTTTCAACAAGCTTATTTTGTTAATAGTATTGATGAGTCTGCAAAAAAATGGAGTGATCTTTATGGAGCAGGTCCGTTTGTTTTTACTCATCATCATAAAACTGATAAATTTGAATATAGAAATACATCTGATGAAGCAGATGTTTCATATGCTTTTGGTTATCTTGGAGATACAATGATCCAATTTATAGAGCAACATGATGAAACTCCCTCTATATACAGGGATATGTTTAAAAAAGGGGAGGAAGGCTTTCATCATATTGGTATTTTAGTATCTGACTTTGAAGAAGAGTTAAATAGATTTTTAAGTATGGGTTTTGACTTGGCTTGCCGACTTTGGGCTGATGGAGTTGATGCAGCATATATTGATACAAGATCCGTAAATGGTGTTTTTACAGAAATTCATGGAGATCCAAACCATATATTAGGTGAATTTTCAAGATGGAGAAGGGCACATGAAAAATTTAAAATTGGTGACACATATAAACTTGAAAGAAAAACTTAATGGGATGATTAAAATAATTTACTCATTTATTTTATTTTTTAGGGCATAAATCCTATCTTGCCCCCAGAATATCTCACCTTTATATAAAAATGTTGGTACACCAAAAATCTTATATTCTCTCATTATTTTAGTGTATGATTTCAATCTATCGTCAAAACCTTTATCATCCATTGCTAATAATGCAGTATTTGTATCAAAGCTAATTTTTTCACAAATATTTGAAATTACTTCAGTATTACCTAAATCATTTTTTTGATGCCATCTTTGATTAAAGGCTTCCATCATAAACTCATTTCCAAACCCATTGTCATTAGCTGAAAGCCAAGCAGCATGAACTTTTGGCCAATTTGCTTCTTTTGATAAGATATCGCCAATATCTTCAATTCCAATTTCTTTAAACAACCTATCACAATCTAAATAAAGATAAGATCTTTTATACTCATTTCCTGAAGCTTTAACAAAAAATTCAACTATCTCTTTGGGCATATAGCAAAGAGGGAAAAATTCCATGTCTATATTTTCTTCAATTGCTTTTTTTACACCTAAATAAGCGTATGGACTTCTGAAATTAAAAAAACATTTTACTTTTTCCAAAACGATCTCCTACATGAATTAAAACATATAAACTATTGAAAATATTATATTTTATCTAAGTATATTAATACTTGTTGATCTTCTTTTTTAAATTGAAATACCGCATCATTCCATTTTGGTGGACCAAACCTGACTTTAGCATCCCCTGAAAAGCCAACAGGCTCTTTAGGTATTCCTAGAAAATTTCCAGAAAGGACACCATTGCCATCAAGATCTTGAAATCCAGCGATCGCATATTCACCAAAAGGTACATCGATAATTGCTGTTGCTTTTTTGTTAGTAATTTTAACAATAGTTCCCGTTAAAACTATATTAGCATTGAGTTTTTCATTAACTTTAGCTTTACCAAAATTATCTTTTTTGTCATATACACCAAGCATTGCATAACCATCGTCATACTTACTTTCAATATTAATGATCAATGTTTCAGAATATCCTTTTTCAAAAGAAAATAGAATTATAGCTAAGATGGGTAATAAACTTCTGAACATAAAATTATTCTACCATAATACTCTTGGCTATTTTGACAGCTTCCTCAGCACATTTTTTGTCAAACCCACCACTTGCACCAGATACTCCTACTCCACCAATATGCGTTCCATCTTTCAAAATAATTGGAACTCCACCCTTTAGCAAAACAACAGTCGGTAGTGTTAGTAGGCCTTGATTGGGATCATCACCTGAAAATGCCATATCTCTTAATTCGTCGGTTGAATATGGCAAGCCTGCTGTGGTTTTTCCTTTAAGTCTTGAGATCTCCTCTGAAGCTGGGTAGGTTCCATCCATTGAAGCATAATACTTAAGTGAACCAGGAGACTCATAAATTGCTATATTAATTTTCTTACTCTCTTCTTTTGCTAAATTAAGGCAAGATTCCGCCATTTTACTTGCAACTTTAAGAGTTATAATAGGTTTTTTGATAATTTCAGCACTTAAGTTTGAAATAAAAAGAACTGTCATAAAGAAAAATAAAATTCTTTTCATTTAAATCTCCTAAGTTTTTATTTTTATGTATAATATGTAACTATATTATTAATATCACAACAATAAAAATAAAAGAGGTTGAAATGAGTATTCAAACTGTCGCTACAAAGGTTCTTTTAAAATTACCACAGCCTTTTTTAAACAAGCTCATGAAATCAATGCCAAAAAGCAATAGAGACTTGAGTAGTGCAAAAAAACCATGGCACTTAAAAGGTAATTGGGCACCGGTTGAAGAAGAAATTGAAATTAAGGATTTAGAGACTATTGGTGAAATTCCAAAAGAACTCAACGGAAAATATATTAGAAATGGTATGAACCCAGTTTCGGGTTATAGCGATCATTGGTTTTTTGGTAATGGAATGCTTCATAGTGTTGAAATCAAGGATGGAAAAGCATCTTACAAAAATAAATATGTAAAAACCCCTTACTATGAAAAGGATATGGGAATGATGGAAGGTTCGTTCGATCTAAAAGCGTCTCCCGCAAATACCCATGTAATTAGACATGCAGATAAAATTTTGACATTAGAGGAAGCACATTTTCCGTGGATTGTTGATGATGATTTAGAGACCATGGGGTCTTATGACTTTAATGGCAAGCTAAATGGGCCAATGACAGCACATCCAAGAGTTTGCCCTAAGACAAACGAATTATTATTCTTTGGCTATCAAATGATGAAAAAACCATATTTAACCTATCATAGGGTCTCTTCAAATGGTGAACTTGTGCAATCTGAGGAAATAGATTTACCAAGACCAGTTATGATGCATGACTGGAACATAACAAGGAATTATGTAATTTTTATGGATCTTCCTTTAGTTTTTGATTTAGATCAAGCTGTCAGCGGTGCTGATCCATTTGGTTTCAAGCCTGAATGTGGAGCAAGATTAGGCGTTATGCCGCGAAATGGATCCAACAAGGATATAAAGTGGATAGATATAAATCCATGTTTTGTTTTTCACCCTATGAATGCTTATGAAGAAGATAATAAAATTATTCTTCATGTATGTAGACAAAATAAAGCTATGGTTGGCGGCATGGATGAAATATATGGCGGGAAAGATACCACTGGTAAACTTTGGAAATGGACAATTAATCTTGATCAAGAAACATGTGAAGAAGAACAAGTTGATAACAAGCCCTGTGACTTTGCAAGAGTTGACGATAGATTGATAGGTTTAAAGGCAAAGAATGGATATGCAATGGCTATTGATGAGAATGCTAAAACACTAACATTTGGACAATTTTTATATAAATTTAATTTGGAAAAAAACGAAAGAATAGATCACGATCTTGGTGAAAATGTTTTTGGTGGAGAACCAGTTTTTGTTCCTAAAAGTAATAATTCTAGTGAGGATGATGGTTGGGTAATGGCAATTGTTTTTGATAAAAACATAAATAAATCAAAATTAATTATTGTAGATGTTGAAAATTTTGATAAAAAACCAATATGTGAGGTCATTTTACCTCAAAGAGTACCCTTTGGAGCGCATGGCAGTTGGCTATCGAATTAATTAATGAAGGCAAAAATTTATCAACCATCTAAATCTGTCACTCAATCCGGAAGCGCTAAAAGCTCTAATTGGATTTTGGAATTCTCGAGATCTTCGAAAACCTCTATTGATCCTGTTATGAATTGGACTTCATCAAGTGATACACAGCATCAGGTTAAAATTAAATTTGCTTCTAAGGAGCTGGCTATTGCTTTTGCTGAAAAAAATTCAATTGATTATTCAATTAGAGATGTTAAGAAAAGAAAAATCAAACCAAAATCATATTCTGACAACTTTTCATATGATAAAAAAACCCCTTGGACTCATTAGGTTTCTCAAAAATTAGATCATGAACGCAATAGAAACAATATTATCTAGAAAATCATCACCAAGACTTCAGGAGCCTGCCCCTGATGAAAAAGAATTAGAGCTAATTTACAAAGCAGCACTTCGAGCACCTGATCATGGAGCTTTAAAACCTTGGAAGTTTATTAATGTTTCAGGTGATGGAAGAAAGAAATTGGCTGATGCTGCACTTAAAGCCATTGAAATATCAGATCCTGAAAAAGCTGAAAAAAATAAAGAAAAAATTTTAAATGCACCCTTGAGAGCTCCATTAATTATAATTGTTATTGCTTCGGTAAAGGAAGATTCAATCATTCCTGAAGTTGAACAAATACTTTCTGCTGGAGCAGCTGCCCAAAATATTTTAATTGCAAGCCACTCCCTTGGATATTCTGCAATTTGGAGGACTGGATTTCTTGCTTTTAATAAAGAAGTTTCTCTATCTTTTGGCTTAGATAAAAGTGATATTATAATTGGATATTTATATATAGGATCGACAGATAAAAAATTAGAAGCTCCAGAAATTTCTGATATTAATGATTTTGTTATTAAATGGTCTTAACGGAGGTACTTATGTTAGATTTCACTTATTTAAAAAAATATTCATCTTTAATACTATTGTTAACGGCTTTTTTTATTCCATCCAATCTTTTTGGCATGCATCATGAAAGAGAGCTTGATAAAATGAAAATTAATAAACTTTATGACGATTGGTATGTTGCGGTCGAAACAAGCGATATTCAAGGCTATGTCGACTCCTTAGATGAGAATATTGTCCTTTTACCTCCTGGTGGTCCAGTAATCACTGGAAGAGAAAATTATAGATCTTTTTTAGGCCCTGTTTTTGACGTTGCAACTTATGAAATTGATCAAAAAACCCCAAAAAAAATTAAATTTTATGGAGACATAGCAACAGTAGAATACAATTATGTAGTTTACATTACTTTCTTGGGAGAAGCACAAAGTGTTCCTTCAGAGGGTGCATTACAAGATACTGTATCCGACAGTATGTATTTCGACTTGCTTAAGCGCCAGGAAGATGGATCTTGGAAATGTCTTGTTCATACTTGGAAGCAAATTAATTAATATCTATATTTGTTGGTTTATCAGAAGGAAGAAAAATTGATTTATCTTCATCATCATTCCAAATTATTAATACTTCATTAAGGTGTTCTAAGTATATTATTTTAGTCTTATTAAAAAATGACCACATCATTTTCTGATATGAATTTATTTTTTCTTCAATTTCCTCATCTTTAATGTCAGCTGAATTTTCTTCAATATCAATTTTTAATTTTAATCTATAATCAAGATACTCATTTAATATCTGATTAGCCTCAATGCTATCTTTTCCAAAATCATGTATCATCTTATCATGCTTTTGAGAGAGTAATACTAAACTGTCAACAGTTTCAAGATAACTTCTTGGGTTCTTATTTTTTAAATCAGTTGAAATGGATTCTTCAAAAAAACGATAATATTCTTCAAGTATTTCACTTGTAATTTTGTTTAATTTTAATTTAATTTTTAATTTATCGCTGCACTTTTTTTTCAAAACATGAAGATCGTATAGGTCCTGAGTCCAATAATAGACTTTCATAGCCTTAATAAATTGAAGAAATTCTTGATCAATTAAAAATTCTGATAATTCTTCTTTCATTTAATTCTTTTAAAACCTAATTAATTCATAATTTTACAATATTATATTTGTAAAAATTTGTAGATTAAATAATATAAAAAAATGAATAAAATTAATCATACTTTAGATATTGATATAAAAGCTCTTGATGGTCAATTTATTGGTGCTAATTGGATAAAATCAAAAAATAATTCTCATCCAGTTGTTTCACCATCAACTGAACAAATATTGGCTCATGTAAGTTTACCTACCATTGAAGACTCTGACTATGCGGTAAGCCTTGCGAGAGAAACTTTTGATAATGGTTCATGGTCTAAATTACCAATTAAAGATCGTATAGAAATATGTGAGAGACTATGCGACTCAATAGAGAAAAGATTACCAGAACTTAATAGGGCTTGGGCCTTGGAGTCTGGACCAACTTTATCTCATGCAAGGATAATTAATGACCAAGTTGGTGTTGCTGTTTGGCGTCAAATGCTAATATCAGCAAAAAATATAAAATGGGAAGAACAAAGAGAGGATGCTTTGTTGTTGAGAGAGCCTATTGGAACTGTTTTATCTATTATGACTTTTAATGGTCCAATTGTATTAATGGGTATGAAAATTATACCTGCTTTACTAGCAGGGTGTACAGTTATAGGTAAACATGCACCTGAATCACAATTTACATCAAGACTAATCTCTGAAGCAATAGAAGAAGCTAAACTACCTTCTGGCGTTTTAACTTTATTAGCTGCAGATACAAAAGTAACTCAGCATTTAGTTTCGCATCCATCAATAGATATGGTCTCGCTCACAGGGGGAACCGCTATTGGAATTGAGGTAGTTAAACAAACAGCAGACCGCCTTGCAAGAACAACATTAGAGTTAGGAGGAAAGTCTCCTGCAATTATTTTAGAGGATGCCGATTTGGATACAACTTTAGAGACTTTAGTACCCGGTAGTACTGCTTTTATGGGTCAAGTATGTGTAAATCTATCTAGAGTTTTAGTTCCAAAAAAACGACATGATGAAATTATAGATGCGCTTGCTTCAAAATATAACTCTTTTGAAATTGGCGATCCTTTGTTGGAAGGGTCTCAACAAGGACCAATAGCTGTTGAAAGAGGTCTAGAGAGAACTGAACAGTATGTGTCTTCAGCCAAACAACAAGGAGCTAAAGTTGTTACAGGCGGTAAGAGACCTTCTAATTTTAGAAAAGGCTGGTGGTATGAACCTACTTTATTATCTAATACCGATAATTCAATGAGGGTTGTTAAAGAAGAAATTTTTGGGCCAGTTACATCTGTTACTACATATGATGATTACAACGATGCAATAAGACTAGCAAATGACTCAGATTTTGGTCTTGCTGCCTCAATTTATGGAAAAGATGATGAATTAATAATGAATATGGCAAAGCAACTCCAGTCTGGAAGTGTAGCAATCAATACTGCCGGTATTTCATTCATGCAACCATTTGGTGGCTATAAAAAATCTGGATGGGGTAAGGAATGTGGTGATGAGGGCATTCTTGAATTTACCCAAATAAAACAAGTAATCAGAGGTTAATTTTATATTAAAATATTTTACTATATAAATATTAATTACTCATTAATAAAATAATCGATATGAAATTAATTTTCCTAAAACCTAATAATCTAAAGTTTATTTTAAGAATTTTTACAGAAAATTTTTTCGATAAAATATTAAAAAGATCAGAGATTTCTTCTTCAGTTAAGAATTATGTTTTTAAACATGCAGAACAAAATAATCCAGATAGTATTTTAAATGCTATGGATAATTTTGCAAAAAATAACAGATTTTTAATGAATATTGGTAACGAAAAAGGTTTGTTATTAACAAACGAACTAAAAAAACTTGGCAATGATATTTCAATACTTGAGCTGGGATGTTTTTGTGGTTATTCGGCAATTTTAATGGCTAAAAATTTAAATGAATTAGGTAAGGTTATTTCTTTAGAGGTTAATAAAACATATGCAAAAAATGCTTTAGAAATAATTAGATATGCAGGATTAAAAGATAAAATCATTATCATAGAGGGATCATCTGAGAAAATTATTGGAGCTCTTAGGTATAGATTTGATTTTGTTTTGTTGGATCATTGGAAAAATTTATATAAAAGAGATCTAATTTTAATAGAAAAAAGAGGGCTCTTAAAAACTGGTTCAGTTATCTTTGCGGATAATGTTGGAAGGCTAATTTCAGCTTTAGTCGGATCAAGAGGAGAATCAAATGATTACCTCGAATATGTTAGAGAAAATAAAAATTATATTAATAAAAATATTAAAACTTATCTTGAGTATTCAAAAGCAGAAGATGAGGTTGAAATCTCAACTTATTCTCTAGACTATTAAATCATTTATATTATAAGAAAATTAGGTTAAAAATTTTTAAGTGGTCCCGTAGCTCAGCTGGATAGAGCAACGGATTTCTAATCCGTAGGTCAGAGGTTCGAATCCTCTCGGGATCACCATTTTTATGATTAAATTTCCAAATTTATAAAATAAAACTTGTATGTTTATAATAACCATTATTAACTAATTTGGTATTTTAAGGAGTTATTATGAGCTGTATTGAAGGAAAAGTTATCTTAATTACTGGTGCAAGTTCTGGTTTTGGAATGGTTACCGCTAAGAAATGTGTTGAGCATGGGGCAAAAGTTGTTTTAGGTGCTAGAAGAGAGGACAGATTAGCTGATTTGTGTAATTCTTTAGGCAGTGAAAATGCAATTTATAAAACCACAGATGTAACTAATAAAAAAAGTGTTAATGATTTAGCTAAACATGGGATTGATACATTTGGCCAAATTGACGCATTAGTTAATAATGCTGGCATTATGCCTTTATCTTTCATCGATCAAGGAAGAACTGATGAATGGGATAATATGATAGATGTAAATATAAAAGGTGTTTTATATGCAATTGACTCTGTTTACAATCACATGATGAAAAGGGGTAGTGGTCAAATTATAAATATTTCCTCTGTTGCTGGAAAAAGACTTATCCCAGGAAGCGCAGTTTATTCAGGCACAAAATTTGCTGTTGGAGCAATTTCAGAAGGACTAAGAATAGAAAGTGATGGTAAATTACAAATCACATGCATTTTTCCTGGAGCTTTTGAAACTGAACTTGGAGCTTCAATTAAAGACAACTCAATGCTTGAGTATTTAGCCACACAAGCTCAGTATGCTAATTTAGCTCAACCAGCGGAAATAATAGCTGATGCAATTTTATATGCTTTAGAGCAAAAACCTGGTGTTGCTGCGAATGAAATTGTTCTAAGACCAACAGCACAAGATTTTTAGAGGGATTTAATGTTTTTTTTAAAATTATTTTTAGGATCCATTGTATGGCTTTTAATAAGTTATTTCATTTGGATTTTAATTATATAAATTATTTTTTGAGGTTATTATGCATAAAAAAATACCACCACCAATAGTTGCTTTAATTGGCATATTATTAATTTTCTTATCCAAAGATTATATATTAATTCTTTATTTACATCCGCATCTTCAAAATACGTTGTTACTTTTATTTTTAATTATTGGTTTAGGTATAATTTTTTTGGCAACAAAAGAATTTAAAAAATCTGAAACTACAGTAAATCCAATGAAACCAGAAACATCTTCTAGTTTGGTTACTTCAGGTATATTCAAATATACTCGTAATCCAATGTACCTTGGTTTAACATGTATTCTTTCGGCTTCATGCTTTTATTTTAGTTCATTACTTGGGATTATACTCTATGTTCCGCTCTTTATTTTATACATAACAATTTTTCAAATTATTCCTGAGGAGGAGGCGATGAAAAATTTATTTAATGAAGAATATTTGGACTACTGTTCAAAGGTTCGACGTTGGATTTAATTTTAGATGAAAACAGATAGAAAAAAAAACAAAAAACTAATTGAAATGAATGGTCATATTACTTGTTACAATTGCCAGTATACGAATCCAATTAAAAGTCTAAAAAGAAATTTATGTATTGAGTGCGGTTCATCCTTACCATTTATTTATTAGGCTATCTTATTTTTAATCTTTTAATGACTTCTTTTTTTTCCTTATTAGAAAATTTCATCCAGTTTCTAATCTCATTTGGGTTTCTTTTGCA
>TARA_B100001057_G_scaffold476137_1_pt1 | contig 11544 bp, 10 predicted proteins | sample TARA_B100001057 | Tara Oceans TARA_B100001057 (sample SAMEA2621839) | marine metagenome | biome: marine biome (ENVO:00000447); feature: surface water layer (ENVO:00002042); material: "saline water (ENVO:00002010), including plankton (ENVO:xxxxxxxx)" | depth 5 m | reverse complement strand
ACAGAGAGATTGATGAAAAAAGTTGAGAAACTCAACGAAAAAGGTGGAAGTAATACTGATGAAAGGTTATGGAAACCAGCTGTAGATAAGGCTGGTAATGGATTCGCTATAATTCGATTCCTCCCTGCACATGCCAATGCTGAACTGCCATGGACTCAAGTATGGAGTCATGCCTTCCAAGGGCCAGGTGGTTGGTATATTGAAAACTCTTTAACCACACTTGGTAAAGATGATCCTGTAGGACAACTTAACCGCACTCTATGGAATAGTGGTAAAGAGTCAGATAAGGATATTGCTCGTAAACAGAAACGTAAACTCTCTTACTATGCTAACGTCTATGTTGTGAAGGATTCAAGTAATCCTGAGAACGAAGGACAAGTCAAACTTTATAAGTTTGGTAAGAAGATCTTTGATAAGATCACTGCTTCAATGCAACCAGAGTTTGAAGATGAAGAACCAATCAATCCATTTGATTTCTGGAAAGGTGCAAACTTTAAGTTGAAGATCAAACAGGTTGCAGGGTTCTGGAACTATGATAGTTCTGAGTTTGGTAAGGTAGAAGCATTACTAGATGACGATACCGCACTAGAAGCAATCTATGATAAGATCTATGATCTAAGTGAGTTTACTGCTGTTGATCAATTTAAGTCATATGATGAACTTAAAGCACGATTAGACTCAGTTCTTGCTAGAAAGGCAGTTGTCACACCTCAAGTTGACACCGAAGAGTTAGAAGATCTAAGTGAAGGAAAACGTCCATCACAAGCAGAACTAGATCAGATATCTAATCTCTCTGCTGCTGCAACGGAAACCACGGAAGATGAAGATGACGCACTGAGTTATTTTCAAAAACTCGCTGAAGAGTAAACATTAAGAAAGGGGTCTCACGACCCCTTTTTTTATTGCCCACTAAGTCTTGGGTTATACGTTCCTTTCAGTTTATTAGTAATAAATTGAGAGGATTTACTATATTTCATAATTCTTCTCATATCGGAAACTGCTACGTCTAAGAATTGAGATTGTAGTATTTTTATCCTTCTCTTAGCCTCATTTTCATTCTCTTCATACTCATAGTTACTTACAGAAAATACATTTGTATGTGATACCACATTACCACTTGCATCTCTCACTGTGCCTGCATTATCTACAGATGATAGATTAGGAAGATCTGTACCACTATATGTGATTTCTGAACCATCTTCAAGATATCTACTTTCAAAATTAGAATCTACAATTAATCCTTCTGGAACAACTGCTCTGAAAGACTCATCTATTAACAACTCAGTGACATAATGATGAACCTCGGTTAATCTCTCCTCAGTTCCATACTTTGCTAAGATATAATTTTGAAAATCATTAGCACTCAACGGCCATTGGTCTCTGACTTTAGTAATATTATTTGTGGTCAAGACAACCCAATCGTATCTAGGATCTCCATAGACCCTTTCAGCGACTTGTTCTGGTCTATCATCACCAGTTATAATATAATCTTCAAATGCTGTTACTACATTTTTTAAGTCATCACGAAGTTTAGGCCTTCTGAATATGTTCTTTACAGGTATAAATTCATCATTAGATGATCTGTCTGTACTCCTAGAAACATAGTTTAAGTCTGGAAAATAAGAAAAATATCCTTGCATTTTAGTAACCTACGTCTGAACTATATGGACTGTTTTGATCTATTTCACTGATCGGGTAAAGATCTCCAGTTGATTCTGGATCACTAGGATCATATTGTCTATCCTCTGCAACATCCTCACTATAATCTGTATCGTATATTGGTTCTAATTCAGCAAATCTTAGAGACATACTCACTGCAATAGGCATACCATTCTCATATGCCAACCATTGGCCTTCTGGTGTATAGTTGAGACTAACGTTAGTTAAAGCACATGGTTTAAATTTGTTCACACCAAGAATACTTCTATTACCATTGGTTACAAATCTCAATCTGAATATGTTTGGAGTTCCTAAGAAGAATGATGGGCCACCAGCCTTACCTACGTTGGTCTTATCTCCATTATCAACCTTTCTGGTTTTCTTGGGTGCAGACCATTGTTTAAATGCACGAATAATCATTCTAACATTTGCAGCTTCCAATCTGTTTCTAGGACTCATAGTCCATTGATATTCAAATGATCTTAAAATTACACCAGCAAATAATAATTCTGTATTGGAGTTAGATATCACACCAACACTTCTCTGCATTATGGATTCAGCACTTAATCCAGAGACAGTAGCCAATTGTTCTATTTTCTCTGCTGCTATCAATCCTCTTGTAGACTCTTGAGTCAACATATCTGCGTTTAGTGCCGTATTTCTTATACTAGGCCCTGTTCCAAATAAATCTCCTGTTAATATACTACCAATTACATTTTTACTTGCTATTTGAGCACCACCCATTTGTTTATTGGTCATAGACTCATCATTCCAACTTCTTCCATTCTCATCCGTCATGTTATTAGGCATAGGCATTTTGATACCAGCACCTAATTTCTTTTTATATGGACTATATCTTTCAGCACCGAACGCTAAACCACTTGATCTATCGTCTCTTAAAAGTTTATCTCCATACTTACCGTCAAAAGTTTTTGCATACGGAGCACGATATGAATAACATTGTATGAACATATGATCCATATTATTAGCCATATCCATAGGATATTTTACTATCTTTTTAAACATACCGTCTGCAGCTTCAGCACCAGCAAATGCTTTTTTGGTTCCTTCCATCAATCCTTGACCTTGGCCATAACCACCTTCATATCCTCTCCCAGTTCCAGAATTGGTATTACTTGTAGGATAATTTGCTTTCTTTGACCACATCTCCAACTCTTTCACAGACCTCTGTTTCTTAGGATTTACCTTGATGTTGTCTTTTTTCAACCATTGTGGTTTTACAGTGCCAGGTGCAGTTGCATTGATATGATTTGTAGTACTTGTTTTTATTGCTGCATCAATTTGATCCAGTTCATCATTATTCCATCTTTGTTCTCCTGGCACAAATACATTAGAATTACTTGTCAACTGGGATCTATCCCAAACTCCATCTTTGTATATTGCTGGCTCGTTTGGTTTTAGTTCACCGTTTGCATCAACTGGACGAATTGTTGTTCCTCCTTTGTCATCATAAAATACCTTATAATTTGTGACATTACCATCCTTATCCCTTTGACTGATAGGTATATCAATAGGAAGTTCTTGCCCATATTGATTTGCTGATATTGGATTCTCTATACCATATTCATCAAGTTTTTGCGATGCTGGTAAATTAACATATCTATTATACTCATCAATATCAACTGGAGCACCATTAATATAACCTTGAGCCGTCTGTTGGTCAAAGTAATTATTGGATCTTTTTCTAGTTGTTATATCCTCTTCAAATAGTGCCACTATTTTCTTCTCCGTTGATGACGAGCATTGAAAGCTCTATACTTGGGATACCTCATACCCCTTTTGTCTATAAATTGTTCAGTAGGTAATAACGATATTTTTGCCCAATCCTCATCACGAGGAACTTTGAACATACTTCTGATACCAGAATACTTATATCTATGTATGCTGTTTTTAGGAATTGGGGATTCTCCACGACTATTTAGTAGGTTATTTGCAATCACATCACGATAATCTGGATTTATATAATGTAGGTTACATGCTAAGAACCCATCTTCATAAAATCCTACAATCACAGCTAAGGGTTGAACATCCCAAAATTCCAAATATTGTGATGATCCAGCGTTATATGAAAAGAAAAACAAGTCACCTTGTTTGACACCACCTTGATCGAATGTTTGACCAGTTCTTTCTTGTACTGATATTAGTGCCTGTTCTAAAGCACCAACATACCATGAGTCAGGCTTTAATTCAATACCAGCTTGTTCTTTAATATCTTCTACGATCATGTGAAATACCTAGGTCGTCTTCTGTCATGAGTTTGAATTCATATTTTCTATCTGCACAGAATTGTTTTGCTGCTTCCCACTTTGCCTGATTTACGACCCATGTTTTAACTTCATAGTACCATGCTTGAGTTTTCCTCTTTGGATTCTTTTTGGGTTCTTTAATCTGTTTTTTAGGTTTAACTTCAACTACAACTGATCTACTTTTACCGTTGCCATCCTTGTATTTGATAAAGAAGTCTGGAAAGTATCTGTGTACTCTATTGTCTATAGGATTTTTGTATGGAATCCAAAATTCTTCAGACTGCCATTGACTTATACTTTCAGTAAGATCACAATATTGCATGAATTTCTTCTCCCATAATGATCTATAAATGATCTGAGTGGGATCACCCTTATACTTTTTTACATGTTTTGGTTTAAATTTTCCCTTATAAGCCATATACATAGTATGATAAGTCATATTTTATTTAGATGGCCAGGCAACAGAAAAGTTATTTCAGCAACGATAAGATAGTAAAGAATTTAGACCAGTTCAGAGTATCTTTAGGTGCTCCAGCTCTATCAAACTTCTTTCAAGTTGAATTAGATTTTGCCAGATCTATTGCAGAACCTAAAGATTCTTTTCCAGTTGAGTTAAATGCTGCTTCATCTGGCATATATGAAAAAGAGAAAAATGCAAACGATCTAAGTCAATGGTTTACATCATGTGGATTGATGGAACAGGGAGATAAAGAGAGATATGAACTGTTAGCAAACGAAGCAATGTTGCCTGGAACATCTATGTCGGTTGCACAGGAGATAGGAAGTAGACAAGGTATTAGAGAGAGATTCGCAACACAGAGGTCATATACAGATATATCAATATCTTTTTACCTATCTAATGATTATAAGATATTGAAATTGTTTCAAGAGTGGATGAACTTCATGAATCCTTTGTATGTAACACAGGAGGGAGTCAGACATACACAGGGATATCCAGGCGGATACCCTAATCATGGTGAGAGATATGCCTTTCACAGACAAAGATATCCACATGACTATAAAAGGAACATAAAAATTACAAAATTTGAAAGAGATTTCAAACCAGAGAAACGAGATGATGTTATTACATCAATAGATCCTACCTTCGGACATGAAGTAAGTAGCTTTGGAACCAGAAGACAGAAGGGTAAAAGTTATTATGACATGGGCCCAACCAAAGACGAAGAGTATAGACCAAATGCTCTTACCTATAACTTTGTAAATGCCTTTCCCATATCCATACAAGATATACCTCTTAATTATCAGACAGGTTCTCTTATACAGGTTGTAGTTGACTTTTCGTACGATAGGTACTATATTGTTAATAATCAAGGAATACCAGCGCCAGATACCCCAACTAAGGGATCTACAACTCTAGTTACTTCTAACAATTCCATTGAAACAAACGTAGATAAAGCGTCAAATTAACCCTCTAAATAATAAAGAATAATTACTTATTATGCCTTTACCAAAAATTACAACGGCAGAGTATGAATTGAAGTTGCCTTCATCAGGGAAAACAATAAAATACAGACCGTTTCTTGTAAAAGAAGAGAAGATTCTTATACTTTCTCTCGAATCACAAGACAATAAACAAATTACTAATGCTGTAAAACAGGTTCTTAAAGAATGTGTCATAACAAAAGGAGTCAAGATTGATCAACTGGCCAGTTTTGACATTGAATATCTGTTCTTGAACGTTCGTGGCAAATCTGTGGGTGAAACTATAGATTTACTTGTTACTTGTGGAGATGATGGAGAGACAGAAGTTCCTGTAACTATTTCTATTGATGAAATTACAGTATCTAAATCAGATGATCATTCTCCAGATATTGAACTATCAGATGGTTACACTGTAAAAATGAAGTATCCATCACTAAGTCAATTTATAGACAGTAACTTTGGTGAAATTGATGGTAAAGATGTTGTTGACAAATCATTTGATATGGTAGCATCTACTATAGATATGGTTTATAATGATGAAGAAATGTTTTCAGCAGCTGAGTGTACTAAAAAAGAATTGAAAGAGTGGGTTGAGTCATTGACATCAGCACAGTTTAGTAAGATTGAAAAATTCTTTGAAACTATGCCTAGACTAACACATACATTAGAAGTGGTAAATCCAAATACTGAAAAGAAAAATACTGTAGTTCTAGAGGGGCTATCGGATTTTTTCGCCTAAGTATGTCTCATGTTGATCTTGAGACATACTTCAAAATCAATTTTGCCCTCATGCAGTACCATAAATATAGTTTATGGGAAATAGAGAATATGCCTCCTTGGGAGAGGGATATCTATGTGGGATTACTCAAACTTCATATTGAAGAAGAACAACTAAAACAAAGATCACGAGAGGGACAAGCACGCAATGGCTAAATTTGGCGGATCAGCAATGACAATGATTGGGAATGCTGCCAAACGTGTGTCTAAGTCTAAAGTTGTAAAGAAGACTGCGATAGCTGGTAAGAAGGCTATCAGAGGTGCAAAGAAAGGTATAGCTGGAGTAAAAGGTTCTGGTGGTCTAAAAGGTGCAGTATCAAAGATAAAACCAATCAGAGCGGATCTGAAACAAGGTGGTATCAGAAAGATTAATAAACTTGTAGAGAATAGAGTTTCAAATTTAATTCCAAAGTTATCAAACAAAATAGAAGAGAAGGTAGATTCATTTGATCCTAAAAATTTCTTAGGTAAGATATTTGATGGTGGTTTGGATTCTTTGAATGGGTTCGCTGGTGGTCTTGATGGACTGAAAGATAATATGAAAGAAAATGCTGAATTTATGGAGAAGGCACATAAATTAGCAACAGATTTTATTAATAAGTTATCGAAAGGGAAGAAAAAGAAAAAAGGTGGCGGTGTTGGAGGATTAATAGGTAATGTATTTAAAGGTCTTGCTGTCGCTGGTGTTGCGATGCTTGCTGCTCCAGCAGTAGCAAAAGTTGCAGTTGCTGGTGGTGCTGGATATGTTGGTGGAAAATTACTCAAGAAGGGTATTGACTTCATAAGAGGAAGAAAGAAAAAGAAATTAGAGAAAAAACAAGAAAAAACTAGGAAAGATAAGAAAGGAGGAAAGACAGATAGTATTTTCTCTAGTATCTTATCTAAACTTGATGGTGTATTGGGTTTTGATAAACCAAAAACAGAAGAAACCGCAGCGGTTCCTATGGACAAACCAATACCAGAAAAATTTATTGGTGGAGTTTTAGGATTTGGAAAGAAAAAGAAAGAACCAGAAAATTATCAAGATCTAGTTAAGCTGGGTGTGACCTTTGAGGATACTGGTGTCCAAGGATCCTCAAGATATGTAGAGGCAGTTCACCCCAGAGATCCCCATGCAGCAGATAATAAAGCTATGGGAAATGTACGAAAAAGAAAATATAAACAAAGGATACAAAAAGCATACTATTCAGGCTTTGGATCTCCAAAACATGAACAGATATTGAATTTGCCACTTGAGGATTTTATTAACTTACAATTGTATGGAATAGATCCTTCAACAAAAGAAAAGAAAAAGGCAGAAAAGAAAGGTAAGGTAGAGGTTAAAAATAAGAGAATGAGAGGGATGGGAGCAAAAGATAGAGGAAGAGAAGGTGGCAACTTTAGTGGAGATAAACAAAAGAATGTAAGAGGTGAGAATATGAAAGGTTTTACGCCTGACATAGGCAAATTACTTGGAAAGTCAAAGGATCTATTTGGTGGTTTGGCGGGTGGAATGGGTGGAATGGGTAGTAAGATTGGATCTGGTATTGGTGACTTTCTGAAAAGTGATACTGCCAATATCTTATCTCGTGGAATGACTGGTACAGTGGGAAGTGGAATCAATATGGTGAAATCACTCTTCAAACCAAGTAAGGAAGCACTTGAAAAGAGAACTTCTGTCGCTGGTGCTGTATCAAAACCAGTAGGAAAATCTTCTGGTGGTGGTAATAAAAGTGGAGGAGGAGCAGCTGGAGCCCTGTTACAATCAGGAGGCGGTAAGGCAGTACAACCTCAAAAAATGGAAAGAGATATAGTCACTCCAACAAACACACCTATTGGTTTAATTGCAGTAGACTTGAATAACTTGCACATTTTACATTCAAAATCTGTATTTAACATAGTGGATGCATTATAATGGCAAAAACATCTGTAACCGAAGTAAAAGCTAATAAGGAAGCCCAAGGGGCAGTTGATGGTGCTGAGAAAAAAATCAATCAGTTCAAACGTTTCTTAGGTAGAGCTAAGGAACAGGTAAAAGGTGAAGACGAACCATCAGAGTCAGTTATTTCTAAAGCTGAAGGGTATGTCAGTAAGATGGAAGAGGACACAGGCAACGGTGGTGGTGGAGCAGGGGGATTTCTTAAAGGTCTTTCTGAAGGTGCTTTGGGTGTTGTATTGGGACTACCTCTATTACTTCAAAGGGGTAACACTTCAAAAGCTAACGAACCTGTTGATGTTCAGAAAGACTATGAGGGAGATGAAAAGGAATTAAAAAAAGAAATACAAGATGAACAGAAGATAAAAGACAAAGGAATGAAGGCTGTTGAGGAAACAGCAAAAACTGGAAAGGAGATAAGTAAACAGAAGATTGATGAAATTAAAACTATAAAGCAAGAACAGAAAGTAGAAAAACAACAAGAAACTCCTGTAGAGGATGAGTTACAGGAAGAAGAAAAGAAAGAAGATGCAGAAGAACAAATAAAGAAAGAAAAAGAGATAGTAGATGATAAAAAAGAAAAACTAGAAGATGTTACGATTAGTGGTGAGACAGCTGAAAAATTTGAAGAGGCAGTTCAGAAACTTAAGATAAGACTTAAAGAGAAAGTTCTTAACAAAAAAGTAGATCCAGTTTCAGTCGTCAAGTCTGTAAAACCTGATGATAAACCAGCATTGAATGAATTGACAGAGGAGAAGAAAAAACTTAAATTGGAGAGACTTTCTTTAGAGAAACAAAGAAAAAGAATAATAGACATACATGGTAGGGATTCCACTGAGCATGATGAGATTAAAGCCAAAATAGCAACTGTCAAGGAAAAATATAAAGAACTTCCAAAGGCTGCAAGGGGTGGTATCATTCAAGGGCCTCAATCTGGATATCCAGTAACATTGGATGGAAAAGGTGTTGATTTTATTGGACATGGTACTGAGGAAGTTCGTACGAAAGAAGATGGTAATGGTGCCTTTGTTATACCAATAGACACTCCTCATACCAAAAAAGATCCTACTCTTCAAAAGAGAAGAGACAGAGAAGCACAGGCGATGGGTTTCAAGAAAGGTTTTAGTTCTGGTGGATTACTTAAGGGTTTTAGTGCTGGTGGAATGGATTCTAATAAAGTATTTGGCCAGGCCCCAATAGATAAGGATTCTGAATTATACAAGTACTCAGATATAGACAAAGTTCATGAGATTTTGGATACCCAAGGGCGTCAAGATGAAACCACTATGACCCAAGATGGGGGCGGTGTTACAACAGTAGAATCAAAATCTTCATTGTTGACACCAAAACAACAGTATGAGTTTCTTGCAAACCATCCTTCTGTTGGTGTAGATAATATTATGCAATTAGTTGATGGAACATATATGCCTAACATAGCAAAATTGATGGCAGAGAGTTGGCCAAAAACTGTTTCTATAGTGGAAAAATATTTTGAAGAGGGTGCTGAAATGGTTAAAGAACAATCTGGAATAAGTGTAAGTAAAGAGGTAAAACAGGCTTTAAGACAGTTTAGGAAGACATTTAAGGACTTTGAAAAATTCAAAGATCGTAAGACAGGAGAGTATGATATCGCTGCAATGACAGAACATCTAAACTCTTTCATTCCAGGCACCATACCTTATGCTAAGGTTCAGTTGGCGGCAGCGAAGAAACAAGAAAAGAGACAAGAAATGATAGAAAGGTCTAGAGAAATGTCAAAGGGTGGATTCTTAAAGATAGATGGTCTTAAACCATATTCATCTGGTGGTGTTCTCCAAGATGTTATGACATATCCAGAGTATAGTGATGGTGGTGAAGTTCAACAATCACCCGCCTCTGGCATACCAATACCAATTCCTTTACCAGCACCAGCCTCTCCTACTCCATCTTCTGAGACAGTATCACCACCACCTGATGTGCCAGTGATGATGGGTTCTACTGATGGAGAGGTTATGTCGGCATTCTTATTCAACGAGTTGGGGGCATCATGACAAACATTAAAAAGGTTAATTTTAAAAAAGCAACAATCACAATAGACGAAGAAATTCAGTTTGCAGGGGATAAGAAAGACTCTGAGAATGGAGGTAGATTGAGTGCCGAAAGTATTGTTGATAAGATTGTTACTTTTGATTACTATGAAGATGTTCTATCACCAGCGATAACAGCCTATGTTCGTGTAAGTGATACTACTAATATACTAAGTAGACTCCCAATTAGAGGATATGAGAGAGTAGATCTTGTGTTTGGTACTGGTAATGGAGATCTGTCATTTGGTGAAGGTGAAAAATTTTCAAATCCATTGTATATTACTGCGATTAAAGATGTTAGAAAAAACGAGGGAGAGGAATCATTTACATTAGTAATGAGTTCTTTGGAGAATTTGATGAATGAAACTACCAGATGCCAGAAAAAATATGAAAAGGCAAACATAAGCACCCATGTTGCAGACATTCTCAAAGATCCAAACATATTTAATATCAGTAAGGAAGAATTTGATGAGAGAGTGGAGATCGAAGATTGTAGTACACCTTATTCTTTCATTGGTAATAATAGAAAACCATTTTATATCTTGAGTTGGTTGTGTCCTAAAGCTCAACCATTGAAAGAAGGAAAGGTTGGAGGCACCTCTGGGTTCTTTTTCTATGAAACTTATGATGGTTATAAGTTTAAATCTGTAGATGGATTGTTAGCACAGACAGGAGAGTTGGAATCTAAAAAACTACAGTCACAACAATCACCAACAAGAGCAATAGAAACATACACTGGTAGTAGTATGATTGATTCATCTCCAGACCCAGAAAATAATTTCCAGATCCTCAGTTATATGATGGATTCTGCAACCAATTTGCAGAAAAATTTAAGAGTTGGATTGTATTCAAACTTGACATATTTCTATAATCCGTTAGACTGGACTACGAGGGCATTACCACACTCATTAAGAGAAGAAGTAGAGAAAGATGGTATGTCTGTTGCAGGCGGGACTGTTCCAATACCAGCTGGAGATGTTAGTAAGAATGCTTCTAGGGTTTTAGTTAGGATTGGAGACACAGGTATGCTGACTCCATCACTATCGACTAATCAAGATGATGATGTGGAGGGATCTGGTAGATCTGATGCTGACATGGCAAAAGCGTTCTCTCGTTACACATTGTTGTTCCAACAGTCCCTAAATATTAATGTACCATGTAACATTAACTTGAGAGCTGGAGATATCATTAAGGTTGAAATACCAGCATCAGGGCCATTGAAGAGTGAAAAGAATAAAGAAGTTGATAAGGAACTCAGTGGGTTTTATTTAATACGTTCTTTACGACATCATTTTCAATTGTCTCAAGGAAAAAACATAACTGCCTTAAATCTCGTAAGAGATTCATATGGCATTACATAAGGAGTAAACTATGAAAAGTATAGAAGACCACATAGAAAAAGACAAGAAGATCATTG
>TARA_B100001057_G_scaffold501052_1_pt1 | contig 11551 bp, 9 predicted proteins | sample TARA_B100001057 | Tara Oceans TARA_B100001057 (sample SAMEA2621839) | marine metagenome | biome: marine biome (ENVO:00000447); feature: surface water layer (ENVO:00002042); material: "saline water (ENVO:00002010), including plankton (ENVO:xxxxxxxx)" | depth 5 m | reverse complement strand
TTACCAGACTTTATAATTTCTTCAACAAAAGATGCGCTAATCACTCCCGTAGGAATTGCAACAATTCCTATTCCAACCAAAGAAATAATTGATGCAAAAATTTTACCACCAACTGTTATTGGATAAACATCTCCATACCCAACTGTTGCAAGTGAAACAGTAGCCCACCAAATAGATTCAGATATACTAGAAAACTTTTCTGGTTGTGCAGCATTTTCAAGATAGTAGATAGCAGATGCGGAAAATAGAATTGTCAAAATAGAGAGAAATAGAGTGAATTTTAATTCGCTTTTTACAGCACCTAACGCTTTTCCAAAAAGTTTTAATGATTCAGAATCTCTACCTAACTTAAATATTCTTGTCAACCTAAATAATCTTAATATTCTAAGGAATCTTCCATCAATTTTTGTGAACTGATTTAAAAAGAAAGGAACTATAGAAATTAAATCGATTATTCCAAATAGGCTTGTCATATAAGAAATGGCACCTCGTAGCTTAGATTTTTTGTATGCGTGAGAGATACGATAAATGTATTCCACTGAAAAAATGCATATTGAAATAGCTTCAAAAATATAAAATTCATTACTGTAGAGTGATCTAACTGAGACGTGAGATTCAGCTATCATTGCAACTATATTAGCAATTATTAAAATGTAGATGAATTGATCAATACGTTTGTGAAAGTTCATTTATTTTTTTTCATATCAAATATGATTCCTATCATAACTATGATTGACGTAATGATAACAAGAACAGCAACAAATTTTGGAGTCATTTGATTAATTTTTCCACAAAAATAAATAAAACTTTAAAAAAAAAATATTATAATAACTATTATATGTAAAATATAAATAATTGAACGAAATTTGTAAAAATAATTCTTGTTTTATTTAATTTATAATTGAAAGATTCATTTACTACATTAACTCTCTTTTCATTCGGAAAAAATTGGTATTGGCCATTAAAACAGATGGCTTATGCAAAAAAGAATTTCAAGCAAGAAAATGGATTAGAGTTTGTCAGAGTTATGGGTACAGGAGGGGGATCTGGTTTTAGTTTGAAACCTGATTTTAGTACATATGCAATTTTGTGTGTTTGGAAAAATAGAAATTCATCTAATATCTTTTTTAAAAATCACTTTATGTTTAATGAATATTTAAAAAAGTCAATTAGCACAAGACATATCGAATTAAAGGCTATCAAAAGTCATGGTTTGTGGGACGGATTAGAACCCTTTAAAAATCAAGAGATTATTGAAAAAAAAAGTACGTATCCAATAGCTGTTATAACTCGTGCAACATTAAATTGGAAAATGCTTATTCAATTTTGGAAATCTGTGCCCAAAATCAGTAAAGCTATCAAAAATGCACGAGGAGTTTCTTTTTTTAAGGGTATAGGCGAATTACCTTTTATTCAACAAGCAACAATCAGCATATGGAAAAATAATGATTACATAAATAATTTTGCCTATAAAAATATAGATCACACATCAGTTATAAAAAAAACAAGGAAAAACAAATGGTATAAAGAAGATCTTTTTTCAAGATTTTTAGTAATATCTGATTTAAGTAATAAATTTAGTAAATGAAGAAAGCAATTATTATTGGTTCTGGAATAGGTGGGATTGCTCTGAGTATTAGACTTTCCAAGATGGGTTATTTAGTTAAAGTTTTTGAATCAAATTCATACCCTGGAGGTAAAATACATTCAATAGAAAAGCAGGGATTTAGGTTTGACGCAGGTCCATCTCTATTTACTATGCCAGAATATGTAGATGATTTATTCAAATTCTGTGGAGAAAACCCAAGAGATTTCTTCAATTACAAAAGAAAAAATATTGGATGTAAATATTTTTGGGAAGATGGAACTAAACTGGTTGCATATGGAAATAAACAAGAATTTATTATTGAAGTTGAAAAAAAACTAGGGGTTCCTCATGAAGTTTTGTCAAAATATTTTAATAAAGCAAAAATAAAATATGATGATACTACTCCATTGTTTTTGGAGAAATCTTTACATAAAATCACAAATTATTTTTCTAAAGAAACCCTTAATGCATTATTATCGTTTCACAAATACGATATTTTTAAGAGTCTCCACCAAATCAATGAGAAAGAACTAAAAGAACCACATCTCGTTCAATTATTTGATCGCTTTGCAACTTATATAGGATCAGACCCTTTCCAGGTTTCGGGTATTATGAGTTTGATTCAACATCTAGAAACACATTTTGGAACGTATGTCCCAACTAAAGGAATGATAAGTATTACTGAATCACTCGTTGAACTAGCAAAGAGACAAGGAGTAGAATTTATTTTTGAAAGTAATGTGGAAAAAATTATTATCGAAAATAAATCTGCCATAGGTATAAAAAGTAAAGGGCTTTTATACAATTCAGATCTAGTTATTAGCAATATGGATATTAATCCAACGTATAATATTTTAATGTCTGAAGTTAAAAAACCAAAAAATATTGTTAATATTAAATCATCAAGTTCTGCTTTAATTTTTTATTGGGGTATGTCAAATAAATATCCTAATCTTGATTTACATAATATTTTCTTTTCTACCGATTATAAAAAAGAATTCAAAGAAATTTTCAATAATCATAGCATATCTGATGATCCGACTGTTTATATTAATATAACCTCAAAGGATATTGAGGGGGAGGCTCCTAAAAATTGTGAAAATTGGTTTGTTATGATTAATTCCCCACATGACAATGGTCAAGATTGGAATTTTATTGTTGAAAAAGTTCGTAAATCAATTTTAAAAAAAATATCACGTATTTTAGGAAAAGATATTTCAAAAGATATAACAACTGAAGAAATTTTGACTCCTCCTGAAATTCAGAAAAAAACAAAATCTCATTTAGGCGCTTTGTATGGACCATCAAGTAATAAAATCTTATCTGCATTTTTTAGACATCCAAATTTTTCTAGAGATATTAATAATCTCTATTTCTGTGGAGGAAGTGTTCATCCTGGGGGAGGAATACCGATTTGTTTACTATCAGCAAAAATAACAGCAGAACTAATCGATAATAATTATAAATGAAGAAGTTAAATAATTTATCTTTTTTAACAATATCGATTTTAGTAATATGGATTTTTCATTTATCTGGAATTATTGGTATTTTTTTTGGTGATAGTAATTGGTTTATTTCTGCAACTCCATTAAACTTAATTTTATCACTAGTATTATTATTGTTGAATTCCTCAGATTCTAATAAGATTGTTATGGTTGCCTGTCTAGCATTTATTATAGGTATGTTTGCTGAGATATTGGGTGTTAATTACGGATTTATTTTTGGTAATTATGTTTACGGAAAAGCTCTAGGTCCAAAAATGTTTAACGTTCCTATTCTTATAGGCTACAATTGGGCAATGGTTGTAATTATTACAGCCAGCATTGCTCAAAAGCTTTCCAAAAAATTTGTAAACAAGATAATAATTGGCGTAATATTGATGTTATTCTTAGACCTTTTGATTGAGCCAGTTGCACCTTTCTTAGACTACTGGACATTCAAGTCAGGAGTGGCTCCTACACAAAACTATATTGGATGGGCAATTGTGTCATTTCCGCTTCATTATTTATATCATAAATTTGAAATTAGAAGGAATAATCAATTTTCTACAAATCTCTATCTAGCCCAAATTACATTCTTTATATTACTTTTAATAAAGTTTAAATTATTCTAAATGAATCGATTAAAAACAATTTTTATAATGATAATTATTATAATCAATGGTTGTGAACAAAAACAATTAAGAAATGATTATGATAATAAGGCAATAGATTCTATTTCAAATTATAATTTTTCAGTTGAAGAAAAAATTGTTGACTTTTCAATGGAAAATAGAAAAAAATATAATTTAGATTCTTGGAATGCGCTGAATAATTTCATTGACCGATTCGAAAATTTGTCTAAAATGATACCAGAGGGAAATTTAGTTTTTATTGAAGAATTAATTATGAAAACCGATGAGTTGCTTAAATCAAATTTTCCTGAAAAACATAACATATCTGACATTAAAAGTAGGATTAAGGTTGTAAAATCTATGTTGCTTAAATCAAGATATAATTCTAAAAATCAGAAATGGGAAGAATTAGATATTAGTCTAAATGAACTTTTTACTGCCTATAATTCTTTAGTTAATAGAATTATTTCTGTAGCAGATGAAAATAATATTTTTTAGTTGTTAATCAACAATTTTATTTTTTTTAAAATTATATCCCAAGTATTTTATAAGTTTTTTTGAGGATATAATTTTACTTGATTTTTCACCATCAATAAATTTTGGAGGTGCAAGTTTAAGTTTTTTTGCGATTAAAGTATAATAATCTTTTTTTGAAGGATGATATGGACAAACCGCATTGAAAACATTGTTCTCTTTCGGATATTTATTTAAAATCATCATTATTATGGAAATTACATCATCAACATGAATTAGATTTATAAGTTGATTTCCTTTATCGAAGGTTTTTCCACTCAATGAGTCAATCGGATGAAATTTTTCACCAATAAGACCTCCAAGGCGAATATTCACTGTAATAAATGGACCACTATATAATATTTGTTCAACGGAATGAATTTTAATACTGTTTTTTGTAATTGGTTTACATTGAGTTTTCTCATTCACTAAATCATTTTTTTTACCATAAACACTTATACTACTCAAGTATATAACTTTTTTAATGGATTCCTTTTTTATTATATCAATCAGTTGAGACATAAGACTATGAAAACTTTTATTGGTAATATTTATTCTTCCAAACGGAATGGTAATTATCAATAAGTCCAAAGATTTGAAAAAATGTGAATCTCTAAAATTTTGATCAACGTTATATTCAAAGGAGTTGATTCCTGAGTTTGATAATTCTAAAATTTTCTCATGTGACCTGACAGATCCATTAACATCAAATCCCTTTTTGACTAATACTTTGGCTAGGGGTAAGCCAACTCTTCCACAACCAAGAACACCTATTTTTTTCATTTATTTTCTAAAATTAAATAAAATTAAGTATCTTAAAATGAATTAATTATAAAATAATGCCGATTAAAAGTTTTGAAGCTCCTAGAATGAGTCCAGCTAAAAAAGTTGTTAAGAATATTCTTGTCAGAGATATTATGACAAAAAATTTAATCTTGTTTCGCCCCAAGGATTCAATTCACGACGTCATGAAATCTTTTATTAAATATAAAATTTCAGGTGGACCAGTTGTAAACAAATATGGCGATCTGATGGGCATTATTTCAGAGGCAGATTGCATGAAAGAAATTTCTGAGAGCAGATATTTTAACATGCCAATACTAGATAAGTCTGTATATCATTTTATGACTAAAGATGTTGAAACTATTGAAGCTAACACATCGGTTTTTGATGCAGCATCAACATTTTTTACGAGTAAAAGAAGACGTTTGCCAGTTCTTGATAAAAAAACGTTAGTTGGTCAAATAAGTAGGAAAGACATTGTGATTGCTGCATTAAATTTAAAAAGTCAAACCTGGCATTAATTAATGAACTTTGAATCCAGCTTTTATGTCTTGAGTATCTGCTTCAAGGAAAATTAGTTTACCAAATTCATTTTTCACCGAGAGAATTGAGCCCTGGATATTCACCCCTTTTATTTTATTTGGTTTATCATTTAATAGTACACAAATTTTTTTCCCAATGATTTCCTCTTTGTTAGTATTTTCTCCTAGGTTACAAATTGTGGTTATATTTTTATTGCCAATGTTTATAGTAATTTTATGTAGATTTTTTTTTATGATTTCTGTTAATAATACTTCACCTATTCTTATATCAAGCATCTGAAAATTTTCAAAAGAAACAATAGATTTTTTTTTATACATTTTTGATGGATTATTCAGACTGATTTTTTTTTAACTTATCGATTTGTTTTTCAATTTCTTTGTCTTCTATTTTTTTAAATAAAAGTTCTTGTTGATTAATAATATGACCCTCTTTTAAAATACTTTTATTTCTAAGTATACCCCAATCGAACAATTCAATTCTAAGTAACTTCTTAAGTTTTAGTGATGTTTGTGGTAAAAAAGGCTCACTTAGATAAGCAAGGATACCAACCACTTGAATGCTTGTATTTAAAATAGTTGCAACCCTATTTGGAGATGTTTTAATCAATTTCCATGGTTCTTCGTCTGCAAGATATTTATTACCAATTCTTGCAATGTTAATTAATTCTTTTAATGCATCTCTAAAGCGAAATTTCTCAATTGATTTTCCTATTTTCTCAGGGATTGAATGGATTTCATTTAATACAATAAAATCATATTTTGATAAGCTCTCTGCTTTTGGAATAACCCCTTGATAGTACTTGTTAATTAAAACAATTACTCTGTTTACAAAGTTTCCATAGATTGCAACAAGTTCATTATTATTTCTTGACTGAAAATCTTTCCATGTAAAATCATTATCTTTTAATTCAGGCGAATTTGCAGTCAAAACATATCTAAGAACATCTTCTTGTTCAGGAAAGTCTTCAAGATACTCGTGAAGCCAAACAGCCCAATTTTTTGAAGTTGATATTTTCCTTCCCTCTAAGTTTAAAAATTCATTTGCAGGAACGTTTGTAGGTAAAATGTAATCACCAGAAGCTTTTAACATTGATGGAAAAATTATGCAATGAAAAACAATATTATCTTTTCCAATAAAATGAATTAGTTCAGTTTTTTTATCCTTCCAATAGATTTCCCAGTCCTTATTGTTTTTTTTTGCCCATTCCTTTGTTGACGAAATATAACCTATTGGTGCATCAAACCAGACGTATAAAACCTTATTTTTATTTTCTTCAACAGGAACAGGAATTCCCCAATCAAGATCTCGAGTTACAGCTCTTGGCTGAAGACCGTTGTCAATCCATGATTTTACTTGCCCATAGACATTTGGTTTCCAATCATTTTTATGACCATCAATAATCCACTCAGTAATAAAATTTTCATATTTATTAAGCGGTAAATACCAATGTTTAGTATTTTTTAGTATTGGTTTTGAACCTGATAATTTTGATTTAGGATTTATTAAATCAAGAGAGCTTAGACTACTTCCACAATCTTCGCATTGATCTCCATAAGCTTCTTCATTTCTACAAATTGGACATGTTCCTACTATGAATCGATCGGCCAAGAACTCCTTAGCTTCAATATCATATAGTTGTTCAGTCTCCTTTTCAATAAAAACATTTTTTTTATTAAGATTTATGAAGAATTCTTGAGCAGTTTCGTGGTGAATTTTTAAAGAAGTTCTGGAGTAATTGTCGAATGAAATGTTGAAATTTTTGAAAGAATCTCTTATTATTTTATCATATCTATCTATTATTTCTTTTGGAGATTTTGATTCTTCTTTTGCTTTCATTTTTATCGCAACTCCATGTTCATCACTTCCACATATAAAAGCTACATCATTTCCAGCATTTCTTTGGTATCTTGCGTATATATCTGCTGGAATATAAACACCAGCTAAATGTCCAATATGCAAGGGGCCGTTTGTATAAGGGAGAGCAGCAGTAATTGTGTATCTTTTTGTTTTCAACACGCGATAATTTTTTCAAAAATACAATGAATAGATTTATAAATTATTAGTTTATTATCATTTAATTTTTGTTTTATATTTATGTAAAATGTTATTTTTGTAACAATTGTTGGTGAATTTAAATATTATATTAAATGAGAACCATTGCCTCTGAAGTAACCGATTATATTAAAAAAAAACCTTTTTTGTCCAGTGCTCTTTCACAAGGTATTATAAACCTAACGTCATTAGCAAGAAAGATTCAACCTCAAATCGAGAATGCATTAAAAAAACAAGCAAAAAGTGGAGCAATTGTTATGGCTTTAAAAAGAATTTCTGAGAGTCATGAGTTTTTATCATCACATAAAATAACAAGAGTTTTAAAAAATATGGGTGATATTACAGTTCGTTCTTCTTTAATTGATTATTGTTATAAAATTTCAGAAACCCTCTTACCCAAACAATCTAAGTTCTTAAATCAGATTGATTTAACAAAAAATATTTTTTACACCACATCAAGAGGTGTTGCAGAATCCAATATAATTGTGAGTCAACAATTATCACCTATATTAGAATCTGTTTTTGAAGGTGAAACTTGCATTGAAAAAACAAATGATTTATCAGCTATTTCAATAAAGCTTCCCACTGAAAATGTCACAATACCAGGAATTTATTACTTTATATTTCAACGTTTATCATGGGAGGGTGTTAATATAAATGAGGTAATTTCAACATCTAATGAATTTACTATTTTAATGAATGAGGACTCTGTAAATGTAGCTTTTCAAGTAATAAAGGATCTTAAGAACCTTTAATTAAATTTTTAAGGATAATTAGAAGGGTATTTACTTTTTTAATATTTTCAATCGTAAGTGTAAGCTTTAATCCTTTTTTAGTCTTTTTCTTAGATATTGTAGCGTTTGAAAAGTCATTTTGTATGTTGTTGAGAAAATTAATAAAAGTGGAACTTTTAAAAATATCGTTTTCTTCATCTTCAATGAAATAACCTATACATTTTCCTTTTTTTATTATAAATCTTTCGATTCCAATAAGTCCTCCAATCTTTTTTATTTCAACACTTTTCAAAAGCTCTTCTGCCTCTTCAGGCAACGGGCCGAAGCGATCTATTATCTTTTTTTTGAGTTCAAATAACTTTTCGGAATTCTTAATTTTACTTAATTCATTATAGAGCGAAAGTCTTTCACTTATTATATTTATATAACTATCTGGAAAAAGAATTTCTAAGTCTGTATCGATTTGAACATCAATAAATTTAGTACTTAATTCATCATTTTTATATAAACTTTTAAATTCAGTTTCTTTTAGTTCATTTACTGCTTCATTTAAAATTTTATGATAGGTTTCAAAGCCAATTTCATTTATAAAACCACTTTGTTCTGCCCCTAAAATATCTCCTGCACCTCTGATTTCAAGATCTTTCATGGCAATTTGAATTCCAGAACCAAGATCAGTATAATTTTGAATAGCATTGATTCGTTTTTGACCTTCATTAGAAATATGATTTATAGGGGGTGTAATAAAATAACAAAAGGCCTTTTTGTTGCTTCTTCCTACTCTTCCTCTCATTTGATGTAAATCACTTAATCCAAAATTATTCGCATTGTTAATAAATATTGTATTTGCATTCGGTACGTCTAAGCCGTTTTCAATTATTGTGGTTGCTACTAATATATCATTTTCCCCTTCCATAAATCCAATTAAAATTTTTTCCAATTTCTTTCCATCAATTTTTCCATGACCAACTGAAATTTTAGCATCAGGAATTAGACGCTGAAGCATTGTGGCAACTTCATTAATATTTTCAATCCTATTATGAATGAAAAAAATTTGTCCACCTCTACTAAGTTCATAAATCATGGCTTCTTTAATTATTGTTTCATTGAATCTAATAACTTCAGTTTCAATTGGAAATCTGTTAGGTGGAGGTGTAGCTATAATTGATAAATCTCTAGCTGACATAAGACTAAATTGAAGCGTCCTTGGTATAGGGGTTGCTGTCAAACTAAGCACATCAATATTAGTTTTTAATGACCTTATACTTTCTTTAACTGATACTCCAAATTTTTGTTCTTCATCTACTATTAAAAGACCCAGGTCATTAAAAATTATATTTTTATTAGTTAATTGATGGGTACCTATAATTATGTCAATTTTTCCATTTGATAAATCCTCTAAGATTTGTTTCTTTTCTTTTGTTGTTCTGAAGCGGTTTATGTAATCCACCCTTACTGGAAAATCTTTTAGCCGATTTGTAAATGTTTTGAAATGTTGAAAAGATAATATTGTTGTCGGAACAAGAATGGCTACCTGCTTTGAATTATCAACTGCCTTAAATGCTGCTCTAATAGCAACTTCTGTTTTTCCGAAACCAACATCTCCGCAAACTAGTCTATCCATTGTTCTTTCACTTTCCATATCAGATTTAATTTCTTTTGTAGTTTTACTCTGATCTGGGGTGTCTTCAAATAGAAATGAAGCCTCTAGTTCCCATTGTAGGGAGCTATCATGAGCAAATGGATATCCAATTTTTTCTTTTCTCTCAGCATATAGTTTTATTAAATCAAAAGCGAGCGCCTTTAATTTACTTTTTGTTTTTTGCTTTAATACTTTCCATGACTTAGATCCAAGTTTATATATTTTTGGTTTATGCCCGTCTTTGCCATTAAATTTTGAAATTTTGTGTAAAGAATGGATACTTATATACAAAATGTCCCCCTCTCCGTATATAACTTTGACTGCTTCTTGTTTTGATTTATCAACCTTTATGGTTTGCAACCCACCAAATTTACCAATCCCATGATCAATGTGGGTAACATAATCTCCGATTTGCATGTTCGTTAATTCTCTTAGATTAACTGAATTACGTTTTATTTTATCAGACTTTAGTCTATATCTATGGTATCTCCCAAATATCTGGTGATCCGTAAAACATGCAATTTTTGCTTCCATATCTTCAAATCCAGAGTGAACGGGCAATTCCGAAATTTTGTAATGAACCGATCTATCCATTTCTTGGAAAATATCATTAAGTCTCTGAACTTGTTTAGAGTTTGTGCATAAAATATAATTTGTATACCCGTTATTATGATTTTGATTTAAATGCTCAACAAGAAAATCAAAATTTTTATTAAAAGATGGTTGGGGTTTTTGCTTAAAATGAGTTACCGTATCGTATTTTAAAAGATCACTTCTATTTAGTATAAGATGACAATGGTTTTTACAATTTATTATCCATTCATAAGAATTGGAATATAGTTTTTCTGGATTATTTTTACTTTTTTTAAATAGAGTATCCAAAATATTAGATGTAAAGTCTACATCAAGGGTCATCAAGATGCTTTCAGCAGGAAGTAACTGAGTTAGTGTTATTCTTTTTTCATTAATTGGAATTGACGATGTATTTGGAATTAAAGAAATTTCATTAATATTTGATATTGACAGTTGAGTTTTAACATCAAATGTCCTTAGACTATTGATAGTGTCAGAAAAAAATTCAATCCTGTAAGGGTGTTGATTTGAAAAAGAAAAAACATCAATTATACCACCTCTAACAGAAAACTCTCCAGGTGTACTTACAAAGTCAACTCTTTCAAAACCAAAATCAAAAAGACTCTCATTTACAAAATCTAATGAAATACTCATATCTTTTTTGATGATAATAGTATTTTTTTTTAAAGTTTTTTTTGAAATAATCTTTTCAAAAATAGCTTCTGGATATGTCACTATTATCTTTGGTTTATTTTCAGATATATCCTTTAATACTGTGGCTCTTTGTAGAACATTTGAGTTGTCAATATTATTTTGTGAGTTACCTTTTCTAAGACTGGACGGGAAAAACAATATATTTTCCTCACCATTTAAATGTTCAAAATCATTAAAAAAATATGCTGCTTGTTCAGCATCATTTAATGTAAATAAAAAAGTTTTTTTTGATTTTTTAAACTCGTTGGCAATTCTAAGACTTATGCCTGAGCCATAAAGCCCTCTTAATAAATGAG
>TARA_B100001057_G_scaffold160415_1_pt1 | contig 11552 bp, 15 predicted proteins | sample TARA_B100001057 | Tara Oceans TARA_B100001057 (sample SAMEA2621839) | marine metagenome | biome: marine biome (ENVO:00000447); feature: surface water layer (ENVO:00002042); material: "saline water (ENVO:00002010), including plankton (ENVO:xxxxxxxx)" | depth 5 m | reverse complement strand
TTTAAACATTTAAAGTTTACGGTCTTACGATTATCGTAGTAATCTCCCAGATGTAAAATTCTGTCTATTCCATTATCATTCAAATGTGGAAAAAATACATCACGATAAAATTTCTCTTGATAGTCCATAAAAATATCAGAAGAATTACGGATACCACAATGGGTATCATTAAGTATAGCGATTTTCATAGTGTTCTCTCAACTATTATTTTGAATGTATTATACAGACGTTAACATGTTTTGTCAAGTGCATAATCCATTTTATTTTTAAATTCTTTATAGTACTCTTCTTCTGATAACAAGACTTTTTTATAATTATTTCTGTACTCTTTTAATTTAGAGTCAAATACTTTTGGGTCTCTAAGTTCTAAAACCTTTTCAATAAATTCTTTTGATGACGATACTCTTTGCCAGTCATCTATATTATATGTATTGTTAGTATCGTAATCTCTCCAGACCATAGGTATGATACCTATAGAAAGTGCTTCAGGATATCTACTAGTAGTTGCAGTTTGGTCAATCCAATTAAAACAAAGAGTAGAACGAGTGGGTTCTAACATTGGATATAATTGTCTCCAATCTTTTATCCACTTAGATTGTCTTTTGATACCCGAAGGAAAACCACCAACCATTACTGTAGATAATTCTGAACGATATATTTCTCTAATAGTTTTTTCTCTATCGTTTCCATGTTTCATTCTACCCCAGTATCCAAAGTCAGTTGTTTTTTCTATATCAAACAATGCGTTATCCAATCTCTGTATAAAATGATATTTCATTCCATGAATGTTTCCACTAAAGTCGGTTTCATCTATGGTGGTAAACTTTTTTATGTTCGGTAAAAAACTACGATACAATTCTTCTGTGTCTCCCCTATCACTTCTAAACATGATAACATTTTTATCTTTGAAGTAAGGTGCAATCTTTTCTATATGTGATTGTGATTTTTCTAAATCCTTTGGGTTCATTTGCAACTCCCCATGATATCTAAATTCACTATCAGAAGGGATTACAATTACATCTGCGTTTTCAATACTCTTTGGTGTACGTTTTGGTTTATTCTTATTAAAGGATACATTATATGTATCATAATTGTATTGTGGATTTTCTCTAGTCCATTTTACATAGTTTTCAAAAAAACTATCGAGTACAGTTTCAAGTGGGCCATTGTATTTTACATTCGACCTTAATCTTGCAATAGTGATGTTCATGCGATAAATGTATTCAAATTGTTTTGGTGTGATTTAAAAGTTTCTATGGTTTTATCAATTGCATTTTCTATATGTTGTTTCCATGCATCTTGATTATGTTTTTCATAGGTCATTTCTTGTATTTCTTTTCTATCAACATTTTCAAAAGATTTTATTGCAGAAACAAGTGCGTCTTTATCATTCGTTGGTATTTTTTTATAATGACTCGGACTTGCTGGAATAATTTCAGATGCATGGTTTCCGTTTTTATAAGAGTTTAAAATTATTGGTATTCCACAAGACAAAGCTTCCATTGCAGTTATACCCCATGTTTCTCTATTCCAAGTAGAAAAAAATGTATTACATTTTGAAATGTTTTTTATAACATCATCGTGTTTCAAATCCCAAACTGTATTATCCCAGTTTTTATTTTTTTCATAATATCGTGTATGGCCATCTATTTTTGCATTTGTTTTTTTAAATCGTACAGTAGAAGAAGACATCGCTGTGATAACCAATGTTTTTAAATCTGTATGTTTAGTCATGTGTTTTAATTTAAATGGTGATTTTCCTACATCACACCTACCGATAGTTCCACAATCATATTCACTATCTAGTATGTCTGGTTTCGTACAATATGAAGGTCGGATAATACCAAACGGAAGGAATTTACTTTTAGTATATTTTTTTATTTTATTATCGTACCATTCTCTTTGAAAATCAGATACGAGAAATAAAGAATGACCTTTCTTATGTAAATTTTCAAATCTTTGGTTGATAGATAGAAATGGATAAAAACAATGTTCAATACTCATTATTGGAATATGTGATTTAGATACAACTGAACCACAAAACGCACTCCAAGCAAAGTTATTCATTATGACATCTGCATTACATTCTTCTGCTTTGTTTATAATTTGTTGTTGCATTTGTTTTGTTCTTTCTTTATCAACTTCCATATGGTATTTAAAATATAAAACTTCTACATCAAAATTATTTTTTATTAACTTACAAAACATTTCTGTACCACCACTTACAGTAGAGTCAGTAATTCTTCTACCATAAGGGTCTAAAAATGGTAATAGTATTTTCATCTTATAATGTCTATTTTGTCCATATTTTCTTCGTTCCAAATCTCTGGTTCTTTTCGAACTCTACCTTCTGCAATCATTTTATCATATCTTTTGGTTGCATACTTTTTCCACCATGTGATTACATTCTCTAATTCAAATCTATCAAAGTTGACTGCTTTCTCTAGTGTCTCAGTTTTACCGAGTAAAACATCTTTTACATTTGCATATCCATACTCACTCATATAAAATCTTTTTTGTGTGGTCACATCACTTGCACCATTTATTTTATTGCAGAATAATTCATATGCTTTTTCATCATGTTGTTTCAGACTTGATTTTATAATCCCGACCATTTTGGTTTGCATTTTTAATTTACGACTTGATGCACCTTTGTGTATTAGTTCTTCCCCGCCATTCTTTTCCGTAAACCAATCACGCATTTCTGGATATATTTCGTCACCAAGTGTCAGTAAAAACTTAGACATAGTATCTCCTTTGTATCTAAGGAAAGGTTTCATACCGTCATACATAGACGCACCTTTTATATTACCATACAAAGATGTCGTTTCAAATAAACAAAATTTAGTTTTGTATTTTTGGTTTAACATTCTGCGACTATCGTGCGAACAACAAATAGATGCAAGTAATTTACCACCAAGATAATTGAATCCAAAGGGTTGTACGGGAACTATATTAAATCCCATGATTGCATGTTTGTTAAATATATCTAAATCTGGTGTTCCCCCGAGATAATCGTTTCTTGGTTTAGAGTTGATAAGTGGTGAACCAAAACGAATAAATCCTACAATAGTATTGGTGTTGGTTTCTTTAACTACCATCTTATGTGTCTTGCCTGGATTTTCATCTGGACTAAACGATGCAGTTTTTTCTAGTAGATTATCAAATAATTCCAGTGGTATTGATGTAACCTTAAAATCCATGTCTTGTGGATGCATATCATATGACTTAAACATTTCATCTTCGTCTGTAAATCCAAACAAAGGAGTTGGTAAGTTTTTAATTCTTTCTATTTTTCTTGCACGAAAATAATCGTCAATGCGATTGAAATCTTGGAAGTATTCAATAAATTTAGTTGCAGAATAGATTGCGTCTTCTTTATTTAATATCATATATAATATATAGCATTTTCCTATCTTGCACATTATACCTATCAAAACAACTAATGTCAACCATTAAAAACTTATAAATAAGAGTATGCCTATTAATACTACAAACATTACTACGCAAGTTGAAGACCAAGAACTAACGACTAATTTAAATTACTTGCAACCCACTGGTTTTAAACTACTAATAGACCGTGCAAAGTATCCTAATCTAGAATACTTCTGTCAGTCCGTAGACCATCCTAGTGTCAGTGTAAATGAAGTACCTTTACCAGTAAGAAGAATAACTTCTGTACCTTTGCCTGGCGACAAAATTACACATAACGAAATAGGATTTAATATTATTCTAGATGAAGAAATGACTGGATATAATGAAATGTATAGTTGGTTGCAAAGATTAGTTAATGAAGCACAAGTGTCTCCCGTACAAAGAGATACAAAGTTTCCAACTTACGCAGATATTACACTTATGATTTTATCGAGTCATAATAATGCAACTCAAAAAATTAAATACAATGACTGTCTACCTACTAATTTAGGTGGTATACAGTTTACCACAACAACTGGTAATGTGACCTATCTTACTTTTACTGCAAGTTTTAGGTTCTCTACCTTCGAAATAATTAAACAAACATGAAAATAATAAAAACAACAACTCCATTAGATACTGTAGAGTATGATGATGACTATCCACAAAATTTAGAACCTACAGATATTGTAGAAATATTTGAAACTCCTTTAACTGGTTCTTACAACTGGGACTACACTGTCCAAGATAATCGTATAAAAAAATTATATGAGTTAGGAAAACAACTAAATTGGAATGCAGAAGTCGATGTAGATTGGACTCCAGAAATGATTGAAACGCCTAAAGATGTATTTGAGTTTGAAGATAGTCAATGGGGTAAACATCCAGAATATAAAACTTGGGATAAGATGAGACGTAAAGAATTTTTACAAGACTTAAACAGTTGGTCAGTTAGTCAGTTTTTACATGGAGAACAAGGTGCATTGTTAGTTGCAAGTCAATTAGCATCATGCGCCCCTACCTTCAATGCAAAACTATATGCAGCTTCTCAGACCTTTGATGAAGCAAGACATGTTGAAGCATTCAATAAATATATACAAACTCGTTTAAGAAAAAGTTGGCCTGTGGGTCGTGCATTAAAAGGTTTATTAGATAAAATACTTACTGACCCTAGATGGGATTTAAAGTTTATTGGTATGCAAGTAGTAATTGAAGGACTTGCACTTGCAGCTTTTCAGGCTGCAAAAGATAATACTCGTGACCCAGTGTTTAAAGAAATGTTAGAATACATTATAAGAGACGAAGCACGTCATGTGACTTTTGGTATAAACTATCTTACTGAGTTTGTACAAACATTGTCAGAAGAAGAACAAATAGATAGAGCTAAGTTTGCATTAGAAGCATGTACAGTGAGTAGAAATAGATTAAGACCATACGATGTCTGGGAAATGTATGGAATGAACTTAGAGGAAACCGAAGAATATCAAAAGGAAGAAATTTTCCAAACACAATTTCAAGATGTATTGTTTAGTAGAATAATGCCTAATCTCAAAAAAATAGGATTATTGCGAGACGAATTGATACCTGAATACGATAAACTAGGTGTTATGGGTTATGCAAAAGGCGATAGTGATTATGAAACAAGTTGGGAGGAACTTAGTAAACCGTTAAAGGAGGCGATATGACAAGTGAAATAATTGATGTATTAATTAAACAATGTGAAGCAGGAATAGAAAGACACAAAATGAATGTTCGTGTCTTAACAGAAAAAAATGTTGGTCTTGCTGAACATGGTGATTTGATGATAACTATAGAAAGTGAATTAGATAAAATTGCACACTTTGAAGATAGACTAGAAGTATTAAAAAAACACTTTACATAATCTGTTAGATACTGTATAATATACGGTTATGATTGACTTAGATACTATATTAGCTGAGTGGAAAGAAGATTCCAAAATACCCAAAAATGAATTAGACGAGGCGTCTCGTAAGACTCCTGAACTGCATCATAAGTATTTGTCGTATCTTTCTGGAATGAAACTCAGATTAAAAAGAACAGAATTTGAACAAAAGAACTTATTGAAAGATAAGTGGTTGTACTATGAGGGTAAAATGTCTCAAGAAGATATTGAATCCAAGGGGTGGAAACCTGACCCTTATGATGGTCTTGTTATCACAACAAAGGGTCAAAAAGAAAACTGGTATGATACTGATAAAGAAATTCAAGACTCGGAACTTAAAATACAGTACCTTACGACTTGTATAGATACATTAACTGAGATTGTAAACAATGTCACATGGAGACATCAGACTATAAGTAATATGATAAAATGGAGGCAGTTTGAAACTGGTATTTGATGAGACCCGCAAATACTATTCAAGTTGGTCTCAAAGACCATTCTATGATGTTGATAGACTGCGAAGGTCATCAACTCAAAGAACTATCTGAATACTTTTCTTTTTTTGTTCCTGGCCATAGATATATGCCTGCATTTAAACGTAGGGTGTGGGATGGGAAAATTCGTTTATTTAATCAAATGACTCGTGAACTCAATACGGGTCTATATCCACATCTTAAAAAATTTGCATTGGATAGAATGTATCCCGTACAATTAGTTGACAATGATGAGTTCGGACATCCCGAAATAAAAAATAAAATACAACATAAGTCCTTAGTTAAATATCTTGACAGTCTCGATGCACCATTCGAAATAAGAGATTATCAATATGATGCAATTTCATATGGTATAGAAAACAAAAGATGTTTATTATTATCACCGACTGGTAGTGGTAAGTCGTTTATCATTTATAATTTATTACGTTGGTATGCGGATAATCATGATAAAAAGATGTTAGTTATTGTTCCCACAACAAGTCTAGTAGAACAGTTATATAAAGATTTTTATGAATATGGATTAGATGTAGAGAATGAAGTACATCGTATTTATTCTGGTAAAGATAAGGTTACTGATAAAAGAATTATAATCTCTACATGGCAATCTATCTACCGTCTTAAGTTTGATTGGTTTGAACAATTTGGTGCAGTCTTTGGAGACGAAGTGCATTTATTTAAAGCAAAATCTTTAACTGGTGTAATGAATAAATGTAAGAATGCAGAGTATCGTTTTGGTACTACGGGTACACTGGACGGTACGGAAACAAATAAACTAGTTCTAGAGGGATTGTTTGGATTGACTCATAAAGTAATTGCAACTCGAGATTTACAAGTCCGTGGTACACTTGCGGGACTTGATATTAATGTAATACTTCTTAGATATCATAATGATGTATGTCATATGATGAAAGGTAAAACTTATGCAGAAGAAGTAGATTATATCGTAAGACACGAAAAAAGAAACAACTTTATTAAGAATATGACTTTAGATTTGAAAGGTAATACTTTAGTGTTGTTTCAATATGTAGAAAAACACGGTAAAGAATTGTTTGAAATAATTCGTAAAGGTGCAGAAAAAGACCGAAAAGTATTTTATGTATCTGGTGAAGTAGATGCAAAAGACCGAGAACAAATTCGTGGGATTGTAGAGTCACAGAAAAACGCAATAATTGTTGCGTCCCTCGGTACGTTTAGTACGGGGATAAATATTAAGAACTTGCATAATATTGTTTTTGCAAGTCCAAGTAAAAGTCAGATAAAAGTATTACAGTCAATTGGTCGTGGGTTAAGACAATCAGATGACGGTAGTAATACAACTTTATATGATATTGCAGATGATATGCATATTAAGTCACATAAAAACTTTACTTTGCGTCATTCTGGAGAAAGAATAAAGATATATGCAAAAGAACAGTTTCCTTATAAACTGATTCCTATTGATTTAAAAAATGATAAATAAAGGTATGGACGATATAAAAGAAAGACATGTCGGTGATGTCCGACAATTTAAACTTGCATCTGGTGACGAGATTATTTGTGAAGTAATTGAATGGAACGACCCATACAGTACTGATGCAACTCGTCAAGAAGAAATCATAATTAGAAAATCTGCGAAAATGGTTTACATGAAAACAACTACGGGGTTTCCTTTTTATACAATGAGACCTTATATGGTATACCAAGATAGTCTTACTAGTGTTGTTGCATTGAATTCTTATCATATCATAAGTATTGCAACTCCACCAGATTACTTAATCATGCAGTGGGAAGAAGCACTTGAAGACATGCAGGCTACTCATGAAGATAGAGTTCGCAACTGGAAAGATGCGGAAGCAGCTACTCGTGAAGGTAGAATTCAAGAATATGTAGATGGATTAGTTGAAGGACTAAAAGATGACTCAAAAGAACTTGCGGAAACGATGGGTAAATTATTATTCTTTCCCACCCGTGATGAGGACGAGAAATTACACTAACATATACGGCGGGGGCGATGTAGCCAAGATTATATACTATGAAACAAGAATTGTCAAGAACTAATTTAATTATTGACTAAATATGTTTTGTAGAGTATAATACACAACAATTAATAATGGATATATTATGTCAGAATCACAGAAGAAAATAAAACCACAAGATAAACCACACTATGTAAATAACAAGGAGTTTTCTCTTGCGGTAGTAGATTATTGCAATAGATTACAAAAAGCACAAAAACAAAAATCCAAAAAAAATCCTATAGTAGATGATTATATTGCAGAATGTTTTCTTAAAATTGCAGAAGGATTATCGCACAAATCAAACTTCATTCGATATACTTATCGAGAAGAAATGGTTATGGATGCAGTAGAAAATTGTTTAAAAGCAATTAAAAACTATGATATAGAAACTGCAACAAGAACTGGTACACCAAATGCATTTGCATACTTTACGCAGATATCTTGGTATGCATTCTTGCGTAGAATAGATAAAGAAAAGAAACAACAAGACATTAAATTAAAATACATGGCAAATATTGATTACGAAGACGCAGTTGATAATGCGGGCGGTAATCAACAATCAGATGAAGCGGGACAACACTTAGTTGATACTCTAAGGGCAAAAATAGATGATATCAAAGGTGCTGACCGTTATTGGAAAGATGTAGTGACCGAAGAAAAGAAAAAAAGAAAAAGAAGAACGGTCAATGTTGATTCTGATTTAAAGAATTTTTTATCGGATGAGTCTTAAAAAACTTATTTGTATAAATAATACTGAATACTGAATACGCCGCCCAAGGGGGGTGTATAGCTTAGGCTAGGTATTCAGACTTCGTTCATCTTATATTTTATATAAGACGGAAGTAGGAAAACTTGAAAACCTCTCACTATCCAGTGAGGCAAGCTAGTACCTTCTTTTTGGGTCAATAAATCCAGAAGGGAACGAGACCGACAGTTTACCGAAGGAACGCTATGAGAAGGGTGTACAACGAAAGTTGTATGTACGAAATCGATTAGAAAACTGGAGGGCGAACCGATGTACTACAGAGGTATCAAACAAACTCCCGAAAATACTGCAAAGGATAAAAAGAAAAAATCCATTGCGGGAATTTATCGTGGGATTAAACATGATGTTATTAAATCTGACAAGTCTGCATCCAAGGTAAAATCACAAAGTGGTATTTATCGTGGTGTTAAACATGGTTAAGATTTAATCTTGTATCAAAAACAAGGGGGACTTAACATCCCCCTTTTTTTTAAAATACTAATGACAGTAGTACAATACTACAAAGACATAACGAAGGTATCATATAAATACTAGTACTCCATTCCCATGGTTTAAACTCAGTATCAATACTAGACCATATCTTATCAATTCTACCACTTTTCATCAATTTATCTAGTTTTTTCATATGTGTCATTTGTGTGACAATTGTGTGTCACATGTGCAAAGTATTTATACGAATTATAATTTATAAAAAAGGGAAGACATTTCTATCTTCCCTTTTGAGAGGTTTGTAGTCTTTCTCATTCCTACATGGATGTTCGGTAATCAACCCTAGTCTGATTCTACGTTAGTCGACTAGTGACTATGTATTAAATTCTTCCTCTCTTATAAGAACCCAAACCTTTATTATTAAGGTTTTCTCTTTTTTGTCTTCTAATTGCTTTATCTTTTTGCAATCTCCTAGTTTCTCTACGAGTTTCAAAGTATTCTTTTTTCTTAAGTTCTTGCATAATACCCGCATTCTTAACTTTCTTTTTCCATTTCCTAAATGCCATGTCAAAATTACCTTCTCTTACATATACAGTAAGACCCGTATCTTTAGGGCCAGTATATTTCTTTTTAGGTTTTCTATCGAATGATTTCGGACTTTGTGGTCTTCTAAATTTTCTCATGATGTGTATTATACAGATGTAATCAAATTTTGTCAAGTCTTAAATAACAAAAAACCCACTACAAGAGTGGGCTTTTTGCCGTTCAGTAAGGTTTACTCGATTGTTGCAACAACTGTTTCAACCCCATCGTGACTGCTGTTATAAACTTCCTAATAAATATTGGATGACGATATTCTCTTATTCACCCAGAATCCAATATAAAGTGTCCACGGACATCTAAATCTATATCATATTCAACTCACACTTATAACTTATTCACATACTCTGTATATTGACATTGCCGAAAAATGTTCGGAATATTTATCGTTCTTCCGACTACTTCCATGGTAAACGCTGAGTCTCGTCTCTGTTTTTTTACCACTTTTCCACACACATTCAATATCTCATACCCCAGGCTTAATCTTTCACCCAGACCTCGTATATCACCACTACTTGAATTAGGTTGATAATCTCTTATCCTAATAGGAGTACAATAAAATCTGATTTTTTTACCACCAGATGCCCTCATTAGTTTCCATGTCAAGTCCCCTTTAGCAATTAAGACCATTAACTTTCCGAACACACCAAAAGAAATAAATAACTTTCTAGTACAGATTATACCAGATAATAACGTCAATTTTCTAATTCAGTGTTTCTTCTACTTCGTTCAGTGGTTCGACCCACGGTCTCCAATCTTTACAAGGAGACGAACAAAGTACGGCAATAGTTAAATCAGGGTAGTGAAGTAGTTATTGGTTTTATTGAGTATTCCCACAATAAGGAACGACCCTTCGGTCAAGAAGGACTCTCACCACATGCTTCATCACATGACTCTACGAATTACAATAAGTCTTATGCTCTGTTTACTTTATCAATAGACAGTTTGGATAGTTTAACCAATTCAGCTACTGGATTGAACCAGGCGGGACTCGAACCCGCATACTTCCACGACTTTTGAACTTTGTGACTGTTTTAATGGTAAAAAACCCCGAAGGTGTCATATGGACTAAATCCGTACCAAGTAGGGTTTCTCTAATTTTTAAGTGTTCGCACCTCTCAAGCACACTTATAATTTATTCACTAAATTATGTATGTATTATATAGTAGTTTACATACTTTGTCAAATGTTTTTTTAGACTTTATTGTTATAAGAACAAGTATTATTAGAACTGTACCGAAACTCCACAACCGCAAGAGGCTATTTCATTTGGATTAATAATCTTAAAGAATTCATTTAATCCTTCTCTTTGATAGTCCAAAGTAGAACCATTAAGAAAAGGTAAACTAATATCATCTACGACAATTTTAAATTTACCGTAATCTACCACATTATCGTTTGGAGAGATATTATTGGTGTACTCAATAACATATTCATACCCAGAACAACCACCACCAGTGACACCAAGACGAATATTACTTTCTTCGGGAGTAAACTCTCGACATCGTTCAATAGATTTTTTAATCGCTTCATTCGTTAATTCAATATCCATATCCATTCGGGTCTTCCCACACTTGATTGTGTTTTCTATGTTTAGTTTTCTCTTCCCAATTTTCAATTGCCTTCTTAATACCTTCTTCTGCAAGAACAGAACAATGTAATTTAATAGGTGGTAATTCTAATGCTTCTGCAATCTCTTTATCTTTTATTTGTTTTGCTTCTTCGATAGTTTTACCTTTTAACATTTCAACAAACATCGTAGAAGATGCGATTGCACTTCCGCACCCATAAGTTTTGAATTTAACATCTGCAATAACATCACCTTCTAGTTTAAGGTCTAGTTTCATTACATCACCACACGCAGGCGCACCTACCAACCCAGTTGCAACATTAGGGTCGTTAGGGTCAAATCTACCCACACCATGTGATTTAGGATTTTTAAGAACATC
>TARA_B100001057_G_scaffold476795_1_pt1 | contig 11553 bp, 15 predicted proteins | sample TARA_B100001057 | Tara Oceans TARA_B100001057 (sample SAMEA2621839) | marine metagenome | biome: marine biome (ENVO:00000447); feature: surface water layer (ENVO:00002042); material: "saline water (ENVO:00002010), including plankton (ENVO:xxxxxxxx)" | depth 5 m | reverse complement strand
TTTCCATCATTTTTTAATGCTCTCATATTTCCAGTACCTATTGAATTAGGGTACATACCTGTAATAATTGCACTTCGAGCAGGAGCACACACTGGATAAGTAGAGTGCATCTCCTCATACACAACTCCATTATCCATTAATTGATTTATGTTAGGTAGAGAAACCGATTGATCTCCGTAAAATGGAAACCAATACTGAGATTGATCTTCAGCTACCAGCCAAACTATGTTTGGTTTAGCTACATCGTTTCTTTCACATCCTAATAGTGCACTTAATAAAAAAATTGAAAGGTATATTTTAGCAATTTGTTTCATTTTATTTTATTAATTTAATAGTTAACAACTAAATTATCGCATGTGCCAAATTAAATCTATTTTTTTTTTAAAAAGATTATTATTGCCAATGATAAGGAGATGATTCCCCCATACAAATATGGAAAATCTATAAATGATAAGTTTGAGTACATCAAAAAAACAACCAAAAAACATAAAAATGATATAATCAATAATATTGAAATCAATAAAATTTTTAATCTCACAAATAATCTAATTAATTACCAAAAATGAAAAAAATTACATTAATTATCATAATTATTTTTTTAAACTTTTCATATTCTCAAAATCAATACACACCCAGTGTGGAAAATTTAGAAGCTCGTAAATGGTTTGAGGAAGCTAGGTTTGGACTTTTTATTCATTGGGGAGTTTACAGTATTCTGGGTGATGGTGAATGGGTCATGAACAATCAAAATATTTCAATTAAAGAATATGAGAAGCTTCCAGGATTTTTTAACCCTACAGATTTTGATGCTGAAAAATGGGTGCTAATGGCAAAAAATGCCGGAATGAAATACATAACAATTACAAGCAGACATCATGATGGTTTTTCAATGTTTGATTCCAAAGCTTCAAGTTATAATATTGTAAAAAAAACTCCATACAAAAAAGATATTCTTAAAATGTTATCAGAGGCCTGTAATAAGCATAATATAAAGTTATTCTTCTATTACTCACAATTGGATTGGTATCGTGACGACTATTTCCCAAGAGGAAGAACTGGAAATGGAATTTCAGGAAGAGGTGAAGGAAATTGGGATGATTATATATCTTTTATGAAAGCACAATTAACAGAATTATTAACTAATTACGGAAAGATTGGAGGAATATGGTTTGATGGTCAGTGGGATCAACATGATTGGGATGGGAAAAGATTTGGAGGTATTAATGTAGACTTTAAACTTAGAGAGGTTTATGATTTAATTCACAAGCTACAACCTCAAGCGCTGATAGGAAGTAACCATCATTTAGCTCCACAAGAGGGAGAAGATTTTCAAATGTTTGAGAAAGATTTACCTGGCAGGTCAACGATGTCATTTGCAACATCGGAAGAAGATATAGGAAATTTACCATTTGAGGTTTGTGAAACAATTAATGGGTCCTGGGGTTTTAACTTAAAAGACAGGAAACACAAATCTGAAAAGGAGCTGATTCAATATTTAATAAAAGCAGCTGGTTATGGAAGCAATTTACTACTTAATGTTGGACCTATGCCAAACGGTAAAATTCAAGATGAGCATTTGCAGTCTTTAAAAAAAATTGGTAAATGGGTTGAAAAAAATGGGAGTACAATTTACAAAACCAAAAGAGGTCCAATTGAGCCAACAGATGAAATAGCTTCAACTCAGAACGGAAATACCATTTACATACATATGTTAAATGATAAAAAATTAAATGTTCTGATTGATGGTTTTAAAATGAAATTTAAAAAAATCACATACCTTAATTCAAACAAAAAAGTATCATATCAAAGGACTAAAAATGGGATACTAATTTATCTCGATAAAAAAGAAATAGATCCAATTGATACCATTATAAAAGTTGATTTGTGAAACGTTTTTTGATTTTTTTTCTGATCATATCTTGTTCACCATTAAAAAAATATGATGGAACAGGAGAAAAATGGAAAAGTTCAATTGATAAATTAACCGAATTAAACATCACACAAATAAAAGATGATGATGCTATTTTGTTCATAGGAAGTTCAAGTATTAGAATGTGGAAATCAATAGAACAAGACATAAGGCCCTATAAATCCATTAGACGTGGTTATGGTGGTGCTAGATACACTGATTTAATACACTTCACTGAACAACTTGTTGAACCTCATAATGTAAAGGCAGTGGCAATTTTTGTAGCCAATGATATAACAGGAACTAAAAATGATTTGAAGCCCAAAGAGGTACTTCGATTGGTTAAATATATTGTAAAATCTATAAGAAAGAATCATATAAATAAACCTATCTTTTTTATTGAAACAACACCAACCTCAAGCAGATGGAAAGTTTGGAATCAGATTTCTTACGCAAATGATTTGATAAGTGATTTTTGTTCAAACAATGAAAGCTTATTCTTCATCAGTACACGAGAGTTCTTTATCGCCTCAAATGGAAAACCTATTGATGATTATTTTGTAAGTGATAGGCTTCATTTGAACGAAAAAGGTTATTCGGTTTGGGGTGAAATTATTAGGGCAAGTTTTGACAAAAATTTAAATACTAAAATTTAATTTTTGCTGGAGCCCAATTGATTGGATCTCCTTTAATATTTTTAGTTTGATTAATAACTTCAATCATTTTTGGTTTTACCTTTAAAACTAATGCCTCTTTTTTGTCATAGTAATATGGTGTCCAGTCATCTTTCCAGAAAATATTTTTTTTTGATTGATCTAAAACAAAAGAGGCTTTGCCATTTAAAGAAACATAACCACTTTCGTTTTGAAAAAGTAACGTAACATTTGGGTTATTTTTAATTTCCTTGACTTTTCTGCTCAAAGGGTTCGTTACAAGGAATACAATAAAGTCATCATTTGGAAGATGTGGATCCATAATTCTTGAAGATATTTCTCCATTTATTGAAACTGTACTTAACACACAAAATTTTGAGTCTTTGACCATATCCAAAGCAATATCTTTCAAAATTAATGGTTCATCAAATTGTGAAAAAAACAACTGTGTATTGATCAAAAAAAATAAAAAGAATATATATTTCATATCTACTTACTTTAGCAACAAAATTAATATAAATGATAAAAACACTTGATTTTTAAATTTCATAATTAATACTTGTCAACAAATTGAAATTTTAAGTTGCAAAAGTCTTCTCTGAAATTCCTCTTAAATTAAAATCGTAAATAAAAGTTCTAAATGATTAAAAAAAAAAAATATAAATAATTGATTTACAATTAGTTAAATTTTAAAATTTTGTTTAATTTGGATAAAATCGTTTCATTTAAATATTTTATTTGTGCTGAAAATCAGAGTTTTAGCTAAAGAAAAAAAAAAGTAATTAACAAATATTTTTCCCTCTGTAAACAAAAAGCTTCCTGATAAGGATTTTTTTTTATAGATTAGAGAAAAATAACGTTTAACTAAATATTATAAAAATGGGATACAAACACACAAACAGTAAAGGAAATACATATTTTTTACATTCAAAAGATGTTCAACTAAAAGGTGGTAGAAACCAAACAATATATTACTTCGCTAAAGATCAAAGAGCTGAAGCATGCGATTTACCAGCTGGAAAACAAGTTGTAGAAAGTCCAAAAACTGGTTTGCCTTTTGTAAAAGGAAAATAAATAACAAATAACGTTAAAAAAACCCTCCACAAAATTGGAGGGTTTTTTTTTATTCAAACATTAAAAGTTTAAGCCTGTATCTACCCAATAGTTCTCTTGATGCGGACCCATTTTTGATCATCATTCGGTCTTGAAAAGTTAATCCATTCCAAAATTCATCTCTCTCGTCTTGTGATTGCTCTCGACCGGACATGTCGATAGTAGCGTGAGTAGGCGTTCCATCAGTAGATGAATCGGTAGTTAAATTACTTGTGATAATTTTATTAAACTCCCACCACTTTCTAGAGCCATCTAGAATATTTTTTTCATGCCATTTTTTAAAAAACTTCATTTCATAATCTTCATAATCCTCATTTAAAGCCTTAAACGCATTTAGGGTGATTTCCATACCTTGTTCGATTTTTCCATGCCAATAAGTATTGTCTAACCTTTCCAGCTCATAAAAATTTCTCTTTCCAGCAGGTAAATTCCATTTCTTTTCAAATTTTGATTTTGATAACTTTCCTTTATAAACATTCTTTGCGTAATCCCAAACATTTAAATTGGCAGACTTGGCTTTTTGTAAAGAGTCTTTATAAAAGTTCATGATCAAAAAATCAGGCTTACCCTCAGCATCTTTGTCATCGGAATAAATAAACTCCCATATCATCCATCTTTGTGAATAACCATCTTCTATCGCTTGTTTATGAATTTTAGACCAAAATTTTTCCAATTCAATATATCCATCTCTTTCATCATCATTAACCCTTACAGAAGTATGTGAAATTAGCTGTGAAAATGAAAGTGAGATAGAAAAAATAAATATTAATGTAGATATAATTTTTTTCATAATTTAATTAGTTTATAATTTAAATATAACTAAAAAAAAAGACACCTACGTGTCGGTATGTTTTATTTTGTAAAATTTAATATTTTAAAAAAATCTAATTCTTTATCAAGACTTTTGATATCTCAATATATATTTGTTTTTTTGCACAAAAAAATATATATAATTGAAAGCAATATTAAAAAATTCTGATGTTTTTGGGGCTTTATCCTCAACATTATGCCTAACTCATTGTATTTTAACACCGTTTTTTCTTGTAATTCCTACGTGGTGGAGTGGTCTTAATTATTTTTTTATTGCTATTTCATTTTTTGCAGTTAATTTTTCAGCGAAAAACAGTTCAAAGAAAATTATGAAACCCCTTCTTTGGCTTGGGTTTCTTTTTCTTTCTTTTTGTATAATAAATGAAGAATTAGGACTTTATCATTTTCCAGAATTTGTTACTTATTTGGCAGGAATTAACCTTGCGTTTTTGCATGTATACAATTTAAAATATTGTCAGTGTCATGATGATTGTGATTGCAAATAAAAAAATTGGTTTCAATATGGGTATCTAATTTTTACATTCACCCATTTCAAAATCAATAATTCCTCTTTTAATTGCTTCACACTCGTTACTATACGTCATTTTATCACATCCACAAACAGGTTCGTATTCTTTTGTACAAACTGTATCTAAGTCGATCAAATCCACTCTAACACAAGTATCGATCTTTTCACTCTTTGAGCATGAAATTGAAAATGAAAAAACAATTAAATAAAAAATCAAATTAAAATTAAACTCCATATACCTAAATTTATAAAAAAAATAAATTAATGATGATCACCCTAAATCTTTAATAAATATGAAAAAAATCGTCTTGGTTTTATTTCTCTTTTTAAACTTTGAGCTTGTTTATGCACAAATAGATTCAAATGAAAGTTACGAGGTTAATACCATAGCATTTTATAATGTGGAAAATTTATTTGACACCATAAACGATCCATTGACTCGCGATGATGATAGAACACCAATGGGAAAAGACAAATGGACAGTCGATATTTATAGAAAGAAACTACTTAATCTTTCAAAAGTTATTAATGAAATTGGTGCTGATTTGACTGATGAATCTCCAACAATAATTGGTTTATGTGAGGTGGAAAATAAAAAAGTACTGGTTGATTTGATTAACACAAAATTATTGAAAATTTCGAAATATGAAATTATTCATTATGATTCACCTGACGAAAGAGGTGTGGACGTAGCATTGATATATAAAAAAGGGAAATTTAAACCAACTAGTAGTAAAATATACCCTCTCCATTTAAAAACTTCTACAGGTGAAATAGACTTCACTAGAGATCATTTATTAGTTTCAGGATATTTAAATAATGAAATGATTCATTTCATTGTAAATCACTGGCCATCAAGAGCAGGAGGGCAAATGAAAAGTGAAAAAAAAAGAATTTCAGCTGGATTATTAAATAGAAAAATTATTGATTCCATTCTCCGAATCAATCCAGTTGCTAAAATCATTAATATGGGTGATTTTAATGACAACCCAAATGATAAGAGTATAAAACCTATATTAATGACTTCTTCAATAAAGGAAAATTTATCAGAAGGTGAATTATTCAACCCCATGGATATACTCTTCAAAAAGGGTTATGGAACGTATAAGTTTAGAGGAAAATGGGATATGTTAGATCAATTTATGTTGACCCAAAGCCTTATCTTAGAAAATGAAGGACACTTTTTTTTAAAAGCATCTGTTTACAGTAAAAAATACATGGTCAATCCAAAAGGAAAATACCAGGGTTATCCTTATAAGAGCTTTGCCGGAGGAAAGTTTTTAGATGGATTTAGTGACCATTTTCCTATTTACTTGTATTTAGCTAAAAAGACTAATAATAATTAGAAGGTCTAATATTAAGATTTAAAAGACGATAATAATAGTTTTACATCTTTGATCAAATAAAGCCGTAATTGATGTTAAATTATACTAATTTTATAAGATAAAAGGCTAAAAACTAATAAATTAAGGAAATGAGACTAATGAAAATAGAAGATATTCCAAGGTTGGGAAAAAAAATAAATCAATTAAAAAAAAGAATTGTACGAGCTGAAATAAATGGAAACTATGAAAAAGTTGAATTCAGAAAGATGAGAATAAAAAAAATAAAAGATATGATTAATGAACTCATGAAAAAAAAATAATAAAATGAAAAAAATATTTCTTTTACTATGCATATTGGGAATAGTACTACCCTACTACCACTTAATAAATTTTTTAAGTTCCAACAATTGGTCAATGAACGGGTTTTGGGGTGAGATTTTTTCAAGTCACCCGGTTTCAATGATTTCAATGGATTTGACTGTCGCTGCTACTACTTTTTTAATTTTTCTTGTTTCTAAATACAAAACAAAAAAAATTAGACTTATTAAATACCTAGTTTGTTTATTTATGGTCGGTTTTTCACTAGCTCTTCCATTATTCTTGTACGACAATTATGATGAACTTTAATGTGTGAATTTAGAGAAGCATTTGAAATCTTAAAAAAAGATAAGGTTATGAATTCACTTATTACGAAGTTAGGTGATCAAATAACAATTCAAGATAGAAAAGAAAAGAATTTAGCCTTAGCGCTATCATTATTAATTATAGAACAACAGGTTAGTTTCAAAGCTGCAAATACCATTAAGGAAAGATTCAGAAAATTAATTAAAAAAAAAACAAACAGGGAGGTATTAAAAATTGATGATGAAAAATTAAAATCAGTTGGAATCACATATAAAAAAGTTGAATACATTAAAAATGTATATACTTACTTTGAAAATAAAAAATTTGATTTTTATAATAAACCCAAAAAAGAGGTGATTAGAGAGCTTACTAGTATAAAAGGTATTGGAATTTGGACTGCAGAAATGTTTTTAATATTTATACTTTTTGAAAAAGACATCTTTTCAAAAGGAGATTTAGCATTAATAAACAGTATAAAAATTAATTATAAAATTGACGAATTGAATGAAAATGATTTGAAAAATATAACAGAAAAGTGGTCACCCTATAAGACAATTGCTAGCTTACTATTGTGGAAATCTATTGAAGAAAAAATTTTTTATGATTAAATTAAAAATGTCAAAAAAATCAATAATTTGATATTTTTTGACTTAAAAAGAACAAAAAATGGTAAAAAAAGACAAAAAATTGAAAAATTTCATTTAATTAAATAAACGAGTATTGATTAATAATTATTCTAAAGAATTTGGATACAATCTAAAATTAGCATCTCCAGTAATGTTAGGTATGGTCGGCCATATTATGGTATCATTTGCTGATAACATAATGGTTGGTCAGCTAGGCGCTAAGGAATTAGCAGCGGTTTCTTTGGGTAATAGTTTTTTCTTTATTGCAATGTCATTAGGGGTTGGTTTTGCTACAGCTATAACACCTTTGGTTGCTGAAGCAGATTCCTCGAAAAATACTAGAGCAGTCACAAGTTCATTAAAACATGGTTTAATTTTATGTGTATGCATAAGTTTAGCACTTCTCTTAGGTATGTTATTTTCGGTCCCACTAATGGAAAAAATGAATCAACCCAAGGATGTTGTTGTACTAGCAATGCCTTATTTAAAAATCATCGCCATATCAATTGTTCCACTCGTAATTTTCGAAGGATTAAAAAGATTTTCAGATGGTTTATCAAAAACAAAATATCCAATGTATGCTGCAGTTTTTTCGAATGCCTTAAATATTATCTTAAACTATTTATTAATTTTTGGAATGTTTGGATTCCCAAAACTTGGAATAATTGGCGCTGGAATTGGAACATTAATTTCAAGAATACTTATGGTTTTATTCATTATCCTCATCTTTTTTAATAAAGATAAAATTAAAACCTATTTTTTAAATATTGATTTCTTGAAAACAGAAAAAAAAGTTTTTAAAAAAATCTTTAATTTGGGGTTTCCATCTGCATTACAAATGCTTTTTGAAGTTGGAATTTTTACAGCTGCAATTTGGCTGAGTGGAACATTAGGAAAAATATATCAAGCTGCAAATCAAATAGCGTTTAATTTATCAGCAATAACCTTTATGGTTGGAGTGGGTTTAGGAGTTGCTGCAATGATTAGAGTAGGTAATCAAAAAGGTCTTTCTGATTTCATTTCACTAAGGAGAATTGCTATTTCAGTTTTCCTATTGACCATTCTCATTGAGATTATATTTGCGATAATTTTCTTGGTTTTTAATGAATGGCTGCCAACTTTATATTTGGAAACAAATAATCCAGAAAAAATTATGGAAAATTCAGAAGTTATTTTAATTGCGTCACAACTTCTTATAATTGTAGCCCTATTCCAAATTTTTGATGGTTTACAAGTTGCCATTTTAGGAGCACTTAGGGGAATGCAAGACGTAAAAGTTCCAACCTTAATAGCATTCATTTCTTATTGGGTAATAGGCTTCCCTATTTGCTATTATTTAGGATTACATACTCCATTAAAAAGTGTTGGGATATGGATAGGCTTACTAATTGGACTAGGATCCGCCTCTTTATTGTTGTTTATTAGATTCCATTATTTAAGCAAAAAATTAATTTCCAAATAAATTATCTGGTGTGATAATCTGCAGCAGAAGTTGCAATTTGATCATTTGGTTTTATATTCACTTTATAGCCTAGAGAGTTGGCCCATCCTTTTGCGAATGGAACAAGTTTGTGAGAAAAAAAGTTTTCGTTTTCATTGTAATCCATATCGATTTCTAAAGGGATGTTTAATTTGCTTTTTAATTCCTCTGCAATTGACAGACTTAATTCTGTTTCTTTGAAAAGCCTATTCCATAAGTTACTTATTTTGGGAGAACTCACTTTACTATATATATAATGTACACCTTTTTTGTTGTATCTGTAAGCTATTGCTGTTATATATTTGGTTTTATTGTTTTCACATTGGGAATCTGTTCCTATGTGAATTCTGACATCAGGAGTTGTTTCAATTATTTTTGAAGTGTACGAAAATGGGTTTATCTCATGCCCATATATGTCAATGAATTTCATTTTATTCTTAATTTCCAATTTTATTTATTTTTTAAACTTAGTGATTATAGAACCTTATTAAATTATTAATTTTTTAATGAAGATCATAATTATAATTAAGAGAATTTTGAAAAGAATTAAATTCTAGATCCAAATATCGTTATCCGCCGTGAGATTTGATTTGTTAGAATCACCTGTATTAACCACACCCCTCGGTTCGATAATCAAAATTTTTGCGAGATTTTCTGCACATGGCTTGTGTTCTTTTCCTTTTGGAACAACATACATTTCACCTTCATTTAAAGTAACCTCACCATCCCTAAATCTGATTTTAATTTTACCAGTCAGAACAATAAAGGTTTCGTCTGTATGTCTGTGACAGTGCCATTGAAAATCGCCTTGAATTTTAACCAGTTTAAACTGATAATCATTCATTTCTGAAATCACTTTAGGATTCCAAAGTTCATTGAACAAATTGAATTTATCATTAAAATTTATTGCATTGTACAACATGTCTTTTATTTTTAGTTGAATTTAACTAAATCTAAAATATTTTTTTATTTAAATTTGCAAATAAAAAATGCGAACAAACAATCATTTATCATTTAGATCCGGAAATCCCGCTCTAAGTAAAAAAACATTTCAGTCGATAAGTAGAACATCAAGCGGGTCTGTAGTCAGAGATGATGTAATGACCATAAAGGGAACTGTTGATAAAACTGCAATCTCTTTACTTTTACTTTTGTTCGCCGGATATTTTACTTTCAATGAAGGGTCGATGGTCTACATAGCAATTGGAGGAATCGGTGGTTTTATTGTTGCTCTTGTAACAATTTTCAAAAAAGAATGGTCTCCAATAACTGTCCCGCTTTATGCAGTACTTGAAGGTTTGATGTTGGGTGGAATTTCCTACATGTATGGTCAAATGTATGAAGGGATCGTTTTTAATGCAATAATGCTTACAGTGTCCATTCTGATTTGTTTACTATTGGCTTATAGATCTGGAATAATTAAAGCAACAGAAAATTTTAAATTAGGTGTTTTTGCAGCAACCGGCGGTATTTTTTTAGTCTACCTAGTTTCATTTATTGCTAGTTTTTTTGGTGCAGGTTTTTCTTTTTTAGACCCATCAAATAGTTCTCTGTTTAGTATTGGTGTAAGTTTATTTGTAGTTGTCATTGCTTCTTTGAACTTAGTTCTTGATTTTGATTTTATTGAAGAAGGTGCTGAAAGAGGTGCTCCTAAGTACATGGAATGGTATGGTGCTTTTGGTTTACTTGTAACCCTTGTATGGCTATATTTAGAAATTTTGAGACTATTAGCCAAACTTAATAATAGAAGATAAAATAATTTTATTTTCTATTTATAATATACGCGTATACACTACCATAGATTGAATGAATTAAACTTGAAATTGCAGCTGGTATTGCTGTCATAGGATTTGTAAAGTTTTGTTGCGCTAGAACAACACCCAAGCCAGAGTTTTGCATTCCTACCTCAATAGATATTGTTCTTGAAACTGATTTATTTTTAAAAAGAAAATACGATGCAAAGTATCCTATCACAAAACCTAGTAAATGTAGAATTAATAGACATAAAAGAAGTTTAAAACCTGATGACAATATTATTTCTTTTCCTTGACCTATTATACTAGCCACTATAAGCGCAATTAAAACAACTGCTAATCCAGGTGTAAATAACGAAATATTAGATGTTCTTCTTGGAAAATATTTACTTAAAATTAAACCTAATATAATAGGTAATAATACAACTTGTACTGTGCTGTAAAACAGTCCCCATGCTGAAACCTCTAAAAAACTTCCTGAATAAAAACTTGTTAAAATAGGAGTAAAAAAAATTGCTGCTAATGTTGAAAATGTTGTCATACATACCGAAAGTGCCAGATTTGCTCTTGCTAAAAAAGCAATAACATTAGATGCTGTTCCACCAGGACAACATGAAACAAGAATTAATCCAACAGCAAAAAAAGTAGGCAAATTAAATAACTTTGCAAGAAACCATCCCATTAAAGGCATAATTGTAAATTGTAAAATTAATCCCAAAAGCACCCATTT
>TARA_B100001057_G_scaffold499036_1_pt1 | contig 11556 bp, 10 predicted proteins | sample TARA_B100001057 | Tara Oceans TARA_B100001057 (sample SAMEA2621839) | marine metagenome | biome: marine biome (ENVO:00000447); feature: surface water layer (ENVO:00002042); material: "saline water (ENVO:00002010), including plankton (ENVO:xxxxxxxx)" | depth 5 m | reverse complement strand
TACGTTCAGAGCTGGCGAGACACTATTGGTCCTCGATCAACAAGACTTCAAACTGCGACTCGAGCAGGCGCAAGCAGACGTTGCCTCCGCCCAATCCAACCTGCTCTTACAGCAGGCGAAAAGTGATGCCGCAATCGCCAACTACGCTTTGCTAAACCCCGGTAAGCGGGTTCCCCCGCTTGTCGCGCTAACTCCGCAGATCGCTCAAGCGAAGGCGCAACTGGCGGCGGCGCGCGCGCGCGCTGACATTGCGCAATTAGAGTTATCGCGAACGCGTTTCAGCCTGCCGTTTGCAGGCAAGGTAACAAAAAGCGGTGCCGAGATCGGGCAGTTGCTGAACACCGGTAAATCTTTTGGTCAGGTTTTCGCGATAGACGCAGCGGAACTGGTCGTGCCAATACCCGCTGACGATCTGGCGCTCATTCAACCCGCCAGTGGCCGCACGGTAACTTTCGGCAATCAGCACAACAGTTATACCGGCCGTATCGAACGGGTAAGCGCCGAATTAGACTCCCGTAGCCGCTTTGCGCAAATCTTCATTCCGGTCACTCTAACTGCGGAGCTACAACCCGGCGCATTCGTCGATGTGCGCATTCAAGGGCCGGAATTGGTTGATGCATTGCAGGTCCCCGCCTCGGCAACTCAGGCCAACGGTAGCTTGTGGTTCGTAAAGAACGATCAACTTACGCGCCATGACCCGGTGCTTCTGGGTCGAAATACTAACGGCTCGATTATCCAACGTTTCGACTATGCACAAGGCATCGTGTTGGGCGCGGTGCCTGGCGGTACCGCAGGCCAGAGGGTCAACATACTCGGCAACAACGGCTGATTTGCTGTGGCTGTGGACGCGAACACCAGCGGATCCGTAAGCGCCGGCTCCGGCATAATTTACTATTTTAGCCGCAACTCCGTGGCCGCAAACCTCACCATGGTATTGCTGCTATTGGGCGGGCTGCTCGCTGGCCGGGGTCTTACGTCGCAAGTATTCCCTACCATAGACCCCGGTGTGGTGACGGTCACAGTGCCCTACCCTGGCGCCACACCGAGCGAGGTGGAAGAGAGCATAACCCGTCGAGTTGAGGAATCTGTACTCGGCATCGACGGCGTGCAGCGCGTCACCTCCAGAGCCTCTGAGAATTACGGCGTAGTCACCGTCGAACTGAAAGACTTCGTCGATCCATCTAAAGTGCGAGACGATGTCGAAGCTGCGGTGGAGGCGTTAGCGGATTTCCCACCAGAGGAAGCTGAGCAGCCCGAGGTCGAACGCGCAGATACCGTCACCGATGTTCTAACTTTGGTGGTCGCGTCCGAGCTTGATGAGCAATCGTTGCGACTGGCGGCTCAGCAACTCGAGGCGGAATTACTCGAACTACCAGAAGTGACTCTGGTGTCTATGTTGGGCGCCCGGCCCTACGAAATTTCGATTGAGGTGCGCGAGGAAACCCTGAGACGCTACAGCCTGAGCATCGCAGATATCGCCTCAGCCGTGCGTGCGTCTTCTGTCAATTTGTCCTCGGGCGAACTTCGAACTGCCAGCGGTGATTTGCTGCTGCGAACCAATAACAAGGGCTACCGCGGCGAGGATTTTGCGGACATCGTGCTGCGTTCCGACCCCAGCGGCAGTATTTTACGCCTTGGCGACGTCGCACATATCCGCGATGGCTTCGCGGACATTGATCTGACCCAGCAGTTTAATGGGCGCCAAAGTTTATTTGTGAAAATTCAAAAATCCGAAGCCGAAGACGCGCTCACTATAGCGGCAGCAGTGAAGCGCCGTCTCGCCAGCTACGAAACCGGCGCCGAAATAGACATCGCAATTTGGGACGACCAGACCGATATTTTGCAGCAGCGCCTGGGCCTGCTGATTCGCAACGGCATCCTCGGTTTTGCCCTCGTGTTTTTGTTTCTAGCCGTGATGCTGGATTTGCGCCTAGCCACCTGGGTAGCCATGGGTGTTCCCATTTCGTTTTTAGGTGCAGTGATCTTTTTTGCGCCTTTTAACGTCAACATAAATATGATTTCGCTGTTCGGGCTGATCATCGTGTTGGGCCTTGTCGTCGATGATGCGGTGGTGGTGGGCGAAAATATCATCTCGGAGCAAGAACAAGGAGGGCCGGGTAACGCCTCTACGCTCAGAGGCGTTCGCGGGGTTTTCGGCCCGGTGTTGGTTGGCGTACTCACTACGATGGCGGCCTTCGCCCCGCTACTATTTATCACCGGAACCTTCGGGCAAATTCTTGGATCAGTGCCCATCGTCGTGATCCTTGTGTTAACCATGTCGCTGCTAGAGGTGTTCCTCATACTGCCGGCGCATTTGTCCCATGGCCGCCCTTGGAGTCGCGGCACATTAAAAGTTTTCCAAGACGGTGTCGCCGCTCGGGTTACCGCGTTTCGCGACACGTTAGTGGTGCCCGCGGTCAAGGCCGCAGTTAGCCACAGCTACTTAACGTTAATCGGCGGTATAGCCATGCTCTTTCTCGCCGGCTTGTTGGTCAGCAGCGGGGCGGTGCGCTTTATATTTTTCCCTGAACTTGAGTCCAACAGCATCCGCGCCAATCTAGAATTCCCAGTGGGCACACCATTCAACACGACCAAGGCCGCAGCAGAGCGCATTGTCGACGCGGCTTATAGCGTTAACGAAGAGGTGGGTGGCACCTCGTTTCAGGCGGTAAGCGTAACCATCGGTGGCCGCTCGAGCACCGGTGGCGGCCCCGGTGGCGGTGGCCGGCTGACGACTGCAAGCAATCTGGCATCTGTCGAGATACAGTTAGCTGCCGAGCCATTACGTACCCTTTCGGCACAACAGTTAGAGCGACTATGGCGCACAGAAGTGGGGCCTATTGCAGGCGTCGAGCGTCTATCCTTCGTCGCTGACTTTTTTAGTGCTGGTGCGGACATCGAGTTCGAGTTAGCGCACAAAGACGAGGCCGTGCTGTTCCAGGCCGTGGACGCAATGAAAGCTGGCTATGCGCAAATATCGGGCGTCTACGACATTCAAGACTCCTTCAGTCTGGGTAAACGGCAATTTGATGTCAGTCTGACCGCCGCTGGCGAAGCGGCAGGCCTGACGCCAGCAGCAGTAGCACGGCAGCTGCGCGGCTATTTCTTTGGCCAAGAGGTACAGCGCATTCAGCGTGGCCGCGAGGAGCTCAAAGTAATGGTGCGCTACCCCGAGGCCGAGCGTCGGAGCGTTAGGAACTTATACGACGCGCGGATTCGACTGAGTGACGGTACAGAGATTCCGCTCAGTACCGTCGCAGCTCTTACCGAGACCCGAAGTTTTTCCAGTATCAACCGCGTAGATGGTCTGCGAATCGTAACCGTGTCGGCTGAACTAGACACCGATGTAGCCACGCCCACCGCAGCCAACGCCCGAATCAGCAATCAACTGCTGCCCGAAATGAAATCACGCTTCCCAGGATTGCAGGTACGGCTCGCCGGAGCTGGCCTCGACCAAACCCGCGATCTTGCCTCTCTGGGACGCATGATGGGTGTGTCTATGTTGATCATTTTTCTCCTGCTGGCATCGCAACTGCGCACCTACACCCTTCCGTTTGTGATACTGGCCGGCGTCCCCTTCGGCGCAGCAGGGGCCGTAATTGGTCATTTCATCCTCGGTTACAACATCTCTTTTATCTCTATCTTCGGCGTTGTTGCGTTGAGTGGCGTCGTTATTAACGATTCGTTGGTACTGGTGGACCAATACAACCGATTACGAGCGGAAACCGGCATGCCGCCAGGCGAGGCCATCGTGGAGGCCTCACGTCGACGCTTCAGAGCTATTTTTCTAACCACTGCCACTACTGCACTCGGGCTCACCCCGATGCTGTTTGAAACCAGCACCCAAGCGCAATTTCTAGTGCCTATGGCCGTGAGCCTGGCCACTGGAATCGTGTTCGCCAGCGCAATCATTCTGTTCCTGATCCCCGCACTCGTAATGATTCGACATAACTTGGGGCAAAAGCTTAGACGGCTATTCGGCGCCACGCCGCCGGCACTGCCCCAGTAGCCGCATCGCACCGGGCACCCAATCAAGCGCGTAGAGTTCAGGCCGTACTAATTGCTAAGATCAAGAAATGAATTTCGTCCTTGCAGTACACGGCGCACCGCATAGCAGCAACAGCGGCGAACATGCGCTCGGATTCGCGACCGCCGCAATTGCGCAGGGACATACGATCGAGCGGATATTCTTTTACCACGACGGCGTCTTACAGGGTCTTAGCAGTCAGGTCGCGCCTCAGGGCGAAAGCGATCTGTCGATACGCTGGACTGAACTGGCGGAACGAGGGGTTGAACTTGCGGTATGTATCGCCAGCGCTCTAAAGCGCGGCGTTATCGACTCAGAGGAACAGGCGCGCTATGAAAAAGACGCTCACACTCTTGCGAGGGGCTTTGAACTGGTCGGGTTAGGACAGTTAATCACGGCAATTCAGCATGCCGATCGCTACGTTGAATTCCCGGGTTAGAGCTATGAACAAGTTACTTTTCATCGTCAGTACGCCGCCCTATGCCGGTAAGCGCGGAGCCGCACTTCTGGATGCAGCAATGGTCGCTGCCGCCTTTGATGCCAAGGTGAGCTTGATGTTTCGCGGCGACGGAGTCTGGTCATTATTGCCCGATCAGAGCGCTGCTGTGATCGGGCAGCGCTCGTTCAGCAAAATGTCAAATGCGCTGGCAGATTATGAGATAGATCACCTCTACGTGTGTCTGGACTCCCTGCTAAGCCGTGGGGTAAAACACCAAGATTTGGTAAACGTACAGGGGCTGAATTTAACGGAACAGCAACAGCTAATCGCAGATCAAGATGCCGTGATAGGTGCAGCGCCATGACTCTGCATCTGGTGTTTAGCCGCCAGGGCTATGAGAGTTGCGTAGCGCGTCGACACCCCGAAGATCCGATTATCTTATTTGGTGATGGCGCCTATGCGCTGTTGGAAAACGATATCAAGTGCCTGGTGCTCGGGGAGGATGCAATTGCTCGAGGCATCGCTGTCGACGCCCACCACGCAACATCAATCGACTATGCTGAGGTGGTCAAATTGACGCTAAACCACGCCCCGGTAGTCAGTTGGGCAGACTGATGGAGACGGATAAGACCAACGACATCTCCGTTAATGGACACCTCGACTCAGATGGCTATCTTCGCGACCATAAGGAGTGGACCCCGCAAATGGCCGAGCAACTCGCAACACGGGAGCGCATTGCACTAACAACTGAACACTGGCGCGTTATCAATCTACTCAGGCATTACTTTGCCCGCACCGATATCGCACCAGCAATGCGCCCGCTGGTTAAACTGGTGCAAGCCGAGTTCGGCGAACATATGGGCAGTGCGCAACTTATGCACCTGTTTGGCGGCAGCCCTGCAAAGATGGCCGCAAAGCTGGCCGGACTGCCGCGGCCAACCAACTGCATTTGAACCGCGCAATAGCTCCTAAATATCCACCGGCACGATAGGACCCCTGAAAACCAACAGGGTCGGTCATGGCAAAACTGAAAGCGCCACAGCGCGGTTACAGTTTTCAACGCGAACAGACAAAGGACAGCAACTATGAGATCTGCCGCCGTCTTACTGGTTGCACTGCTCCCGCTAACAGGGTGCGTTACGACCAAAGAAATCTACGGACCCGACGGGCAAAAAGCCTATACCTTGAATTGCTCAGACGATCTCAGTGCAACCTGGGACCATTGTTACGAAAAAGCAGGTGAGATTTGCCGCGAAAAAGGTTACCGAATCTTGCAACAACAATCTGATACCTCTGCCTCGGGATCTGCAGGAACTTGGGGCGAGGATCTTTTTGGCGAATACTCGAAAAACAACAATCGGGTGTTGATGATCCAATGCAAGGGTGATGGCGGCTAACGCCTGGACTAACCTGTGGGCGCGAGGCTTTGCTGCCCACCCATATAGCCCTGCAAGGCTTCGGGAACGGCGATAGAGCCGTCTTCATTTTGGTAGTTTTCCAATACCGCCACCAAGGTCCTGCCCACCGCAAGACCTGATCCATTGAGGGTATGTACGAGCTCTATTTTGCCCTCGCTGGTGCGGAAGCGGGCTTGCATTCGGCGTGCTTGAAAATCGAGAAAATTGCTGCACGAAGAAATTTCTCGATATTGCTGCTGGCTGGGTAACCATACCTCGAGGTCGATGGTTCGAGCCGCAGAAAAGCCTAAGTCACCGCCGCACAAAAGCATCGCCCTGTACGGTAAATTCAACGCCTGCAAAATAGCTTCCGCATGCCCGGTCAGTTCCTCCAGCGCCTGCAAGGATTCATTCGGGTGCACCAATTGAACCATTTCAACCTTTTCGAATTGGTGTTGCCGAATCATGCCTCGAGTGTCGCGTCCGTAGCTGCCGGCCTCACTGCGAAAGCACGGGGTATGGCACACATGGCGAATGGGCAACGCCGCCTCATCGAGAATCTCATCACGGTAGATGTTGGTTACCGGCACCTCTGCCGTCGGAATTAAATAAGTTTCTTGCTCTTGATCAATGCGAAACTGATCCTCAGCAAACTTTGGCAATTGACCCGTTCCAAACAGGCTGTCGGCATTGACGACGTACGGCACATAGACCTCTCGATAGCCGTGTTGCTGAGCGTGGGTGTCCAACATAAATTGCGTCAGCGCACGATGCAGGCGGGCGATATCGCCCTTCATCACAACATAGCGCGAACCACTAATTTTTACAGCGGCTTCAAAATCAAGCCCACCTCGAGACGTTAGATCCACATGGTCTTGCGCAGTAAACTCGAAGTCGCGGGGCTCACCCCACACGCGCAGCTGGTGGTTATCTGCTTCATCCTTTCCCTCGGGCACTACGCTGTCCGGCACATTGGGTATCGCCTGAAGAAAGACTTGAAGCTCTGACTGAACGAGCGCAAACGCCTCTTTAGCTGCTTCCAATCGGTCACCTAAACCGCTTACTTCGGCCAACAACGACTCAATATCCTCACCTTTGGCCTTAGCTTGGCCGATGCCTTTAGACTTTACGTTACGCTCGTTTTGCAAACGTTCGGTTTCACCCTGCAAGCGTCGTCGGTCGCTTTCAAGGCGTTCGAACAAAGCCACGTCCAGTTCAAAACCTTTCACCTTAAGGCGCGAAGCAACGTGCTGAGGGTCGGCGCGTAAAACTTTTATATCTAACATTCGGTATATTTCTCTAACTTGTATGCGCTTAAGCGCGCAATACTACGTCACCTTGGACCCAAGCCATACGCCCAGCAAGCACAAAGCCACGGTTGCCAATGTGTATACGACAGCCATCGTCATGCGCCCGTCGTCGATAAGCAGCAGAGTCTCCAAGGAAAACGCCGAAAAGGTGGTGAAACCGCCGAGCACACCCACCAGTAAAAACCCCCTTCCCCATTCGACAAACCAGTCCTGGTCGGCACATAGGCTCCAGAGCACGCCAATGGTAAAGGAGCCGACAACGTTAATTGCCATCGTCGCCCACGGAAAACTACTGGCTGCAAACAATAACCCTATGCTGTAACGTGCGATGGTGCCAACCGCACCACCCAGGCCGACCCAGACAACCATCCACATCATTCAGTACGCCGCTTGTTGGTTGCGGCCGCATCAAGAGCCGCAAGCTTTTCCAGTCGCGCCTTTATTTTACTTTCAAGCCCCGCCGTTTGAGGAAAATAAAACTGTTGCGGCGACATTTGTAGCGGCAAATAGTCCTCTCCTGCCGCATATGCGCCCATTTCAGTTTGCTCACCATGGGCGTGCCGATAACTTTCGCCAACGCCCATTTCGCGCATCAGAGATGTAGCCGCGTTCGCCAAATGCTTTGGCACCGGATGCGACGGCTGACCTGCAACGTATTCACGTGCGGCAGAATAAGCCCGATACACAGCGTCGCTCTTCGGCACGCTGGCCAGATACAATACAGCTTGAGCCAAAGCCAACTCGCCCTCCGGCGACCCGAGGCGCTCAAAACTTTGCAGCGCGGCCAACGTCATCTCTACCGCACGCGGGTCGGCGTTGCCGACATCTTCGCTCGCCAGACGCAATAAACGCCGTCCTATATAACGTGGGTCGGCGCCGCCATCCAACATACGGCAGAACCAATACAGAGCCGCATCAGGCGCACTGCCACGAATCGATTTATGGAGCGCCGAAATTTGCTCATAGAAAACATCGCCGCCTTTGTCGAAGCGTCGCATCTGGCTGCCCGACGCGCGATTGATGTGATCCTCATCAATATTGCCATCACCCAGTTGGGCTGCGACCTCAAGAACATTCAACATCCGTCGCGCGTCCCCATCGGCAACGGCCACTAATTCACACCGAGCCGTTTCACTAATACCGCGTCCGAGAGTTTGCGCTGCCCGCTGGATGACGTCGCGCAGCGCATCCTCGGTTAGCGGCTGCAGCACGTAGACACGAGCGCGCGATAACAGCGCCGAATTGACCTCAAACGACGGATTTTCAGTGGTGGCGCCAATGAAGGTCAAGGTGCCGTCCTCAACATGAGGCAAAAAAGCGTCTTGCTGGGCCTTATTGAAACGATGCACTTCATCCACAAACAATACAGTGCGTTGACCACGCGCCTTATGCATTTGCGCCTCTGCCACGGCTTGGCGGATGTCTTTAACCCCGGCGAGCACCGCTGAAAGATTGATCCAATAGCAACCCGCTTGTTGCGCCAGCAATCGCGCTAGTGTGGTTTTGCCGGTACCGGGCGGCCCCCAGAGAATCATAGAATGGACAGTCCCTCCCTGGGCCAAGCGCGCCAAAGGCTCGCCCTCTGCCAACAGATGAGTTTGACCGACATAGTCGGACAAAGATTGCGGCCGCAACCGCTCTGCCAACGGCCGCCCATCAGTCGCTTGCGCAGAGAACAGGTCAACCACGGATCACATCCGTGCCTTCCGGCACTACCAGATTGAATAATTCGGCTTCGATACGCTGCGCCAGTTGAATCTGGCTGAATTGGATCCGCGTCCTGTGACCCGCGCTATCCCACATCAAAAGCCCCTGGAGTAGCCCGCCTCGGAACGTAAGTTCCGCCTGCAAGATCAGCGACGTTGGAGACTTCGGATATAGCAAAAACCGTTGTTCACCGCCTTCGACGACACTACTCACAGCAAACTCTGAGGTCAGCGAAGCCGTATCACCCAGCAGCATTGTGAGCGGAGTGGGACCCATCTCTGCGTCGAGCTCGTGCACAGTCACTTGCGCTAAGTCCGGATCGTAAATTTGCATCACAGCACCGTTAACCACAATCAATTGAGCAAACGGCGTCTCCACCTGCCATCTAAACTTAGGCCGCTGCAAAGCTAAGCTGCCAGAGGATTCCTCTAGGTTCTTATTGGCCGAATCCAGAATCGATTGCCGAAAGCGGCCGGTTACACCATCAAACCCATCAATCAGAGCAGCTAACGCAGCTGTCGCCGTGCTCGAAGACGCACTCCGTTGTTCCACTTCGCCAGCGGCCGCTGGGACGGGGCCCAGTGCCATAAGGAAACACAACGCCAGTTTATTTACGGTCGGGAACAAGAATTTCTCGGCTGCCATTGGCGTTCATCGCAGACACCACACCCGCGGCCTCCATCGCTTCGATCAAACGCGCGGCCCGGTTGTAACCCACTCTCAGCTTGCGCTGCACTGAAGAAATCGACGCGCGCCGCGACTCTAGGACGAATTGCACGGCCTCATCGTAAAGCGCATCCTCCTGTTCGGTATCGCCGTCGCCTTCGAGCTGCAAAAACGGCTCATCATCACCGCCACCGCTCACGATCTCTGTCAAATAATCAGGCTGGCCGCGCAGTTTCCAATCATTAACTACTCGATGCACCTCGTCATCCGAAACAAAGGCCCCGTGCACGCGTTGTGGCAAGGCGGTACCGGGCGGCAGATACAGCATGTCGCCATGCCCGAGCAACTGCTCCGCGCCGCCCTGATCGAGCACCGTGCGCGAGTCTATTTTTGAAGACACCTGAAAACTGATACGACTCGGTATATTGGCTTTAATCAGCCCGGTGATGACATCTACCGAAGGCCGCTGGGTGGCCAATACAAGATGAATACCCGCCGCACGCGCTTTCTGCGCGATGCGTGCGATTAACTGCTCTACCTTTTTGCCAACGACCATCATCATATCGGCAAATTCATCGATCACCACAACGATGGCTGGCAACGTTTGCAACTCCGGCGGCGCCTCGATCTCGTCTTTCCATAACGGATCTTTTAGCGGCTCACCCTTCTGAGCCGCATCTCTAACCTGACGGTTATAGCCAGCAATATTGCGCACACCGAGAGCCGCCATAAGCCGATAACGACGCTCCATTTCGGCGACGCACCAGTTCAGCGCTTGCGCCGCTTCTTTCATGTCGGTAACCACTGGCGTCAGCAGATGCGGCACGCCCTCGTAGACCGAGAGTTCCAACATCTTTGGATCGACCAGAATCATCCTAACCTCATCCGGCGTGCCTTTTAGCAATAAGCTTAAGAGCATTGCGTTAACCCCAACGGACTTACCCGACCCGGTGGTTCCAGCAACCAGTAAGTGCGGCATTTTCGCTAAATCGGCGACGATCGATGCGCCTGAAATGTCCTTACCCAACGCTAGGGTCAAAACCGACGGCGCATCCTGAAAAACCGTCGAGCGAATGACCTCCTGCAACTGCACCATCTCGCGGTGTTCGTTGGGGATTTCGATACCCACAAAGGACTTACCCGGAATTACCTCGACAATACGAACACTGATCACCGCCAGTGAACGAGCAAGGTCTTTTGCCAAAGCACTGATTTTCTGCACCTTAACGCCAGCGGCGGGCTGCACTTCAAAGCGCGTAACGACGGGTCCAGGGAGAACCGAGACCACTTCTGCCTCCACTCCGAAATCTGCCAGCTTCAATTCAAGCTGGGTCGACATGGCCGCCAGAACATCCGCTGAAAAACCCAGACCTAAATCTTTTGCCTGGGCGTCCAGTAAATCAATATCAGGTAGTTCCCCCACGTCCTTGCTGTCGAAGAGACGTTTTTGGCTGACTTTGGCGGCGGGCTGCTGCTTGGCTTTGGGTAAGATTTCAATTTCAGACTTAGTTTGTTGCTGTTGAGTGACTTTTTCCAACGCAGCTTGGCGATGCTCCACGCGCAGTTGGGTGTCTTTGCGAGCAGCCTGTCGCTGCACGCGGCGGGCCTTGTAGCGATCATATTGGCCGTCAAAGAAAATCAGGCTTTGCCGCCACAACGCCATCGTCATTCGGGCGCAGAGACGAGCCACGTCCAACCATGAAAAACCCACCGCCGCCTGTAAACCAATAATCACCCCAGCGCTGGCTAAAACAGTGAGGCCTACCCGACCAAAAACAGCGATCCCAGCCTGCCCAAGCCAGACCCCAAGAACCCCTCCACTGCCAGAAGGTAATTGCGGTGTCTGAGGACTGTGCAATTCAAATAGCACGCATAAACCCACCATCAATCCAAGCCAACCACTGGCACGAACACACCAGAGTACAAGCGACCACGTGGATTGTTGGTGTCGCAGCAAACGCAAACCAAGCAGGGTCAGCAACAGCGGTATTGAATAGGCAACCCAACCCA
>TARA_B100001057_G_scaffold396822_1_pt1 | contig 11556 bp, 11 predicted proteins | sample TARA_B100001057 | Tara Oceans TARA_B100001057 (sample SAMEA2621839) | marine metagenome | biome: marine biome (ENVO:00000447); feature: surface water layer (ENVO:00002042); material: "saline water (ENVO:00002010), including plankton (ENVO:xxxxxxxx)" | depth 5 m | reverse complement strand
TTTCATATATTAATTATTTACATAGTAAATATACGAAAAATAATTGATATTTCCAAATTTTTTTGGAACTTTTTTTAAGAAATTTTAGCTGAACCTATATCGATTGGTTCTCTCTTCATATGGTTACCCGATGCAAAGTTTGAACCCTCTTTGATATAACCAGTTAAAAAGGCCCTTCTGAATCTATTTGAGTTATTTGGTTCTGAACCATGAATAACATTTGAATGAAGTAACGCAACCTGTCCTTTTCTTAAATAACCAGCTATATGTGGAAAGTTGTGGTCCTCTGGTAAAATACATGGTTTACCTCTTTCGTTTTTCCAATTCTTTGGATTTGAACCAACTCTTTCTTCATCTACTTCTATTGGTAATCTACCCAATCTATGTGAACCTTCTAAGTACCAAACAGAACCATTATTGGGGTCGTGATTATCAAACGCAATAGAAACATTGATTATTTCATTGGAATTACATTGTGTATAAAATATATTTTGATGTTGGTCTCTTCCTAATTGACCTGGTGGTTTAAAGTATGCCCAAGTTTGTACACCAAATATTTTTCCTTCCATCAAAAATTCACACGCCTCTACTATTTTAGGATGTTTCATTAAATCTGTAAGTTTTTCTGATTCTTTATGTGGATACATATATGGGTCATATTCACCCCATTCACCTTTTGTATCGTTCTCTTGTCTTTGGATTCTGATTCGTTCTAACTCCTCAGCGTAAGAATCTACTTCACTTTCTGTTAGTAGATTCAATATAGATACTCCCTTGTATCTCCAGTCAAATTGTAATTGTTGTTTCTCTTCTTGTGATAAGTAACTCATAACTTTATTTTATATTTATATATATTAGATTATGTGCTTTTCAGTTGTTTTTAAAAATAATAATTCAGAAATAATGTCATAATTTTTTTGGATTTTATCGAGATTATTCTTGTAAATTTCTTTTGTTTCTTGTAAAGATAGTTTTTTTACTTTTTTTATAACATCATAATAATGTTCAATTTTTTCTTGAGATTGCTTTAACTCATCTCCTTTGTACCCAAAGTAATTATTCCAAGTATAAAATCCTACCTTTGTCATATCTTTTATTAAATTATTATCACCAAAAATAATTGGCATCGTACCTGTTATTAACCCTATTATAGTTTTTTCTGATAATTGTGCTATAGTTCCTTCTTCGTTATTACAACTTTCAATTATAAAAGAAAAATAGCATTGTTCATACTCTTTTATTAATTCTTGCATAGTAGGAAAATTCTTAACATATTTTTCCCAAAGGGTATTTGCAAATTTATTATCTGCATTTTCAGGCCATTTTGCGTATCTAATAATACTATTATCAATATTCATTCGTTTCATTAAAGATGTTCTCCATCTATTTCTCTTTCTAATTGAACATATTGATTTATATTTTCTATGAGGATTTATTCTTTTGCCTATAAAGTAATCTTTTTTTCTGAAAACTCTTTGGAGATTTTTTTCTGAATCATCCCAACTTATATTTTTTCTTGTTACTAAACCTCTCCACATAAAGAAATTTACTAATGGATTTACTAAACATTCTCCTTCTGAAATTGTTGCTTGACAGATTTTTGCGGTAGTAAGATTATACTTTTTTATAGAGTTTTTAAGAGATTCTAAACAATTTATATCATCGATAAGTTCGTGTATACAAGTAAAATATATTGGTTTATTTTGCTGAACTCTACTTTTTAGATATTCTAAATTATCTTCTATTCTTTTATCTATTACATTAATAGAATTCTGGCTATAATCCCATCTATTATTGATAACAAAAACATATGATTCTTTTTGACCCGAATGTAAGGATTCTTCTTGGGTGATTATATCTTTTATTTCTTTTATAACATCTTTAGGTACAGTCATTTTTATAGATTTTAGTATCCACCACCGCCACCACCGCCGGATGAACCACCACTTGATGAACCACCTCCACTCGATGAACTACCACCAGTACTCGAACCTCTAGCAGATGATACTGTTCCAGCACTACTGATTGATTTTCTACTTCTTAACTTAATATTACCAGTATTACCCTTAAAGTATTGGAGTAAATTTGGAAGATACAAAAATAAATTAGGAATTACCTTTGATGCTGATTGTATACTAAGTTTATTCATTTGTTCTGGTGATATCGTTTGTTTGACTTCACCAATAGTTTTTTCTGTTTCCTCACCCGAAATTACCCAATCGATTTCAGCTAAATTATATAAAGGATTTTCTCTATACTTAGGTGCAGTTCTTTTACCTATTTCAAATATAGGTGAATTTTTATCATTTGCTTTTTGTATAAAGTATCTTTTTATGACACCAAGTTGATAATCTTTTGCACTAAGTTTTGGAGCATATTGTTCAATTTTACTTCCATCGATATAAAGTTGCGCTTTATTCAGTAAAGAATTATATTGGTTTTTTAATTTATTAGTACCAGGTAGTTCTCCTTGATGTTCTAAATCAGACATTAATTTACCATTAGGCATTTTGTGATATCCTTTTGGTATATAGTTTCTCGGGTCTGTTAGTTTTCTAGCCATTATGATGAAACATTTCTAAATTGTCCCTCTATTTGTGTTTTCCATTGCATACCTTCTACTTGTTGGTTTATGCTCGTAACTTGGAAAAATCCATTGTCATATCTTTGAGGTAACCCAACTACTTTGAATTTATCTCCTCGTTTCCACCCACTTAAACCATGTATAGTAAATGAAAATTTAATAGGTAGTAGTGCTTGTCCTACCTTGTGTTCTTTTTGGTTATCGGCTAAGTTAGAATTATCTATTGATTGGTATGTTCTAAGTAAATCAGAATCATCATATGTAAAAAATCCTAACTTTTTCCAAGAACCTCTGGCATCTAAATCATCTGCACTATTGTTAATTAGTTTTGGGTATACCCCTGCTCTATCTTTGAACTGAGAATACATTGCTGCTATTTTCTCTTTATCGTCTCCACCACTTGTTTCTGATTCTTCTGCAGCAAGTCCCTCGTTATTTTCATAACTTACACCTGCAGCAATCCAATCAACTTCATTTGTAAACAATCCTCTACCTGTTTTTGGTGCGGTTGTACTTCCATCCTCATTTACCTTCAATTCTCCTTGAGAAGCCTTTCCCATAGTTACCATTCCCATCATTGCTCCACCTATACTTGAATCTAAAGATGCTTCTAAAAAAACAGATTTTTCACCATATAAATATAATGTCAATGGTGGTGCAGCTGGTGATGGACATGACATTGCTTTATCAACTACTATTAATTGGTCAACAACTTTTGAAGTTTTAGTTTGACCATCATAGATATTACAATTATGTTTTTCAACCTCGAATTGCCAAAAATTATTTGATGATGCGTTTAAACCATTTAGTATCTGTATAAATACATCATATGTTGTATTAGTTTTTGAATCTAAAATACCTTTTGCAAAATCAAAATTTACATATAAATCCTCAAGATATCCCCAATTATATGCCTCTAATTCTGTTAGTTCGTTAAAAACTCCAGCTGCTTGAGGGTCAAACTTACTTGGTTGTGGAAATGTTACTCCAAAGTAATCCATCTCTACAGATTCTTTAGTAGGGTCTGGTGGTGCTTCACCCTTTAAAACAGACCAGAATCCAAAGTTTGGCATATGTTTATTTGGAATAAGTAGTTTACTATTATCTGTACTAAATATATGTTTATGTGCTCGGACAGGTATTTTTTGATATCTAAATCCTCCTTCAACCAAGTTACCATCTTTATCAACTATTTTAGGAACTCCACTTCTATCTAATATTGTACTAAACAATACATCTAATTTAACAAATCTTTCTTCACCAATCAAAGGAACATTTCCAGGTACTAAAATTTTTTCTCCAGATGGATTACGAATCTTACTATCAACAGTTTCATCACCCATATCTTCTCTTAACTCTTCATCAAAGTTAATAAAATTGTATGGTTGTGTGTAATATTCGTTATTTACAAGGTTTTTAATTTCTTCTGTTCTATTATAAGATGGTAGCTCATTAAAGAAATATTGAAATTGTCTTTTTTGGTCATTAATAGTTCCTCGTACCCACCAAAAACTTTCACCACCTATTGTTTCTTTTGCTCCTTCTTTAATTGCACTTTTATGTCCTTGAAGATATGCTGCTAAATCACCTACACCTGTTAGTTTTATAGATACAACATATTTTTCTCCTGCCTCAATAGATAACCCTCCACCTGTTATTCTTCCTAAGAAGTTATCATATTGTCCTTCTGCCGCTAATCTTTGTTCTTGAACTGCTGATAAATTCCTCATTGATACTATTTTCTTCGTATCATTTAGTGCAACCAACCCTTTAACACCTAAAGCAGTATTCATACCAAATTCTATAAAAACATGATGACCCGGTTCTCCAAATTTTGCTTGTATTTCTTCCATTTGAGCTCGAGAAAAACAAGTAATTTGAAATTCTGTTTTTTTAGATAACCCATTATTACCCTCACTTAAATCCAGTCCACTAATAATTGGTCTTGGTCTACCCCACCTATCATCTTCGAATTGTATTTCTTTTCCATTGATATCGGTTATAACTACTTTTTGGTCATCTCCCTCACCCTCTGTTGCAGTTTCTCCAGTAGTTCCTCTTGAATCTGCACCAATACCACCATAAATTGCGTTTGCTGCGTAAAATAAAGGAAGTGATGGATTTGATAAGATAACCAGTCCATCTCCAACACCAGAAGTTACTCGAATCCAAGCATTAAGTTTGCTCACTTCGATATTATTACTCTTTCTATTATCAAGAGTATCTTTAATATAAGATAAAGGTGTTGAAAAATATGAAAATGACATAATTACTCGTTAAATATTTTTTCAATTTCTATATAGTTTTGAGGTATCCTCAATACTGTTCCACTATCACATGCAACAGATGCATTATGTATTTTGTTTGCAGATGCTATAATCCACCACAATGTTGAGTCGTTGTAGTACTGAGCAGCCAATGTATCTAATCTATCACCTGTTTGGGTTACCACATACTTGTCATCATCTCTTAATGGTATGTTTGGGTATACTTTACTTCTATATACTCTCCTACCATCAGAAAGTTTTTTTATTTCATTATTTTTGTATCTACTTGACATTATGTTAATGATTTAAAATCATACATTTTACTCAAACCAGTTGTACTTCTTTGTTCAACAAATTTAACAGTAATTGATGCATCTAAAAATTTTGGTAATTTGTAACTTTTTAAATCTGATTGTTTTAGTTTTTTTGCTCCACCACCTACTTTGTTTAAAAACTCATCATCAACTATTTCAGTTCCATCACCAGTTTCCCAAACACCAGTATCTGGTACTGTATATGATAGTGATTCAATAAATCCATCTTTGTTTTTATACATATCACCAAGTGTAAATTTAATAAATGGAGGTACTACATATCCTGCTTCAGTTTGGTATGCAGTTGGATAACATAAATAAGTTAAGAATTTAAGTTTTTCCCAATTACTAACCAATTCTTGTGCGTTTAGTGCAAATATTTGTAAAGTAAATGTTACATTTCTTTCTACACCATCATATGTGTACAAGTTAAATGGATTACCTAAAAACTTTGAAGTACTCCAACTCGGTGATGTTGTTTCTGTAAGACCTTGGATTGAACATCTAAAGTGTGCTCGTTTACCACTATATGTATTTTTGATTACAAGTGGAATTAAATCATACTCTTCTAATGGAGTTTTTCCATCTACTAAAATATCTTCATCAGATACTGCAGCCTGATTTATAATATCTCTACCACTTCTAATCCCTCTTTTTGACTCTAATGTTTTTGTTGCTAAATCATCTTGTTTAGAGTATTTGTTTTCTGAATCTCTTTGTTTTGCAAAATCTTCTTCTTTGAATGTATCTGAATCTCTAAATCTAAATGGTGTTTTTTCACCATAAATTTTTTTGGATACTTTTTCTTGGTAATTAAATTGAATCTTATCTAAATCAATAGTTAGTTCTTGAGAATCATCTATGATTAAATCTTCAGAAACTTTTGTGTATATGTTTGGTTTATTACCTGAACGAGTTTCATCTGAATTAAATTTATTCTCAGATGTTATTATATTTTTACCTATTACGAATGGAGGAGTTGTAAATATACCTTTTAAATATAATTGATTGATATAATCAAATTTACTTGACATATCATTTCTATCTTTTAGAGTTTCTGCAGATATATCAACAGTAGATGAATATAAAAATCCACCTTCTTTTTGAGGTTTTCTCTCTTGTAAATCTTGTCTATTTGCTATTGCGTTTCCATAATCTGGTATTAAATTTTGATATTCACCTTGTGCCGGCATATCAGGTCCTCTTTTACCAAATAACGCACCTCTTATCTCTCCTTTTACAAAATCAATTCCTTTACCGATTGCTTGTTTTGCAATTGCAGATGGATTTCCACCACCAGTTGATTTTAAGAATTTACCAAGACCAGTTCCAGCACCACCTAATCTAATCTCTTCTAAGGTGATTGAAGTGTTGATTGGGTTCTTACCTACTAAACCTGTAGCAACATCAGTAGGAATCAAATTAATGGGTATTCCGAGTGTGCTATTAAACTTATCTCTTGCCTCTGATATAGAATTTACCTTTCCACCAGTTAATTTACCCAATCCTTTACCAATCAATCCACCATCACCAGGGTCAACTGCATTTGCGGTTCTTTGTTTTTCAACTGCCTGAGTAGTTCTGTTAGTAATTCTTATCGCCTCGTTACCATATACCATAGGATTTGGTAATTCTACAGCAGATTTAACCCTTAACCCAGTCAATTCTTGTTCAACAAGAGTTTCAGTATCAGATTTTACTGAATTGTTTAAACCACTACTTTGAAATAAATCTAATATTGTTGGCATATTTTATCCTAATCCATATGAGTTAACTTTGGTATCATCAACTACACTTTTAATTCCTCTTGTAACTTTTTCACCATTTAGGTAAACTGCTATTTTACCAGCATTTAAATCACCTCTTAATCCTTTTATTTCAGTTACTACGGCATCCATTGGGTCTGAACCACCCTCTCCTTCTTCACCTCCACCAAATAGTGAACCTAATCCCATCGCTATACCACCTATTAATGATAACCCCATCAATGCAGGTAATGCAGAAAGACCTGCCACTCCTAATAAAGCTAGAGAACCTGCAAGAGCAGTAATTCCAGCTGCAAGTGATAAAATACCACCTACCATCGGTAACAGATTTGTTATCATACTTTCAATCGCAGTTAGTGGTTCTGTTGGTATCATTCTCAATCCAGCACCAAACGCAGCCAATCCAATACCTAAAGTTGTTAATGCAGCGGCTGCAAAAAAGATTGGAAGAGCCATTAATCCAAGAGGGATAACTGCTAATCCAAATGCTAATAACTGAGTACCGAGTGTTGTGAAATCAACACCAGCCCCTTTTGCTATTTCTTGTATTGCTTTTCCAAGAACAAACATAGCCCCAGCAACAATTAACATCGCTGCAGCACCTGCAATAATTGCAACTGCTCCAACTCCACTACTCATAATCGCACCTAATAAAGCAACTGAACCAACTAACGCTAACATAGATACTACTGCCATTCCAACTGCACTCCAACTAACTTTCATAAATTCTTGAACTGCTTTACCAAATACGAATACTGCGGCTGCAACCACTAATAAGGCTGCTGCACCTTTGAGAACTGCAGTCATGTTTATCTTACCAAGTGATTGTGTTATACTTCCTTTTCCACCGATTGCACCTCCACCACCTTTTGGAACTGTTGGAGTTTTTGCAACAGATGGTGCTCCACCAGCTGCTGCTCCCTTACCAGGTAGTTTATCAAATAATTTTCCAAGTACTGGTACTTTTGAGGCCATTGATTTTACATCGAATCCCATTTGTCCCATTGCAACTGCAGCTCCACCAACACCTTTCATAAATGAACCAAGTGGTCCTTTTGCAACTGCAGATAGAGTTTGTCCTATTCTATCAAATGTACTTACTTGTAAAGAACCATCCGCGTTTAGTTTATCCATATTGGATGTCATCTTCTGAAGTTCTTCAACTGATAATCCTAATGCTTTTGCTGCTTCTCTCTTTTGGTAGATATCCATTTTGTTAAATTCTTCAACACCACCTAATTGTTGTATTGCTGATTTAACTGCTGAACCTATCTCACCTTCATATGCTAATCTTCTTGCTTGTTCGAAGTTAATATTTTTTCCTAATAATGCACCTAATTCAAGTTCTGAGGTTAAAGAGTTTTCAATATCTAATAAACCATCAGTAACATTTGTTAAGGATGACATTTCTAAACCAAGTTGTCTTGCAGCAATTGCTGCTTGAATCATATTCTTTCCACCATCTTTACCATACTCGGCAAACTTTTCAGTATTTGCTGCTAAATCTCCAGCAACATCTGCAGGAATAACACCTGCTGCCTTCGATGCATCGTGAACTAACTGAGCCATATCAGCACCTGCCTGTGCTGTTCCATCACCTAATCTTGCAAATCCACCGATTAACTTCGCGGTTTCGGCTCCACCAAGATTTAAGTTAACTGCTAGTAAGTTGGCGTTAAGTTGTGCTCCAAAAGTTGCTTGTTCTACACCACCTAATTCAGTTGATAATCCTTTTGCAACTGCCTGTGCTTCTTTGAATACTAATCCAAATAAAGTTGCACTTACTGCCATTTCATTAAAGAAGTATCCAGTCTCTCGTGCAGTTTCGGATATTTTATCCATCGCGAATCCAGCACCAATAAGAGCAGTACCTAAGAATCCCATTGGGCCAGATGTTAGTGTACTGAATACATCTAATACACCACTTATCGTACCTTTTATCCCTTCCATCACTTTATGGGTATTTTCCATTTGTGATTTTTGGTAATCAGTAAGGTTAGAATAAGTTTTTGCTAAACTGTTTTGTTCTTTAAGATTTTGAATTATTTTCGAGTTACCATGAAATTGTTCACCCAAGATATCCATTTCATCATTTCTCTGAGATAGAAGTGCTGCTCTTTGCATTACATCATCTCTACCTAATTGAGATATTCTTTGATTTATATCTTGTATGTTTAGTGCTGCCTTTGCCTCTTTACTTCCAGCCGAAAGTGATTGTTGTTGTAACGCCAATCCAGCTTTTTGTAAATCTTTTAAGTTTGAATATGCACCTGAGATAGAACCTAAACCTGCTTCGGCTGATGAATATGTGTTAAGTTGTTCTTGGTTTACTTTTTTAAGTTCTTTAGCAAGAGATACTATTTCTGATTTGTATGCACGAGATTTTGCGTTTCGTTCCTCAATAGTATCATTTACATTGGATTCGATACGAGCTATGGTTTTTTGAGCATTCTCAATCTCTTTAAGTATTTTTAATCTATCTCTTTCGTTAGCCATCTATACTCCTTATTTAGAATATTTTTTTATCAACGCATCTAACTCTGCTTTTTCTTTTCTAATCTTTTCCATCTTATCTGTTAAAGCCTTTGGAGTACCTGCTTTTTTAGCACGCTGGATAAACTTATCTTGTGTGTTTTTCTGTAATCCATTAAAGAAAGCATCAGAAAATTTTCTTGCAGTAGAAAATAAACCCTCGTTTGTATTTTTTTTAGACATTGTTTCTCCTTTGTATAGTTTTACTACTATAAATATAGAGCATAAAAAAAGTGAGGAAATTTACCTCCTCACTCTTACATTTGGCCCTCTTGCTTTTTTATTACTTTTATCGTACTCTTCTTTTTCCTTTTTCTTAGCTTCTATTAGTTTTTTAAAATAGAACCTCCTCCAATGGATAGGCATGGTGTAAACTTCAGACCAGGTAAATCCATTACCATAGTTAACCATTTCCCAAATTTGATTATGTAATTGAATACTATAATCATTCGGAAGGGTAAAAAAACGATACCCCAAAGGGAATATCGAGTGCCTCCGATTCACCCGTGAGGTCTGATGTAAAATCAAATCTCATGTCCATATCTGGACTTACTGTTTTGATGTGATTTCTTAATGCCCTTGTATCCAAAGCCAATAAGCCATTTGTAACAAATGAATTAATAAATCCTCTATCTGTTTTTCCATCTACTTCTTGTATCATGTACTTTAAACGAGTTGTTACTTCGTTACTTACATCGGATTTACCTTTTTGTAATCTCTGTAACGCCTGAGTTTCAGCCGTTATATCTTTTTCATCCTTGTGGGTTAGTAATTTAAATTTAATTTTTTTCTTTGTTTTCGGTAACTCGAAATCATATAGATTTTCTCTCGTAAGAATACTATCATCTATTTCTTTTACTTGTATTTTTGCTAAATCAATACTTGTTTTTTGTTGTTCACCTGAAAACGGGTCTGTGAGTTCTACATTATATTCTGAACCATATCCTAAAATTCTTGTTGCTAAAAGAATTGCATTTTTATCACCAACAACTATATCGTTGATATCTACATCTTTATCTACAACAACTGATTCAAATAACTTATCGAGCACCACCCCCTTCCTTATCAAATTTTGTGAAGCAAGTATATCTTCTTCTTTTGCTGTCATATACTTGATTTCTATTCTACCCTTTGATAACGGGTTTGATTCTGGATAAACTTTACCTTTAGATGGTAATTCTATCACTTCGGTAGGAAATTGATATTCTGCCATATTTTTATATTTTGTTCATATATAAATATATAAGTTTTAAAAAATTAGAATTATTTACCATTCATCCAACCTACAATACAAAATAAGACCCATCCACTTGCAATTGACAATATTACTATGTGTTCAGTCATCTTTCTTGTCTATTGTAAATAAAGTATATATGATTGTAGCTACAATACCATGTAGAAGTATTTTTGGTAAAGCTAACTGAAATGGAATGGTTTGTTGTATAATATTATAAAAATATAAGAAACACGCAAAAATATTTATACCTATTACAAAATTACCAAAATATTCTTTTACTTTTGTATTCCAATATTTTTTTAGTATTAGGTATATTATTACTACAACCGCTATTTCTGTTATAAATCTAATCATCATGTGAACATATACATATATAAATTTTAGATTTATAGCATAAAAAAAAGTTCTTACGAAAAGAACTTTTTTAATTTTTGAGAATATTATAAAATTTGTATTAGAATTCTAAGATTGCGTAATCATAAGATAGCGTTAATGTGATTTCAGCAGGGTCATTTGAAGTCCAATCAACATCATTAAATACCGCATTATTAATAAATGCACCTTTTAGAGTCCATTGTTCAATTTTATCACCAACTGGTCCTAACATATAGAAATTGATATCTTTCTTATAGAAATCTGCGTATCCGTCTCTACCTGTTAATGATTCATGTGAGCTTCTCACCCATTCCATGACTGATTGTGCACCACTTGGTACTATTGGGTCATATAATGATATTTCAACATCTTGCCACTCACCTTTTCCTTTGAGTTTTCTCTTAACATTTATGTGGTCAAGAGTTACTACCTCAAATTGGATTGAAGGTCTGTTAGCTGTTTTTATAAGATATGAAGGGAT
>TARA_B100001057_G_scaffold73017_1_pt1 | contig 11560 bp, 12 predicted proteins | sample TARA_B100001057 | Tara Oceans TARA_B100001057 (sample SAMEA2621839) | marine metagenome | biome: marine biome (ENVO:00000447); feature: surface water layer (ENVO:00002042); material: "saline water (ENVO:00002010), including plankton (ENVO:xxxxxxxx)" | depth 5 m | reverse complement strand
TCTGATAAACCAATAGTAGTAGATTTTTGGGCCGAGTGGTGCGGACCCTGTAAACAAATTGGGCCTGCCTTAGAGGAAATATCTGACGAAATGAGTGACAAAGTAATTATTGCTAAACACAATATTGATCAAGAGCCCAACACTCCCACTAAGTACGGCATCAGAGGAATTCCCACGATGTTATTATTTAAGGGTGGGGAGCTTAAAGCAACAAAAGTTGGAGCAACTACAAAAAGCAACATTCTTGATTGGATCAAGGAAAATATTTAATTTTTATTTAATATATTTCCACACTGATAAAGCGAGCCAAATACACAAATAATTTTTTTTTCTTTCGTTGAAATTTTTTTAAGAACTGCATCAAGACTATTTAATGATAATACATCTAGTTTGTTGCGCTTTGCAATTTTAGCTAGCATATTCGGAGAAATTGAATTTTTTTCTCCATTTATTGGAATTGCATAAACTTGCTTAAACACTCCTTTAAACTGTTTTATAAAATTTGAAGGATCTTTATTTTTCATCATGGACCATACTCCATACTTAGGAGATTGAACTGTTTTTAAATAATCTGATAAATTTTTACCGCTAACTGTAGAATGGCATCCATCTATTAAAAGTTTTTCTTTTGGGTTTAGTTTTTTTATTAGTTTTCCGGAAGAAATATATTGAATTCTTCCTTCAAATTCTAACTTTGGTAAAGCTTTAGAAATTATTTTCTTATCAATACCCATATCCAATGCAATCTTAACCGCCATTGCAATATTAGTTAACAACCCTTTAGAATTAATATTTTTTGTTTTAAGGGGAATATAATTATTTTTATCTTTAAAGAAAAAATTTTTATTTTTAGTAATTATCTTCCAATTATTTGAGTATATTTTTTTACTTAAATTTTTTTTTAGAATTGATTTGATTTTTCCCTCATTAATATAATTTTGTTTCCCGATATATATATTAGTGAAATTACTTAAAAACCCTACTTTTTGAAAAATAATTTCATCAATTGTTTTTTTTTTAACAAAGTTTAAGTGTTGTTTATTTATATTTACTATTGCCTGAATTAAGGGAAAATCAAAAACATTTGTAGAGTCTTTGGCAAACAAAGCTCCAGCCTCTATTAGGTTGTAATCATTATAGTATTTAGATGCATTTATAATATAAACTAAAGTGAGAACTTCAAAAATAGTTAATTTAATTTTTAAATTACTTATTTTGCCAATCGATTTTTTAATTTCGTTGTGCGAAAGATAATGCGAGCCCATCCAAAATCTCTCTTTAATATCTTTTAAACTTGGAGAGATATATGCAGAAGTAGTTTGTTTGTTTTCTTCAATAAAATATTTCAGTGAGTTTAAAACAGTATATTTTCCATCGGATCCAATAATATTTATAACATTTTTGAGTTTTCTCTCTGGACTTCCAAGCTTTTTTAAAGCATCTTTAATTCTTCTAAGATCAAAATTTACTGTTTTTTTAAATTGTTTTTTTTTAGCTAGCAGATTGTAGAGACTGATCGATTGTGATGGCATTTATATTTTCTTTTTTAGCCTGAGTCTCAGATTTTTTCAACATAACACTTAACAAAGTGCCAATAGTTGAGTTAAGATATTTTCTCTCAATTACCAAATCTATTCCACCGTGATTTTTTACATATTCAGCAGTTTGAAACTCTTCAGGTAAGGTCTCCCTCACAGTGTCTTGAATCACTCTACGCCCAGCGAAACCAATTGTCGCTTTTGGTTCTGCTATTAAAATATCTCCTAACATTCCCCATGAGGCTGTTACTCCTCCCGTAGTCGGATCAGTAAATACAACAATATAAGGAAGATTATTTTTTTTTAATTCATTTATAGCTAGAGTAGTTCTTGTCATTTGCATCAAAGCTATCGATGACTCCATCATTCTTTGACCACCGCTGCAACTAAAAAAAACAAGTGGAGTTTTATTATTTATTGCATGTTGAACACCAGTTATAAAAGCCTCTCCTGAAGCTGCACCAAATGATCCTCCAATAAATCTAAAGTCCTGAGCACCTACAGTTACATCTATATTTTTAACTTTACCTTTTGCAATCAAAATAGCATCATCTTGACCTGTTTTTTTTCTAGCATCTTGCAATCTATCTTTGTACTTCTTGTTATCCACAAATCCTAATGGATCATCAACTGGAAGAGGAGTATCTAAAATTTCATAAATGCCACTATCAAAAAATAATTTAAATCTCTCTTTACAAGATAACTTATGGTGCGATCCACATTTAGTACAGCAATAAAAATTAGATTTAAAATCTTCTTTAAAAATTAAGTTTTTACATTTACAAGAGATCCAAAGTGTCTCATCAGTAGTTGATGTTTTTTTTTTAAATAAAGACTTGATTTTTGGTTTTATAAACTTTGTTATCCAATTCATATAATTTTCTTTTTTAAATTATATACCATTTTATCCAGCACTTTGGCAGTATTTAGGCGTTTTTTTAAAGAATTAGCAATAGTTTTACACAATTGGCTGCCAACCACAAGTCCGTCAGCTTTTTTAAGTGAAGCTATAGTTTTATTGGTAATACCAAAACCTATTACTACATTTTTTTTTCGATCTATTATTTTTATCTTATTATAATTTTTGAGGATTTTTTTTGGCGAGACTTTAAGTTTACCGCCAGTAGTAGATAACATAGAAATATAATAAATCATATCATGAGAGCTTTTTATTATTTTTTTCATTCTATCTCTAGAAGTAGTGGGAGATAATAATTGAATAAAATTTATAGATTTTTTTTTACATTTCTTTGCAAAATTTTTATTTTCTGGATAAGGGAGATCAACTACAATTAAACCGTCTACACCAGAGTTTTTACAATTTTTTAAAAAATTATTTTCACCACTTTGATAAATTAAATTAAAATAACCCATCAATATTAAAGGTTTATTAGGACTCGATTTTTTGAATCTCTTAACAATTTGAAAAACATCTTTTAGTTTGATTCCATTTTTAAGAGCACGGTGAGAACTACCTTGTATTTGGCCTCCATCAGCTATTGGGGTATTATGAGGAAAACCAAGTTCCAAAATATCTGCGTGTTTAGAAATCTTATTTAATATCTTAAGAGAAATATTTTTTGTACTATCACCTGCAACTGTATAAGTTATCAAGGCCGGTCTTTTCTCTATTCTACACTTATTAAAAGCCAAAGCAATTTTTGATTTCATCTGATGTAAGCACCTAATCTATGTTTTATTATATCTTTATCTTTAAGGCTATCACCACAAGAATTAACAATAATTACTTCTGAAGATTTTAATTTTGGAGCGAGGCGAATTGCTTCAAAGAACGCATGGGAAGGCTCAAGAGATGGAGAAATATTTTCCAATTTAGAAACTAATTGATAAGCTTTTAATGCTTCTTCATCACTTGCAGAGGTGTACCTTGCTCTTTTTGCGTCTTTTAGAAAACAGTGTAACGGTGAAATTCCAGGATAGTCTAGACCTGCTGAAATGGACTCGGTAGAACCTATTTGTCCCTCTTTATCTTGAATTACATATTGAGCTGCACCATGTAGAATTCCAATTTTAGATCCATTTGTTAATGGAGCTGCATGAAGCTTACTATTCTTTGGACCACCTGCTTCAATCCCTACAAACTCAGCATCAGTGTTCATAAATTCATTCCAAAATCCCATAGCTGAACTTCCTCCTCCAACGCAATTTAATAACTTCATTTTTTTTGGAATTTTTCCAAATTCTTCTCTTACTTGTTTAATTAGTTCTCTCGATATCTGAGCTGTACTCCAAGCACATATTTTTATAAAAATATTAGGTCCAACTGTAGAACCTACACACATGTGAGTAGTGTCACAATTTGACACCCAGTATCTCATACATTCGCTGACAGCATCAACCAATGTTTGGCTTCCGGTAGTGACAGGGATTATTGTAGCGCCATTTTTTTTTATTGCCTCCACGTTTGGCCTTTGTCTTTTTATATCTTTTGCGCCCATAAATATTTTACATTTAAGGCCAAATTTTTTAGCTGCCATAGAAAGCATTTTTCCAGCGTAACCAGCACCGGTATCACCTACTATAAATTTTTTACCAGCTCGTTTAGCAATTAAACAATGGACTGTTGCATTATAAATTTTATGAGCTCCACCATTGGCTTCGGACACGACTTTTGCGTATATTTGAGCTCCTCCCAGATGGTCAGTTAAATTTTCTAATTTTATAAATGGAGTAGGCGCACCAATGTATGATTGAAAGTAATGATCTCTCTCTTTTAAAAACTTTTTATCTCTCCTTAGCTTTGCAAATAAATTAGTGAGGTCGTCAATAGGTTTTTTAAGTGTTTCTGGTATAAAGTTACCACCAAATTTACCACCATACAAAAAATTTTTGTCGTGCTGATCTATTAGCGGTATGCCCTTTTTAATTTTCATTATTTATTTTTTTTATATGTATTATAAATTCTTTAATTTTACTAATATCTTTTACTTTATTTGTTTCTAAAGCACCAGAGACATCAACGATTTCAGCTAACTTTGATAAATCGTTAAGTTTATCTTTTGTTATATTTCCTGCTATCATTTTTTCCCCTTTAATTTTGATATCTTTAATCCAACTGTGATTCCATTCTAAACTTTTTTCATATCCTGTACTGTCCCATAAAATAACATCTGATACATCCTCAACGTCTTTATAAGCTTCAATATCATTTTTATTTTTAACTTGAATTGTTGTTATTATTTTTTTTTTAAATTTATTCTTTATATTGATTAATGATTTACTGTCATATTGACCGTATAGTTGAAAATAATCTAGGTTGAGATTAGAAAACTTTTCTAATTCTTCTTGACTTGGTTCAACTAAAACGCCAACAAATTTTGTATTTCTTTTGTCTATATTGAATAGCTTCTCTGCTTTATCATATTTTATATATCTATGACTTTTAGGAAAGTTAAGAATGAATCCACAAAAATCTACATCATTATTTATACAAGTTTCTATCGTAATTTTATTAGACAGCCCACAAACTTTTAATTTCATAGGTTTAGTTTAATGACTTTATTAATTTTTTTATATTATTTTTTATATTACCTTTTATTATACTTCTACCCATTACAATAGAAGTTGCTCCGCTTTTAAAAGCTTCTTTTGGAGACATTACTCTTTTCTGATCATTTAACTTTTCACCTTTTAATCTTATTCCCGGAGTAACTACTTCCATTTTTTTACAAATCTTTTTTATAAATTTTATTTCATGAGCAGAACAAACAATACCATCCATCTTAGCAGTTCTAGCAAGAACAGCTTGTTTTTTTACTAAATCTTTAATGGATTTAGTATGACCCACTTTTTTAATTGATGACTCTGAAAAACTCGTGAGAATTGTTACTCCTAAGATCTTTAATTTCTTGTTGTATTTTTTTGCGGTTTTTTTTATAGCTTTAAGCATTTCAAGACCACCACTTACATGAACTGTTATATAAGATATATTTTTTAGATCTCTTATTGATTTGATAGCTAAAGAACTAGTATTTGGAATATCAAAAGTTTTAATATCTAACCATAAATTTTTTGCTTTTAACTTTTCAATAAATCTTCTTCCATTTTTTGAGTAAAAAAATTCTAAACCAAACTTATATCCTATTTTGTAACCCTTTAATTTAATTTGCGATTGTTTAATTATTTTTTTTGCTTTTTGAGTACTGCTTGTGTCACAGGCAATAAAAATATTTCTCATACTTATTTATTTATTAGTTCTTTTAGTCTTTTACTAGCCCTAAATCTTATCTTATTTCTTTTTGGAACGTATATAATTTCACCAGTTTTTGGATTTCTGGCATGTTTTTTTTCTTTAATTTCTTTAACAAAAAAAGTTCCTAGGGATCTGATTTCAACAGAATTCTTTTTTAATAAAGAACCAGTTATTTGTTGAAGGAAAGCTTTAAAAATATGCTCAAGACTTTTTTTATCAATATTAGAGTTTTTACTTTTTAACTTCTGGATAATTTTCGGTATGGACAATTACTTTTCTTTTTTTTTAGTGCTTTTTCTTCCTAAGGCTTTTTCAAAAATACCTTTTAACGTAGCTCCAGATTTTGTTGCTCCCTCACCAAATTTTGCAACTAAACTCTTTTCCTCATCAATCTGTGCTGCTTTTACACTTAACTTAATTTTTCTTTTTTCCAAGTCTAGCTCTGTAATTTTTGCATCTAATGCATTGCCGGGTGAAAATACTTCTGGTCTGGCGTCAGCCGAAGATTTTGCTAAATCTGCTTTTCTGATTGATACAATTATTTTTTTTTCGTTATCAATTGATACTTTAACTCCAGTTTTCATCACTTCGTGTATTCTAGTTGTGATAATATCTCCAACTTTTTTTTTATTTTCTTTAAACCAATCGAGCGGGTCTTTATCAAGGGCCCTCTTTGAAAATCTTATTTTTTCATCTTTAACTTCTAAAATTTTTACTTCCATTACATCGTTTTTTTTATACTTGTTTAAATATTCCTGCTTCTCATCGAAATTTATCTCCTTGTAATGAAGCATACCCACTAAACCCGAATCTAGTTCACCGAAGATTGCTTTGTCAGTTACATTTTTAATTTTAATCTTAACTTTTTGACCAATAGAGCTCATTACATTTGTCCAAGGATTATCTAAAGTTTCTTTATAAGAAAGTGAAATTCTTTTTGCATCTTTATCAATATTAATTATTTTAACTTTTACGTTTTGAGACGGAGATAATACTTTACTTGGTTGTACATTTCTGTTTTGCCAAGATAATTCACTATTATGTATTAAACCTTCAATTCCCTCTTCTAATTTGACGAACACTCCATAATCCATTAACTTTGTGCATGTTCCTTCGTATATTTCACCAATTTTAAATTTTTTTGATAAATTTTCATAAGGATCTTCAGTTAATGCTTTAATTGATGCTGAAACTCTATTTGTAGTTTTATCAATTTTAGTAATTTTTACTTTTAGACTTTGACCAATAGTTACTAAGTCGGAAGGTTTCTTAACTCGACCATAAGATAAATCGCTTACATGCAAAAGTGCATCTATACCATCAATATCTAAAAATATTCCCCAGTCAGTGGTAGCTTTTACTTTAGCATTTTCAACTATATCACCTTCTTTTAAATTTTTTAAAGCTTCTTTAAGTTCAGCATTTTTACTTTTTTCTAGTACGGCTCTTCTACTTGTGCACAAATTTCCCCTCTTGCGATCAATCCGTGTTGCTATAACCTTAACTGGTGTATTCATTAAATGGTCAACTTTTTTTAATGGTCTAACATCGATTTGAGAGGCTGGCATAAAAGTAGGAAGACCATCGACTGTACAAACATATCCTCCCTTAACTTTTCCAGTAATATATCCAGTAACTTCTTCTTGAGTTTCAAAAACTTTTTCTAATTTTCGCCACGCAACCATTCGTTTAGCTTTTTCTCGAGAAATTACAATTTCTCCTTTAAAACTCTCAATTCTCTCCAAATATACTTCAACAATAGATCCAACTTTTAACTTTTCAAAATCTTTATCGTGTTTAAATTCTTCAACCGGTATCATGCCTTCCATTTTAGCTTTACAGTCTACAACAATAAAATTTTTTGTGATTTCAGTAACGGTAGCTTTGATTATTTCGTTTTCTTTAAGTTTTCTCTCTTTAAAATCTTCATCAAGTAAAGATTTGAATTCATCATATTTAGGATTTGATATTGACTGTTTCTGTTCTTGCTCAGAGGACATATTAAATATTCATCACTTTTTCAATATATTTTGACATTTTATCTATCATTCTTTTTTTGTTAAGTTTACCGGAGTGGATTTCTAACGCATCTCTATGTTTGAGTAAAGGACTATGTTTTCTACTTTTATCACTGATATTTCTTAATTTTATTGATTTTTTTACTTCTGATAACTTAACTTTATGATTTTTCTTTTTCAGATCCTGAAATCTTCTTTTTGATGCATTTTTTAAATCACAAGTAAAAAAAAATTTTACATTTGAAAAGGGTAGTATTTCTGTAGATATATCTCGCCCCTCTATGATGCAATTATTATGCTTTTTAGAAAATGAAATCTGAAAAAGTTTAAGAATATTTCTTATTTTTTTTATTTTTGCAATACTAGATGTATGTTCTGAAATAACTTGTGTATTTAAATCTAATTTATTTAATTTATTTAAATTTATTTTTTTAAATTCTTTTTTAAGAAAAGAAATTTGATTTTTTGGTTTTTTCTTTATTATTAAATAACTAGCATACCTGTAAAGTAATCCCGAAGAGAGAAATTTTAATTTATATTTTTTTGCAATCAATTTCGCACCAGTTGTTTTACCACTAGCCGCACCTCCATCACAACTGATTTTTAAATTTTTATATTTTTTTCTTTTCAAATGACCCACCTAATTGTTTAACTATTTTTAAAAAACTTGGAGAGGAAGTTCCAACGGTTTCAAAATTTTTAATTTTCGTTTCTACCCCAGTAAGTAATCCAAGAATAGCAGCTGACATACAAATTCTATGATCTCCCAAACTTGAAACTTTTACTTTTCTAATTTTATTTTTATTAAATATTTTACCTCTGATTAATAATTTATCATTTTTAAATTTTGAAAATACACCAATTTGTTTTAAAATTTTTTGCATTTCTTTTATTCTATCACTTTCTTTGTTTTTTAAATCTGAAATCCCTGAAAAAAAAGAATTTCCATCAATTAATGCTGAAATAATAAATAAGATCGGATATTCATCTGTAGTATTTAAATAATATTTTTTAGAGGCATTTATCGGTTTTAGAGTACTACTTTTTACAGTGATATCTCCAACTAATTCATTATTTATTTTTTTTTTATTTGAAAATATTATTTTAGCACCACTTTTTTTTAAAAGATAATAAAAACCAATTCTTGTTGGATTTAAGCCTACATTTTTAATTTTAAGAGATGAATTTTTTTTCAGTAAAGTTAAAGCTGTAAAAAAGGCCGCTGAAGATGGATCACCCGGGATGTTTATAGAAAACTTGTCTAAGTTTTGTTTTCCAAAAACTTTGATTTTTTTCACGTTGCCATCACTTATATTGATTGCTCGTTTGTTTTTTTTTATCATATTTTCTGTATGATTCCTGCTTTTAAGATTTTCTACTATTTCTGTATGTCCATAAGAGTTTAAACCTGCCAGAATTACTGCGCTCTTTAGTTGCGCTGATGTCCCTGATTGATAAGTTATTCCTATAGGAAAATTAGTGGATGAAATTTGTAAGGGAAAAAAAGATTTATTTTTTGGAGTAAATTCTGCGCCAAATTGAGACATTAAATCAATTAATTTTTTCATATTTCTTTTATTTAAAGAGCTATCTCCATAAATTTTTAAATTAACATTTGGTGTTGAAGTAATTATGCCAATAATTAATCTTGCTAAAGTACCTGAATTACCAAAGTTTAATTCTGATAATTTTTGTGCATTATATGACCCCAACCCTTTCCCAAAAATCTTATAAGATTTACTTCCAAGATATGAAATTTTAACCTTCAACTTTTTGAGACAGTTAATAGTAGAAAACACATCTTCAGATTCTAAAACATTCTTAACTGAAGAAATTCCTTGGCAAATAGATGCCAATAAAAAAGATCTTATTGAAATTGATTTATCACTATCTACAACAATTACTTTTTTAAAATTTTTAATAGGTCTTTTTATAACCAAAGAAAATTTTTTTGAATACATTAATTTGAGGAATACTGATTACCAAAATATAGCTGTATAGCTTTTGAGGATTTCAAAATTTCGCTTGGAGTACCATCTGCAATTATTGACTGCTCACCTAACACATATGCTCTATCTACTATATCAAAAAGATTTCTTACTTGGTGATCAGTTATTAAAATAGAACAACCATATGACTGAATTTTTAGAATATATTTTTGAATATCTTGGACAACAATTGGATCTAAGGCAGCCATGGGCTCATCTAATAAAATTACCTTTGGTTTATTAATCATAATTCTAGCCATCATCAATCTTCTTACTTCACCTCCCGATAATACATTGCTATTTAATGTTCTTAAGTGCTGAAGATTAAATTCATCCAATAACTTTTCAGTCATTCTTCTTTGTTCATCTGCACTTTTAATTGTCAACTGACAAATCCCAAGTAAGTTATTATAAACGGACATATTGAACACACTTCTTTGTTGACTTAAATAACCTAAGCCCATTTTTGTTCTTTCGTGGATAGGAATTTCTGAAATATCTTTATTATTGATTATTATTTTACCCTTATCTGCCATGTGTTGACCAATGATTATATTATACAAAGTAGATTTTCCAGATCCATTAGGCCCTAATAATCCAACTATCTCTCCTGGGTGCATTTCCATTGAAATTTTTTTTAAAATCGGTCTACCGTCAAAAGATTTACTTATATCTTTCAACTCAAAGATAGGTTTATTTTTTTTAAATTTTATAATTCTAAAACCTTTTTTCATTTATTTAAATTTATCTTCACTTGTTCATTATTTTCCATTAAAAAATCTACTGACTGATCATCGATGTTTAAGTTTAAGATATCTGAAGTAAAATTTCCATCTAAACTTTTTCCTTTAACATTACCATATACTTTTATTAATCTTTTTAAATTAAAGTAGTCTAAATTATCTGCGAATATTCTATTATTAGCCTGAACCACTTTTACATCTTTTCTAAATTGCATATCATTAGTTTTGTTATTATACGTGCCTGTCTTGCCTGATACTTCTAGAATTTTTCCATCATTAAAATAAAATGTAGCATTCATTCCAGTCATTTTAACTAACTCTGGAAGTTTATCATCAAATGTTGCTATTTTTGACTCTAATAAGTATCTATTTCCGTTAGCATCAATACCTTTATATTCAACATCCTCAAAAAAATTAGACTCACTCATTTTTTCCAATTTTTCATTTTCAATATTAACCTCTTCCACAAGTTCTTTGTTTACGTTTCCTTGATAATAAAAGATATACAGCAACAACACTGCCGCTAATAAAAGCATAGTTTGAATTAGAATTAACCTTTTTTTTCTAGAACTCATTTTATCCCAAACCGTAATATTGAATGAATGTGAACTATTCCTTTAAGACTTTTGCTTTTGTTATTTAAACTCTTTTCTGTAGTCACAAGAAGACTTGTAATTTTTTTCTTGTTCATAACCGCTAAAGCTTTTGAAGCTGTTGAATTCTCCGAAATAAAAACTGGATTAGAATTCATAATATTTTTCAAACTCTGAGATTTCAAATCATATCTCAGGCTTCTTCTAGCGTCACCATCTGTCAAAATACCCTCAACAACATTTTTTTTCATAACTATAGCTAGACCCAACTTATATTTTGTAATTTTACTTGATGCTTCTTTGAGACTGCTAGTTATTTTAATTTTTGGCATTTTTGAGCCAGACACCATTATATCTTTAACTAACAGTAGTGTTTGACCAATATTTCCACCTGGATGAAATACTTTAAACCGCTCTTTGGAAAATTTTATTTTATTCATCAAAGCTACTGCTAAACAGTCGCCTAA
>TARA_B100001057_G_scaffold105316_2_pt1 | contig 11585 bp, 2 predicted proteins | sample TARA_B100001057 | Tara Oceans TARA_B100001057 (sample SAMEA2621839) | marine metagenome | biome: marine biome (ENVO:00000447); feature: surface water layer (ENVO:00002042); material: "saline water (ENVO:00002010), including plankton (ENVO:xxxxxxxx)" | depth 5 m | reverse complement strand
GCATAACTTTTCTTGTAATATTATTTTTAGCTACCCAAAAAATAATTCATGATGAATCTTTAACTTTAAAGTTAATTCCATTTTTTTTATGCTCTTTTTGGGCTGTAAGATTAAGCTCATTTCTTTTTTTGAGAGTTAAAAAAGCAGGTAAGGATATAAGATTTGATAATTTAAAAACAAACTTTTTTAAATTCATGTTGTCCTGGGTTGTTCAGGGTTTCTGGGTATTTATGTGTCTACTTCCATTGCTCGTAATTTCGGATACTAAAAAATCGAGTAATTATATTTTTCTGTTGATAGGAATTATGATTTGGTTATTTGGTTTTATTTTTGAAATTATTTCCGATAACCAAAAATCCAGATTTAATTCTAATAAAAATAATAAGGGAAATTTTATAGACGCAGGTTTATGGTCTTTATCCAGACATCCAAATTATTTTGGAGAATTTATACTGTGGACAGGAATTACAGTAATAGCACTTCCATATTTTTCAGGGATTCATTATATCGCTTGCTTAAGTCCTGCATTTATTTATTTGATGTTAAACAAAATTAGTGGAGTAAATTTATTAGAGGAAATTGCAGATGAGAGATGGGGAGATGAAAAAAGTTATCAGAATTATAAGAAACAAACCCCTATCTTTTTTCCAAAATTTTTCAATTTACAGACAAAGAAATGATAAATAAAAGACAAATTTTAAAAAAAAGACCCATTGGAATACCTGATGAAAATACATGGGAGTTAGTCGAATCAAAAGTAAGAGACTTAAAGGAGGGTGAAATGCTTTTGCATCAAGAATTTATTTCATTAGATCCTGCGATGAGGGGTTGGATCAATCAAACCCGTTCTTACATCGCCCCTGTTGAAGTTGGACAAGTAATGAGGGCTGGTTCGGTAGGGAAAATCATTAAAACTAGAGGTAAAACAGTATTCAAAGAAGGAGATTATGTTTCTGGTTGGGGTGGAGTTCAAAATTATTGTATTACTAAAGGAGAAAACTTTTACCCAGTCGATCCTCAAAAAGCAAATTTACCAGTATATCTGGGAGTGCTTGGAATGCCTGGCATGACTGCTTATTTTGGAATTACTGAAGTTGGAAAAATTAAAAATGGAGATACTGTTTTAGTCTCAGGAGCAGCAGGTGCTGTCGGAAGTATAGTAGGTCAAATTGCTAAAATAAAAGGATGTCGGGTTATTGGAATTGCTGGAGGCAAATCAAAATGTGATTATCTAACTAAAACACTTGGTTTCGACGGTTCAATTGATTACAAAAGTGAAAATGTAACTAAAGCCATAAAGAATTATTGTCCAAAAGGAATTGATGTTTTTTTTGATAATGTTGGAGGAGATATTTTAGATTCAGCGTTGATATTTCTAAGAAAAAATGCAAGGGTAGTTATATGTGGTGCAATATCTCAATATAATTCATCTGAAAAAATAAGTGGCCCCAAAAATTATTTATCTCTTTTGGTTAATAGAGCCAAAATGCAAGGAATGGTCGTCTTTGACTTTGCCCCAATGTATGGAAAGGCAATGAGTGATATTGCAAAATGGATTGATCAGGGAAAATTAAATCACAGAGAGGATATTTACGATGGAATTGAAAACTTTAGAGATACTTTTTTAAGGTTATTTTCAGGTGATAAAAAGGGAAAATTAATTTTAAAAATATAGTGAATCTATAGTTTTATTTGACCAGTAGCATAAAGAATTCCTTTTTTTAGTAATTCTTTAAATCTTTTGTCTTCATAGGTTTTTGCAGGATGACCCAGGCCAGTATAAAACGAACGTCCCCCATCGAATTCGTGATACCATGTGATTGGATGATTTTTGCCATTGGTTCCTCCTTGATAGGTACTTTCGTCCAAATTAAGCAATGGATTTATATTTGGATTTGTGTATTGATAATTATACCATTCGTCTTCTATCTCCCATTCATCATCAAGATGATTTGTAAAAAAAGAGTTTTTGTTTAGGGTATGAATACATGCCATTGGTTGACCCTCTGGGTGAGAAACAAAATAACCTCCAACCAGATTACCATACCATGGCCAATCATATTCAGTATCTGCTGCAGCATGAATGCCAACAAACCCTTTCCCCATTCTAATGAATTTTACTAGATTTTTTTGCTGTTTAACATTTAAAATATCGAGGGTGGTTGACAAAAAAATAATTGCATCATAGCCAAATAACACATCTGAAAGAAAAATTCTGTCATCGTCAGAACTTTCAACTGTAAAATTATTTCCTTTACCAAGTTCTGAAATAAGATCCAATCCCCTAGGTATGGATTCGTGAATATAACCACATGTCCTAGTAAATACAAAAACTTTACTTTGTTTAGTTTGCGACAAACAGTTGAGACTAAATAATATAAATACCACAAGTCTTAATTTAGAATTGAAATAGTATTTGTTAATGAGCCCCATAATTAATGATTAAATTTTCGTTTAGCTTATACATACTCAGTTCTAAGTTAATAAAATTCAAAATTATCAGTTTTTAATTACATTTTTTTTATATTAGTTGTTTGTGGTCTGTCAAATAAGTATTTAAAAAAAAAATTATGAAAAGATTAATTTACGTTTTTGCCTTGATTTCCAGCTTTCTATGGTCTAATGAGGCTATTAATGAAACAACACCAATAGTCGATGTAAATCTCGATTTAACATCTACAGATTATGATCACATTGAATTAACAGACACAAACGAATTAACTTTTAAATACTTATACCCAAGCCAACAGACCACTGGTACAACATCAACTGGAAGCAATACTGGATCTGCAAGTAATACATGTCCGGAAGCTTATGCTGATCAACCCGATCTATCCTTTGCTGCTGATCTTGAATATTTTGATTTTCCTTTGACAGAGCTTTACAATGACCCAGATATTGATAATTCTCAGTTAACTTTCACTATTGGACAACTCAATCCCTCTTCTGCAGGTGAGGCAACTCTTAACGGATCAGTTGTGAGGGTAAACTTCAATAATTCAGACATTGCAGCAGGCGATGTTATAACACTTACCACATCAGCATCTGATGGAGAATGCTCAGATGATTTTACACTTACAATAAATATAACTGCCCCCTCAGGAGATGCATCAAACACCACAGGTGGAGGTGGAAACAACACTGGAGGAGGTGGAGATAATTCGGGTACTGCTTCAGATACATCATGTCCTAAGCTTGTCTTCGGGGGGTCTAATCCAAGCATACTTTATGATGCTTCAAGCGTTGCAGGCTTTAATACTGTATTAGACCTGACAACTATCTGGGAGTCAACTAATAATGATTTGCTGTTTTATGAAGTCACAGAATTTATAAATGATGATGAAATTGTTAGTTCTTTTGTTGCTAGTGGAACTTTAGTATTCTACACTTTAAGTGGTCAACCTGGATTTGCTGATATATTCCTTAAAGCTACTTCCACAGATGGATGTTCTGACACTTTCATGTACGTAATTGAAGTAGAAGGAAATAACACTGGAGATGGAAATAATGATTGCACTTTAGTTTTTAATGAATCTTATCTGGATGATGAATATGGCCCTTCACTTACTCTTTTCGATGTTGATTTAACTAAAGATTTGAATTCAGATGGTACTGTAGATACTCAGGATTGGGCATACAATGTGGACTTTAATAATATCGTTTCTTCATCAGATTCGAGTCTTACTCTTGAATTTGCTATTATTGACTTTACGCCAGGTTTTGTTGATGGTAGTATAGGATTTAGTGGAGGAAATTCTGGTAATGAAAATCTCCTAAGTTGGACTATGAGCGGAGAAATTGGTCAATTTGGAATTCTAATTGGAATATCAGATGGTAACTGCGAAGCTGAATTTATTTTATCTATTGAAGTTACAAGCTCTACTATTAGTCAAACTGTTCCTGGTGGTGGTGAGGGACCCTCAGGTGAAGCAGTTTGTTCTGAGCTTGCTTATCCTGAATTTTGGGAAAATCGTGGTGAAAATCTCTTCACACAGACAGATCTTTTAATCGATGAAAATGGAGGCTGGATCAGTAACACTTCCGGTACTCCTGAATATAGTGTTAGGGTATTTCCAGGTATTTATTATGCGCCAGCCCCAGGAGAACCTGTATCCTATGAAATCTTAGCTACTTATGGGCAAACCATTGAGGCCTCAATTGGCTACTTACCTGCAACTCAAACTACACCTGAAGAAGCATATATTGATGTTTCTTGGGAAGGAGGAGCTTCTTTTGCCGCTGATATTCGTGATGTGGATATAGATCTTAGAGTAAAAGTTAACAATCAGCCTGAGTGCGATGCTGACATCACATGGGCATTCGTATGGTATAGAGAAGGCTTTACTGGTCCCGGAGATGGTGGAGCTCCTATTCCAGGAGATGGAGGAGGTCAAGAAGACGATTGTCCTTATATTGATTGGAAACTTGAAGAAAATGCATTAATAATACCTCCAGGGTCAAGTGGTGAAATAGATATGTCAGCTCCAATAGCTGAGCTTTATAATATATGGGCAAGTCTTGGCATCGCCACAAATACATTGGGTGAAATTGTTGTTGAGGCTTTCTCAGAAGATATAACAGAAATAGACCCAAGCACTGGTTCGGGGGGAACAGAGACAAAAGTAGAATCAGCGGTTTTAAATGGTAATATATTTAGTTTTGACGTTCCTGATAGTGATTACATAATAATTGTTGATATTTATTATTTTGATACCGAAGGCAATTGTCTTGGAGAGATATATTTCGATATTATAAGTTCAGAATCAATGTTTGAACTTTTGCTTGAACCAGGTGGTGGTGGACCAAATGATGGGGGAACTGATAGTGAACAACCAGCCGATTGTATTGATTTTTCAACCGGCACAGAGGGACCTGTAATCCAATATGGTGTTAGAAATGAAAGACCAAACGGTGGTTATATTGCTGACTACATAGACGACACTTTTGTCGAAATAAATATGTATGGTGGTTATTTTGATTACGACAGGATTAACGAATCTGGCGAGATTGCAGATATGTCGGATGGCAGGGACATGACAGTTTCATTTTCACTTGGAACTATACTTGATCCTGATGGTATTCAAGGGGTTTCATTTGAAAACACCTTTGGTTACGTTACTTTATCTGGAAAAGAAGGAGTCTTCAGGTTTGAGGCAGTTATGACAGATAGCCGAGGATGTAAATCATATGTGGTAATTCCTGTTACTTATGGAGAGAACGTAATAGATGTTGGACCAGATGGAAACAGATGTCCAGAACCTACTCAAGGTCCGCCGGAACTATATCTTAGAAGTTGGGATAATGCCGATACAACCGATGACCTTAATAATTATTTTAGAGACCCTGACGGAGATAAGTTAATTTTCACTGTCGAAACCTACGGTTTCCCAGAGGACATACTTAATGCCACTGTTTCAGAGGATGGTATTCTAACACTAGACTTTAAAGAGGAAACCGAAGGAGATGGATTTGTTGAAATTTTTGTAAGTGATGGAGAGTGTGAAATTAGTACCGGAGTAGAATTTAGAATTACAGCTCCAGTAACTGAAGGATGTCCACCATTAGTATACAAGGATATATACATCCCAATTTCTCCGGTAGAAACTGAGATATTCTTTCCTTTAGAATATGCATTTGATGTTGGTAGTTTAGGACCGTTGAGTTTTGAAAATTTAATAATTGAGGATTCAAGTATTTCAAGGGTTAGGTTAGGGCAAGAAGAAGGATTTGGGCTTGTAGTATTTTTCGATCTACCAGCCGATGGACCAGAGGGTGAAACTTTTATAACTTTTAATGCTTTCACTGCTGACGGTGGGTGTGGAGAATCTTATACAATCAATATTATCTCACAATTTGATGAACAATTTTATGAGAATGTAAAACAAGGACAAGGTCCCGGTGATGGTGGACCTGGAGATGGTGGAACTGGAGACGGTGGACCTGGAGAAGCTGGTCCTCCCGAAGATGAGTGTTACGGTAATGCACCCTTTCCAGGCGATGAGGGATGGTGTGGATTAAACACTGAATTAATTTTTATGGAAGATTTCTATGCTTTCGAAGATATTGTTTCAGGTGATCAAAGAACAATCAATGTAGAAGCTGAACAGATATTTAGCGAGCCAGGGATTTATACTGCTAATGTGTTTAGTGATAATAGTTGTGTTGCGACAGTTTCTGATTTCGCAGCTGGATCTGTTACACTCGAATTTACTGGCGAATCTGGAGGAACTGCTATTGTTATGGAATTAAGAAATGATGATCCTCAAGATTGTAGAGCTATCTTTGTCTTTTTCGTTGATGTTAATTTTAACAAAAGTGATGGGGGTCCAGGACCTATAGATACAACAGGTGATACTGCAACTGACGACGATTCATTTGTTCCAAGTAATGGAGAAGGATGTGAGTTTGGTGATCTTCTTTCACCTCTTAAAGTTGATCCAACTGCTACAATTGCCACCAGAGACTTATCAGTTGATATTGCAAATCTTAATCTTCCAAGTGATACAGAATATTATATTTTTGGTGGTTCATCAATTCCACTTGATGACCTTGGAAAAATTGATGAAAATGGAATTTACAGTATAAATCTTCCTGGAGAAGAAGTATTTGCTTACATAGCAATTGCATACCACGAACCAGGAAATAGAGAAAACTGTTACGGTATCATAGACTTTGATATTGAAGCTAGTGTTGGAGATTTTGGTGGTGGAGGAGATGTAGGTGTTCCAGGAACTGGTCCAGGAGCAGTACCTAAAGATAATACTCAAAATACAAACACTGCTGGAAGCCCTGGTGAAGCTCCATATCCTGGTGACGATGGATGGTGTGATGCTTCAACACCAGTCATACAATTGAACGATGTTATAACAACTACTAGTGAAAAAACAGTTACTACTGTTTTATCTCATCCTTTACTTGATGAGCCTGGGATCACTATAGCAAATGTATTTACAAACAATAGTGAAATCGCAACGGTAAACAATTTCTTTGCTCAGAACAATACTGTTATCCTCGATCTTACAGGTAACGATGGTGGAGTAGCAATTGTAATAGAGGTTAGAAAAACAGGGGAGAATGATCCAACAAAATGTGCTGCTGCTATGTATTTCATTTTAGGAGTTTTAAACCCTGAAGAATTAGAGTGTGAGGTTACAAACGAGTTTCCACCAATATTTGTCACTCCTGACACCGACGAAGTTGAAATAGACTTAAATCCTTTCTTTGATGGATTTGGAGGGTATGAAGCATATTCACAATCTTTCCAGTTATCTATTCCAGACCCATTCCTAAAAGTTGGTGAGGCAAGATTAGAGGGTACCATGCTTAAAATTAAATTTGTTGGAATAGTCGATTACGATATCTTACAATTCCAGAATAGTGACCTAGAAGGAAACTGTATCAATTTGATTGATGTTCCTGTTATAGTTGATCCAAATGCGACAGAAGGTGACGAAGAAGGTTTCGGAACAGGTCCAGCCATAGACGATTCTGGAGGATTAGATGCATCGGGCTGTCCAGAATATTCGCTTCCAAATGATGGGGTAGTATTTGTGGAAATTGGAGCACCTGGTGTTGAAATCGATCTTGGTCCTGCATTAGAACAAATGCCAACCTTCCCTGAGGAAGTAACAATTGATCTTTTCACATTTGGAGATCCATTTGTGGAATCAGGAATTGGGGATGATAATGTTTTCAGAGGTACATTCCCTGATGAATGGAGATATTTTGGTATCGATATCAAGTATTCAGATGCTGAAACTGGTGAATGTTTGGCATTCATAATAGCTGATGTATATCCTCTTGAGGAGGGAGCTTCTGCAGAAGATCAGTGTATAATCAGTACTGTTTATCCTCCTGGTTATGTACCTGAGCCAGAATTTTTCCCAACCAATTCTAAAGAAACATCTGATGGTTTAGGAGGATTTTTCTTAAGTCAGTATGGAAACGAACTCACTTACACAGTGACAGCTACAAATAATATTGTTTCTGTATTTTTAAATGCTAACGATCAAATAATACTTTCTTCAAATGATCAGTCAGGAGATGTAGATATAATTATTACAGCTTTTGATAGCACTAAGGGATGTGAGTTAACTGTCATAGTTCCTTTCTTTGTTGGAGGTGAAGATCCAAATGCTCCGCCTGATTTTAACTGTGTCCAATATATAGAGGAGATATTCCCTATTTATGCATCCAATGCAGACCCAAGGAAATTCACTATAAATCTTGAAAATCATTTATTCATTCCTTCGACAGGATTCTCAGCTGGTCTTATTATGCCAGAGAATTGGTCTGAAACGGCATTTGTAGATATTCAATTAGATGGTGCGTTTATCAAAATAAAAACAGATGAAAGATTTGGAGCAGCTAATTTCCAAATTGTTTATAGTGATGGTCCTGCAGCAGCTGCTGATAGTCAGTGTGAATCAGGAACGATAGACTTATTTATTGAAGTCAATGATGATCTTGCTGCTTTTGAGGCTGAGTTCCAAGAACTATGTGGAGATACTTCTTCATTCCTAAATACTGATCACCCAGCTGCGATTGTAGAGCTTGGCTCTCGTGAAGAAACTAAGGTTGATTTAGGTAAATACCTATTGGATCAAGGTGCAAATGTTGATTTCTATGTTAAATATGATTTGCTTTTCCCTCCTGGCACATTTGATGATCCAAACTTTGTGCCTTTCATTGATGGATGGGTTTCTGGTCCTAATGTTAATGCTGGATCAGGTAGAGAATTGATTGTTTTTGCACCTAGATTTGATCCAGGTCAAGGGGTCATTCCAATGGCTGTTTATGATATGGATACTGGTTGTGAATACTACTTTGATGTTCCAATTGATGTTCAAGATAATCTAGGTATATCTGATATTGAATGCCCGAAAACTATTATTGATTTTGCTGATTTCAATATTAATCAAGGCGAAACACTTGAAATAGCTATTTCAGATTTCTTTGATCTTACTGGCGATGTTGAAGTTGGATTTGAGTTTGGATCTGAAATGGATAAAGTAGATATAGAATTAAGCGCAAACGTAGATGGTCCATTATTATTAATTACTCCTAAAGAAGGAATCGACAACATAGGGGATGAATTTATATTCCTTTTCGCGAGTGATATAGATAAATATTGTGAAGCCTTTAGTAATGTATTCTTAAGAATTTTGCCTGAAGGTATAGCAGATATATCCGAAAATTCTTGTCCAGAACCAACGGATCTGTTCCAATACGAATATATATGGCCTGAAACTCAGGACTTCCTGTCACTAAATGTAAATGATTACTTTATTGATCCAGATGGTGAGCCACTTGAAATATCCATATTCATTGAGGACAACCCTCAGATTGACTATACATATAGAGATGGTATTCTTGATATATACTTGAAAGAATTTAAATTTGGAAAAGTACCAATCTTCATAGATGCAGTTGATAACCTAGGCTGTATGGTTCATGAGATTGCTGAAATACAATTTGGTGAAAAATCTGCAGATCAGGCATTTAATAGGTGTCCTGAAATCACAGAACAAGGACAAGCTAACTTAGACACCATACTTGCCTCTCAAGGAGTCGTTGAGGATATAATTGCGAGCGATGTTGAATATTTCAGTGTAGCGTTATCTGATGTATTTACCGATAGGGATGGTGATGAAATTATCTACCAGGCATTTAGTTTAAATCCAGCAATTGCAACAGCTGAAGTTGTAAGTAATACTATTACAGTTTACTTTTTACCTGGGCAGTATGAAACAGCTGATTTTGAATTAATTGCAACTGATGGTGATCCATATTGTGATTCGAGTTATCCATTTAGTATCACGAGAACGCCTCCTGCAAATGCAGTAGCTGTAGTTGTTTGTCCTGAGGTTATAGCACAAATTCCACCGATACAAGTTATTCAAGGTTCAGAGCTTAAATCAATACCATTGGCTAATTTGTTCGCAGATGTTAGTTCTTCCAGCTTTAATTTCTTTGCTGCAAGTGAAAACAATGAAATTGCATCAGCCTCACTTAAACGTGATAAATTAATTATAGAGTTTACATCTACTTCAGCTGGTAATACTATAATTAATGTTGCTTCAAGTAATGTTTCTGGAACATGTAGTGCAGATTTAAGCTTTGCTGTAACTATATTTGAAAAACCAGCAGATGAAGTAACTGTAGTTAATTTAGCTCCAGAGTTCGAAGTTCAGAGTGCAAGTATCAAAGAGAATGATGGAGGTGAAGTAGCTCTTAATATCAAAAAGTTTGTTTCTGAAATTAAGGTTACCGATCCAGAAGGATCTAATGTTAACTTGAGTATAATTGGAGGTAATGAAGACGGTAACTTTGAATTAAGTTCAGATGTTAGTGGTACAACATACATTATAAATCAAATAGGTATAGTAGATTTTGAAACTAAACCTGAGTATGTATTAAAGTTATCTGCTAATGATGGAGATAAAGCGACAGAATATGACTTCAAGATTAATGTTGAGGACATTAAAAATGCTTCCACTAATGCAGACTTTAACTTTAAGGTTTATGACCAGGATCAGGCTACTGAATCTGCAACCGCTTCAGCTACATCAGGCAGAATAGCCAAAAATGAATCTTATAAGAGATTTACTAACCCTCGTCACAGTAGACAAATGAATGTTGGTAAATGGAAAGTTCGTAAGAAGATAACGGGAGGACAAGATTCAGATTTATTTACAATCAAATCTGTTGATAGTGGAGATGACACTCAGTTTAGAGGTGGAATGTCAACAATTGAAGATGTAATAGTCTTTAAAAATCCACCAGATTTTGAGAATCCTCAAGATCACAACAAGGATAATATATATGAAGTTGAAGTACAGTTGATCAATGTGGATGACGGTGGATCTGAAATACCAATCTTAGTAAATCAAACTGAGATAGTAGTGCCAGAAAATGACACTAACACAATTGAGATTCAGTCAATAGGAGCTTCTCCATCGCAAGATACTGATGGTGATGGTGTACCTGATGTAATTGATAATAGTCCATTATATGCCAATGCTGATCAATCCGACGCAGATGGTGATGGTGTTGGAGATGTTACAGATGATGATGACCAGGATGGTGTATGGAATCCAAATGATGGATGCCCAACTACCACTCTTGGAAATAGAGTTGACTTTTATGGATGTAGTATTTTCTATTTACCACCAAACAATTTCTCTATAACTAAATCAGAGAAGTGTATTGGAACTAATTCAATTTCAATTAGTGCAGTAAGAGATGATCTAACTTATTCTGTGACAGTCTCAGGAACTATTTCTAAAACAGAGACATTTACTGGATCTGATTATAAATTTGAGAATTTATCTGCAGGAAATTACTCTGTTTGCCTTACAGTTGTAGGTCAAGATGCTACTGTCTATGAAAGATGTTATACAATGAATATTGCTGAGCCACAAGCTTTAGATGTATTTAGTATGGCAGACGCTGGAAATAATGTTGTAACGTTTAATCTAAGCGGAGGTTCTATTTACAACATTGTTCACAACGGAATTACTACTCAGACAGACAAAGAAAACTATACTGTTTCTCTTGATCCGGGAATGAATGAAATAAGTGTC
>TARA_B100001057_G_scaffold81347_1_pt1 | contig 11605 bp, 7 predicted proteins | sample TARA_B100001057 | Tara Oceans TARA_B100001057 (sample SAMEA2621839) | marine metagenome | biome: marine biome (ENVO:00000447); feature: surface water layer (ENVO:00002042); material: "saline water (ENVO:00002010), including plankton (ENVO:xxxxxxxx)" | depth 5 m | reverse complement strand
TAAAGCTTACCAGTCTCTTCTCGTGGCAGAGCAAGCCGAAAATCTACGCTTCGCGGGCACTTAATCTTGGATAAGTTTTCACGGCAAAATTCAATAAGCTCAGTAGCCAAAGTAGCGGTAGGTTCGCAGCCTTTAACTAGCTGGACCACTGCCTTGACCTCCTCACCAAAATCCTCATTTGGCACACCAATGACCGCTGCATCTTCCACATTTGGATGCGCTAGTAGAATATTCTCGGTCTCTTGCGGATAAATATTCACCCCTCCAGATATTATAACAAAAGACTTGCGATCAGATAAATAAAGAAAACCATCTTCGTCCACACGACCAATATCACCGATTGTCGACCAGCCGTGCCGATTATAAGCTTTACGCGTACTCTCCAGATCATTATGGTAAGAAAATTTACGACCATCTGAGAAAAAGATCGCTCCTATTGAGCCAACCGGCAACTCGTTGCCATCATCATCACAAATATGAAGTTTGCCGTCCAGAGCTCTGCCAACCGATCCTTCGTGTTCCAGCCACTCGTGGCTATTCAATGCACAAAAACCGTTTCCTTCAGTGCCTGAGTAATATTCATGAAGAATAGGACCCCACCAATCTATCATGGCTTTTTTGACATGCACCGGACATGGTGCAGCGGCGTGGACAGCAACCTTTAGACTAGAGCAATCATAGTTTTGCCTGACGTTTTTTGGCAATTTTAGAAGGCGGATAAACATCGTGGGCACCCACTGGCTATGTGAAACACCTCGAGATTGTATAAGATCTAGCGCAATTTCTGCGTCGAACTGTTCCATGATAATGACAGTGCCTCCCACCTTGATAATCGTCATGCAGTGCCGAAGAGGTGCTGCATGATAAAGCGGTGCTGGCGAAAGATATAAAGTCTGCGATGAATAACCGAAAATTCCGACAAGTGTTCTTACCATTCGTGTTTGTTTACCGGGTGGTAAGTTATCCAAAGGCCACTTGATCCCCTTTGGGCGTCCGGTAGTACCGGATGAGTAAAGCATGTCCAGCCCCTGCACTTCATCTGTTATTAGGTCACAGGACTGGGCGGCGACTGCGGCATTCCACTCCTGACATTCGTCAATTTTGGTCCCGATTGTAAATCGGTGTGTAACCAACGGTAAGGTCTTGCAAAGGTGTCGAGCAATTTCCGGCTTCTTACCAGTCACTATCCAGAGATCCGCGCCTGAGTTTGAAACTATGTGCTCAGCTTCTTCTCCAGTAACATGGATACCGATCGGCGTATAATAGAGTCCGGCGCGGTCAGCTGCAAAACATATTTCCAAAAACTGCCGGCAGTTCTCCGCAAGTAAGATAATGTGATCTCCCGGAACAAGTCCGCATTTTCGAAACAAGTTTGCCACTTGAAGGCTGCGAACCTCAAGTTCGCCGTAAGTTACAACCTCACCGGTTTTGGGAAGCTCAAAAGCTGTTTTAGCCGGATCCGCAACACTTGCGTCTATCGGGTACAAAAGTTCAGTCACTTGCGGTTTCCTCCCTGTTTCATTCTATGCCGTCCAGCCAGAGCTTCCAGAAGAATCTCCGTTGTCCCATCCACAAGCCCTGAGATACGAGCACCAGTCATGTGCCTGCCAAAGGGGTAGAAATTCCGCAATCCTTCCGCGCCCATAAGATGGCAAAGAGCAGGAATATGTCGTAGCGCCATTCGTGTGGCAAAAACTTTAGCTTGAGCGGCTTCAAAACGGCAATTGGCACCATCATCTATTCGCGCCGCTGCATCTTTTACCAAAAGGCGCGCCGCTGTTAGGTCTATCTCAGCCTCTGCTAAGCTCCACCCCCATCCTTGGTGCTGGCTGAGTGCGCGCCCGAAAGTTTGGCGGCTTTGTCCATAATCAGTGACTATACGGATGGCACTGTTCATCATACCACAACACATTGCAGCAACATAGGTGCGGGCACCGTTGATGTCGTTCAAAATATTCTTAAAGGCCGTACCTGCTGGAAGCATCAATTCGTCATTTCGCGCACAATAGTCCTTGAGAACAAAACCTCCAACACCAATTGAAGTTTGGCCAGGTATTCCAACCAATGAAGTTCTAGTGAACCCTTCACGACGACCATCGACAAGGAATGCGGCAATTCCAGCACCTCGACTGCCCGGTTCTGTTTGTGCAAACACAATAATCAGGTCTGATTCAGCCCCGTTCACAATCCAGGACTTTTCTCCGTTCAATACCCAGCCATCATCTGTGCGTACGGCAGACATTGAAATAGAACTGAAATCTGTACCAGCCTGAGGCTCTGTCAGGGCCACACTCGCCAGTCTTTTGGTTGTAAGTAAATCCGACAAATATCGGTTAACCACTTTCGAAGAGGTGTCTCGAGTCAACTTGAAAGCAACATTGACACCGATCATGACAGACATCGCAAATCCGAAATCAGCTCCTGCAAGTATCTCGGCCAATTTTGTTTTAGCAGAAAAGGGTAGGCCTAAACCGCCATGCGTTGCCGGAACTTGCAACCCGATTAAGCCAAGTTTCGCTGCGTCGCGCAGTGTTTCGCGGTCAAAACCGCTCTCTCGCTCCCAGAGAATTGAACGGGGAGCCACCACTGCTTCAGCAAAGTCACGCGCCTTTTTAAAGATCTGGTGCTCAGACGCTTTGCTGTTCTTAGTTGTGGAGAGTGACAATGTTTCATCCGCCTTTTATCACTTTGATCTCTCGATCTTGTGCTATGTGTAGCCAAGGCTTTCTTTCATACGGGCCAATGTTTCCGCTGGCGCACAGTTTTCGACCATGAGTTTAAACAAAGTTGCATCAAGTCTTGTAATGACATCGGCATCATTAATTGGTGTCGTCTGGCCAGGGTCATTTTTAAGATCGAAAAGAACGGTTTCAGTATCGAGCATCTTTTCCGGAAAATGATAAGAATGGGTCTTGGTGCTAGCCTTTGACTTATGTGCAACTCGTAACAGTGGAACGCCTTTGGTGAAGTCGAACGGTTCAACCAGTGTAGCTGTTCGCAGCTCTTCCACGGAGAACATATTAGTCATGTGCGTCGGCATAAGAGTATATTGATAGAGATCTTGATTTTCCATGTCTTTAGGGTAGCAAAAATAAGAATACCGCCCATCCACGACATTAACTCCGCCCCCCCAATAACCGAAAAGCGCCGCCTCGCGGTCGGTTTCATCTGTTTCTAAAATAGGTAGAATGGATTTTCCCTGAACCTCTGCTGGGGTTTCGGCGCCATACATCTCACAAAAAGTTGGCATAAAGTCGATAGATTGTGTCAAACTCTTGCGCCGCTGGCCTGCCTTATCCTTGTGCTCAGGGTGGTAAAAAAATAAAGGAATATGCGAAATCTCTTCATAGACCGGCATGCGGTTCTTCGCCCACCAATCATGTTCGCCAAGGAGGAAACCATGGTCAGTCGTGAGGACCAGTGCCGTATCTTTCCACATGTCGTGTTCATCAAAGTAATCCAATAATCTGCCCAAATGTTCATCACATAGAGCGAGCAAAGCCATATAATTGGCGCGCATCTCATCAATTTCTTCTTGTGACTCAGTCACGCGTTCGTATCTTGGCCAGTCAAGTATAGGGCCAATGTAGTCAGTCTTAAATTTCTCCCGTAGCCGTTCTGGAGCAAAGAACGGTTCATGGGGATCGAAGGTCTCAATTTGCAGTAACCAATTGTCAGCATTCCGGTTCTTATCAAGAAATTCAAAACCAGCCTCGAAACACTTTACTGATGGAAAATCCGCTTCTTGTGTCATAAATTCACGGTTGATCATGTAGTTGTAAGGGTTTTGCTTAGACCCCGGATCGTTCTGACTGGGGTGATATTTTTTCTTAATTTTCTCGATAGGCGTTTCGAGATCAACTTTCCAAGGATCGGACTCTTGTCCACGGATAAAATCAAAGGAATTGTAACGAGTGTGATAAGTTGCGCCACCGTCTTCGAAATAGTGATAATGATCTGTAATTAGGTGAGAGTAGGCTCCAACAGTCTTAAGTGAAACTGGAAACGAATTGTCAAACGGTTCTAAAGGCCCCCAAGAACGGTGGAGAAAGGAAAGTCGACCAGTTTGCATATCGCGCCGGGCAGGCATGCAGGGCATGGATCCGACATAATGGTTGTCAAATGTTACTGACCTTTCAGCAAGTCGTTTGAAATTCGGAGTTTCAAGAAGGGCCCCACCATAAGGCTCAAGCATCAAACGATTAACTGAATCGAACATGAGGAATACAGTTTTCATATCATTTCCTTCGCTTTGGCTTCTTTTGAATGATAACCAAGCTGATTGGTGAGAACTTGCAATTCCCAAATGCTTGGTTGGGCTAACCACAATTGCCTCGATTGCATACTGTATTGTGGTATTCGCAAATCGTGATAAATTGGCATTAAAACCCTCTTGTGAAACAACTTAAACATACTAATGTTAGAACTATATGCAAGATTATTTTGAAAGGAATTACATGAGTGTGTTTTCTGGTAGTCAAATTCCACTATACGTGCAGCTGACCGAGGTCATGCGTCAGCGGATCATTAAAGGAAAATGGGAAGCGGGTACAAAAGTACCCTCTATTGATAATTTAATGAATGAATTTGACGTGTCACGTGTCACAGTGCGTCAAGCTATACATCAGCTAAAGAATGACGGTCTGCTTGCACCGTTTCGGGGACGAGGTACATTTGTTACAGAGACACAAGTTAATAAAAAGAAGCTTCTAGTAAATACGTCTTTGGATGATCTGGTTGAAATGTATCGAGACGACACACCGGACTTGACCAATATTACAATTACGGATGAACAACCAAATATTCTAGAGGAAGATGGCATCGCGGCTGAAAAATATGTCAACATGCTTCGTGTTCACTCTCGAGGCGGTGAAAAGTATAATGTTGTTTCAATTTTTATTGATGATGTTGTATTTCAAAAGGCTCCAGAGGCTTTTAAAACTAAGGTTGTCTTGCCCATTTTAACATCGCTACCTGATCTCACCATTGCTAGTGCTCACCAGTCGTTGCAAATATCTTCGGCCGATTTCGAAGTGGCACGTCAGCTTGAAATCCCTGTTAATACACCAACTGCCGAGATACGGCGGGTTCTTTGCGATCCCAAAGGGCGGGTCATCTACATCGTAGATGCTACCTATCGTGGGGACTACATTCGGCTAGACATGAACCTGAAATCCTAAGAACCGCAGTGTTCGCAAAAGGATTGTGACAATTATTAGTTTTTTGTCTACCGCACATAACGATCCGTCCATGACAATATCTTAGTCCGTAACGAAACGAACCACTTCCCCTAGGTCCGCCCGAGTCGTGCGAAAATTGTTAGAAGGGTCATCTTTATCTGCATAGCCAAAGGAAATACCACAGACTAGATTGCGCGACCCAGGCCAGCCCAAATATTCACGAATAAAATCAGAGTAATTTGCCAGTGCCCCCTGAGCAATAGTCGCAACATTGAGGGAACTTGCTGCAAGCATAAAGTTTGATACGTAGGCACCACAGTCGACAGCTCCGTAGGTACCAAGTGCATCTTCTGACGAAATAATTGCAACATGTGGCGCGTCAAAGAACTCGAAATTGCGACGTGTCTGCCGTGCATAGGCTGGCTTATCTCCCCGCTGAATACCAACAGCTTCGTAAAGGCTAAATCCGCAGGCGCGCCGCCGATCTTTGTAAATCCCTGCATATTCGCGGGGAAACGCAAAATGCGGGCCAGCAGCTGATCCGGAATTTATATGGTTCAACAGGGCGGAACGGAATTTCTCTGTCGCCGCACCACTTGTAATGTCAAGCTGCCAAGGTTGAGTATTGTTCCATGATGCGGTTTTTTGCGCAATTTGCAGTATTTTTGTTATCGTGCCTTCTGGTACAGTTTTTGGAAGAAATGCCCGGCAACTCCAACGATTACTTAGGATCTGATCTAAGGCCTCCACGAGGGTGTCATCTGTATGCGGCGTCTTAACATTCATGTGCTGATTTCCTTTCCAAGTTTATTTATTGATGCCGTGTTAACGATTGGCCAACCTCTTTTTCACAGCATCACTCATTCACCGTTGGAGCCTTTCTAGGCTTCACAATCCATCCGAATACAAATCCAAAGCCAGCGATAATCACAGCGACAGTATTTATCTGGAAATTGCTATAGCCAATAATTTCATTGCCTGGCAGTGCCAGTAGGATACCGCCAAACACCAGTCCAACGCGCGCAATAAACATAGTTGACGTCAAATTCATTATTCCAATGCCATAGAAATATCCCTGTAAACCACCTGCAATCAATGTAATCCCTCCGACAGCCGCCAAAAAGACGGTTACAACTTCGCTGATCTCACCCCGGCCAATCAAGGCGGGATTAAGAACAAAAAAGAAAGGAACAAAATAGATAATGCTACCGAGACGCATCGCCTCGAACCCGGTCCTCATTGGATTGGATTTAGCCACAGCTGCGGAAGCAAAAGCGCCGATTGCCACGGGCGGAGTAATGAATGAAATCATTCCCCAATACATAAGGAACAGATGGACGGCTAGGACATCAAGCCCGCCTTGACTCAATGCGGGAGCAACCGTAACCGCAAGAAACATATATGCAGCAGTTATTGTCATGCCAATTCCAAGAACAAAACTTGTCGCGGCAGTCATCACCAAAAGCAAAAGAGTATTGCCAGCAGCGAATTGAGTAAGCTCATAAGTGATTGTGCCTACTTTTCCAGTGAGTGTCAGGGCACCGATAATAAGCCCAACGCCAGCTAGAATGGCCATTAGCTCAGCGAACAACAAACCTATGCCACGTAAAAAATTCAGAAGGTTTTCTAACTTCCAACGGTTTTTTTTGGAAATTTGATTGATAATCAGGAGAGTTGCCGTAGCGTAGTAAGGCGCTTGTACTTCTCGCTGCATGTAAAGAAGCATCACGATCAGTGCAACGAACACTGCGATAAAGTACCAACCTTCTTTAAAGACATTTACCAGCGGCGGCAGTTCGGCTTTCGGTAGGCCTTTAAGACCATTGCGTGCTGCATAAGCGTCAATCTGCAGAAATAAGCCTAGATAAAAGAGAATTGAAGGAAAGATCGCAGCAACAATAATTTCTCCATAAGGTATCGCAAGAAAAGTCGCCATGACGAAGGCAGTCGCTCCCATGACAGGCGGCATCAAAACACCACCGGTTGAGGCACAAGCTTCCACACCAGCAGCATAGGCTGGTCTAAAACCAACGCGCTTCATGGCTGGAATTGTCATGACGCCTGTTGTCAAAACATTGGTGATTACGCTCCCGGACATCGATCCCATCAAGCCCGATGAGAAAATGGCAACTTTGGCAGGACCGCCCCTCCGTTTTCCAAGCAATGCGAATGCCATGTTCAAGAAAAACGCTCCTCCTCCCGTGTGCTGTAAAGCAACACCAAAAATAAGGAACCCAATCACAAGATTGGCAAAAGCGGTCATCGGAATGCCAAGGATACTCTCGGTGCCGAACACGTGAAACCCTGCTGTGATTTCTGCCGGGATAGCCACACCATAGAGAAAGCCCGGAGCGTAATGCGAGTAAATTGGATAGGTTGAAATAATCAGACAGATATAGAAAATCGCGTTTCCACCTGCCCGGCGCATCGCTTCCATAATGAGCGCCCAAAGCACAAGAGCAAGATACTTGGCATGTAGTGGAGCATCGTACTCCCATCCAATATCCAAAATATCCCCACTCTTGAAAGTAAAGTAGGTCGGAACCAGAAATGCTACCAACGCCAAAACGATGTCGAACCAAGGCATTCTGCGCTGGGTTAGCGAACGCGACATCTGAGGGATTGCAAATATGAATGCGAGCAGAGCAAAAACTACCAGACTGCCAACAGAGCCCAACGTTTGTATAAATGACACGTTGGAAATTTTTACGGCTAGGAATGCAGGAATGGCCAGTGCAAGGCTCGCTGGCACAACCTCCCACCAACTGATGGATACGGTACGTTGGCTATTAGAAATATAAAGAATGAACGGTAGTGGCAATAACGTGGCCATCAAAAAATAGAAGTATTCCGTTTCAAGTGGAACGTAGAATCCCAACATGTTTCCAAGCCCAAAGTTGATATAGATAGATAAAGACGTCGCAACGATGGCAGCAATTATAAGCCAGACGTCAAACGGCCAAGACAACGTGCGATAGCGACTTTTATCTTCCGCATCCACTGTTCCAGCTGGCTGTGCATCAAGATCATTATCAGGCGGAATCAGCGTTTTCTTTGTCATATCAAAAGCTTCCACCTTAAAATAATGTTAAATTTATTAGCATAAACAAATTGGAAGGGCCAATCCGAAGATGACCCTTCCATTCATTGCGATCAAGACAGTTTTATTACCAGGAGCGAAACGACACGTCCAAGCCATTTTCCTGAAGTGCTCTCACCCTGGCATCTTGCCAGCCTTTGTCGAAAGAGGCGTCGTCCAAGCTTTTGTTGGCGTCAAGGTAAGTTGTCCATGCATTTTCGAGAACATCTTGCCGCCTGATCATCTCGTCATTATGCGCCTGTTCGGCTTCGCCCCATTTACCGATTTCTTTATAGTACTTAATTGCGCCAGGATGGTAAGGGAAAACCCATTGCAAATTCTGACGTTCAATCCCGTAACCATTCATCGAGGGAGCTGACCCTTCAAGCTGATCCATGTTGTCCATCACAGCCTTAGTTAGGCCGTAAGCAAGTTCTTCGGATGCTTCTGAAGTAGAAACAAAGATCGGGTAAGGCGCAGCGCTTCCTTCAAAAGTAGCATTGCCGCTCGTGTTGTTTGTAATGTCGATCCCTACAGTGACAAGTTGTTTTGACCACCAGGGAGCGTAACTGCGCGCACGAGCCCAAGCTTCTTCGTCTTCATGCGGAAATTCTGTCCAAAATACGCCGCGAGGTGACGCTGCCAGTTGATTGATAGCCCCCGTAACTGTCCCAGCCCAGGCCGCATCGGCCTGATTATTAAGAACTGCCTGATGCGCCTGCTTGAAACCCGGCACTTCCACTTTTATGACGTCATCCCATGTGAGGCCACCAAACGCCATGTGCGCAGTTGCGTTAAGATTCGGAGCAACTGCTCCTTTGATCCATGTGATACGCTTGCCCTTTAAGTCTGCAGCTGTTTTGACATCTATGTCGCCAGCCACAGCAAGTTGGTAACCAGTATCGCCAAGGTTATTGAAGAGGTTAAATAGCCTCATAGGTCCCCACTTCTTCCCGGCAAACATATAAGTGCCTTCCGCAGCTAGCAGAACGGCACTGCCACAAGCGCAGATCGAGGTTTGGTTTTCACGCAGTGGAAGCATTCTAGAAACATCATTTTTCCCAGGAATGATGCGCAGGCCAGTGTCATAGTTCTCTTTTAGCATCTTCCCAATACCAACAGACTGGGCATACCCAGATGATGTCGTTCCAAATGCTGTCCAAGAGACTTGATCCGGCAGGTTAACCTTATCAGCGAATGCAGCTCCGCTGCTCAATGCAAGGCTTAGGAACGACATAGTAATAAAATTGTGGATTTTCATTTTCTAAATTTTCCTTTCATCCCAACGCATCAAAACGATACGTTTACCAGGGTCATCTCCCGTCCCAAGTGTGCTCGCATTCTTTTAATTAAGGGCGGTAACATGCCCTTTTCAAGAATGGGAGAACTCTTGTTACAATTAGTTACCACCCTTAAGATCTTAAACATACTAATTATAGGATGTTTGACAAGTATTTCTTTTAGTTGCCTATTTTTTTACACTATTAGCGAGGGTATTCTACGACAACAAAACGCTGCTAAAAGGATATTTTATCAAGCAAAACATAAGTTTGCGATTGATCAAAAATTATGAGGCCAATTCAATTTTATCTCAAAGTCCAGGATAGGAATGTGCCAGTTTGCCAAAAAATTCGATCGGGTCTTCGGTGTATCTGTCGCGGATGACACCAAAGATATGCCGAATCTCAATTAACACTGCCGTTATCGTTTTCAACGCTGCATTTCGTAAAATATTTCACGGCCGATTGTTGAACAGGATATTTTGAGGCAAAAGTTAAGGTGCGTGGTTAAAGCGCATAATGGGTGCCAGATATACGTAAGATGCAGAGCACACTGCTTGTCATGCGAATGATACCTGTGTTTTATCAAGATCATAAAAGACCCTAAACCCCGCATGCGCGGTTGAGCTGTCCGAACAGGCACTTGACCTTGCGGCATTGCGGAACCGCCAGCAGTAGCTTTTGTGGCAAAGGTGCGAGCCGCCTTTTAACACACGCAAATTGTCACGCTTTGCATTAGCATTCTTCAGTTTTACTGATTTGCTTAATGATTTAACTTGGTAGATGTCATCCACCCATTCCCAAACGTTCCCCGCCAAATTATACAGACCAGTTTTGCTGGGCTCATGGGCGTCCACATCCATAGGCCCAACGCTTCCTGTGGGGCGATTAGGAAATAGTCCGTCAAAGATACGCAACGGAGTCTCAGCCATTTCTTCCGGTTCCATATCTCCCCATGGATAAATCATATCTACACCACCACCAGCTGCGTATTCCCATTCTGCTTCACTAGGCAATCGCCCTCCTGCCCATGCTGCATAAGCATTCGCGTCATTCCACGAAACATGAGTAACCGGATTGTTTGCCCTTACATCGCCGTCGTTTCGCTGACCTGTCCAGTTTTGCCAATTTGCACCCTCGACCTTAATCCACCACGGTGTATCGCGCAGGCAATCTTTATCCTTGTTTGTTTCATCACTAACACATGTGTGGAAAACGAGGGACCATCCGTATCTTTCCGCGTCCGTGACGTACCCTGTATCGGCAACGAACTGCGCAAATTCTGAGACACGCACAGCGAACGGGTCGACAAAGAAGGGACCGATGGTTCCCGCATTACGACGTTTCTCGCCATCGCCGGCAATCATTGGACGTGCGGTGCCTATTTTTATTTTTTTACGGGGAAATGCAATCAGCCGGTTAGGTAGCTCAACGCCTTCGCGGCGCTTTGGTCTTTTACGTTGGGATGTTGATTTGTCGTCGGAGGGGCAACAATTCATATCTAGACCAATCGCGTGATCGAGCCGAGGATCCAAGCAATTCTTACGGTCAGCAAGTCACTTTCTATCAGATCGCTCCGTTTCGGTTTAGGCTGTGCAACCATTTGACACCTCATAAGTGAAGGAAAACCCACGTCCAATATTCTCTATCCAATTGGGAACTATGCGTCAAACGGCAGGGGAAAAATCAGCTTGGAATTATTTGTCACCATAACCAAGCTTAATCAAAACGTAACTTCAAGAAAGAGTTTTTAGAAAGGGAATTTGAGTAAGGGGGCGACAACCTAGTGCGCGCAGGTTTATAGATTTGCGAACCTGGCCCTAATTCACCTTCATGACAAAAATGAAGCTCCACCTAGCTTTTGAAAGGAGTAACTAAGTGGAGCATCACCGAGGAAAGCCTTACATAAAAATATATAGGGGATTCCCTGGTACCCTTATATAAGAGTCTAAAGTACCTACAATAGGATGTTTTATCTTTTTTTAATTTCTGCGCTTCAATGTTTGAAGTACATCCAAAGTGACCTTGCTACGCGCGCGAGGCTAAATTTAAATATTTTTAGGGGA
>TARA_B100001057_G_scaffold479197_1_pt1 | contig 11605 bp, 13 predicted proteins | sample TARA_B100001057 | Tara Oceans TARA_B100001057 (sample SAMEA2621839) | marine metagenome | biome: marine biome (ENVO:00000447); feature: surface water layer (ENVO:00002042); material: "saline water (ENVO:00002010), including plankton (ENVO:xxxxxxxx)" | depth 5 m | reverse complement strand
ATAAAAATCTATGAGCACTAAACGTGTAATTGCAAATTTTATTACCCTTTTTTTTGCTTGCCGAAGGGATGAATGCGCATTGCCCGGCTGGGAGTTCGGCCCGCTGAAGAATTAATCGCCCAACGCCTTATAACTTGAACTTCCGGAGGCAATCGATCACGAAGGCATAGGTGTGATGGTTGAGTTCATCCACACGAATATTGGCCCGTTTTTGCCCGAGGAATAGCCCTGTTTCCTCGCCTTCTCTGACAAGTTCCTCGACGAAATCATGAGCACCCCAGGATTTCAGCCAATGCCAATAGGAAGAACGGGTTCCGGGTTTGCATTCCAGAAGAACGTCCAGGTCGCAAAAGGCGCTGGCAAATAGAGTGGTGTCACGAAAAACGGTGATCGAGGAAGGAGGTTCGGACAGGACGGCTTCTATTTTGAGGATCATGGGAAAGCACAAGCGCTGCTTACCGGAACTCCATGCAATACGAAGGAATCCGAAATTGATTTGTTCTTTGGTTCGATCTGGTGGATGGCTCTCAAAACATCGCCCTTCTTTACTCCAAAGTCAAATAATGGAGCATGTCGAACCGATTGAGTAAGAGAGAACCACCTCGCTTTTTGACTCAGTTCGTCTAGGTTGTGAAACAATGTCCAAGAGGATAGCAGATGGATGGGTTGGCTTTGTGAGTTTCAAGAACTCAAAAGACTGATGGCGAGCGGAAAGGGACACCTTGTCGGGGGCATGATCTTTGCCTTGGTCGGTTTGCATTTGTTTGCCCATTACTTTTACGTACCGACTTACTTGGACATGGTGATTTACGTTTCCCTTGCTCTGATGTTTTCGGTTTGGCCGGACGTGGACACCAAGTCGATCGGGCAAAAATTCTTTTACTCCGTTTTTTTTCTGACCGACTGCTATCTGATTTATCAAGAGCAGTACGAACTGGCCGCCTATCTCGGTCTCCTGATCATTTTACCAATCTTGGCCAAGCACAGGGGTTGGACTCATAGTGTCTGGGCGATGTTCCTCATTCCTTCCCCGCTTTTGCTCTATCCGGTGCTCAAGGGCGGGAGCCTCGACTCCTTCAACCTGTCGGGCGTTCCTTATTACGCATCCGCACTGACCGGGTATTTTTCCCACCTTCTTCTGGATGGGAAATTTACCCCTTGGAAATAAGAGCGAATCTGATCACCTATCGTGAGGAGGTCGGAGAATCCGTGGATACGCATGTCTTGCTTCCACAAAATCGAGACGGCAGGATCGGTTGGTGATCCATTGACTGCGTCTTGCCCAGATGCTTTTATTTAAGGATGAGGTCAAACTTCTATCAAATATTCAAAGTACTGAAGGACGGGATGTTTTTGTTTTTATTGGCTCCTCTGTTCTGTCTTGGGGAAAAGCTCCCTCGAGTTGGTGACCTGAAGACCGAAGTACTCTCCTACAAATCGGCCAGCGGAGAAACCGCCGAATATCAAACTGGTACTTTCTACGTTAAGGAAAATCGGAAAAACCAAAATAGTCGGGTCATTGGAATCGGTTTCTCCCGCTTCCCATCAACAAATTCGAAGGCTCCACCCATCTTCTTTTTACCCGGTGGACCGGGCAGCAGTTTTCTGGATAGCGTCCCTCCACGCCTTCATCGCAGTGGGGGACCGCTGCTTGCCGAAGAACTCCTTGGTCGTTGCGACTTGGTTTTCGTAGACCAACGTGGTTACAGCAAGCGGGGTTCCATGTTGGACGACCGGGCTTTCGAACAAGGTGTCGTCCGGCCAGATGCGACGCTTGAAGACCGAGTCGTGGAATTCAAGAGGTTTTCGCGCGAAGTCGTCGAGCGATATGGCAAAACTGATGTTGATCTGCGTGGATATTCTGTTCTCGAATGCGTGGAAGACGTCAACGAGTTACGTCAATTGCTCGGATACGAGAAGATTATCCTGCGCGGTCAGAGTTTTGGGAGTCAGTGGAGCTTTGGACTAATGAGAAAATACCCTGAAACGGTCGAACGGGCCTTGTTGACGGGAATTGAACCTCTGAATAACGGGTACGATATGCCATCCCATGTATTCAATGCAATCCGGAGGATATGGAAGTCGATTGACGAAGACCCCCGTTTCAAGCCCTACCTACCGCCCGGCGGAATGGAATTCGCCGCCGAGACCGTCATCAAACGATTGGAGACCGATCCCATAAAAATTTACTCCAAAGGGAAGCCAAAACCCGTTCGAATCATCGTACCCGATGATTTTCCCTGGCGTGATCCGACCGCCATTTTGGAGCTGTATCATGGCCAATTAAAAAGATGGGAATCCCCGCGAACTCTTCGGGTTCTGCCTCGAACCTTGCTTCAACCTTTGATCGATTCCAGTCTTGGTACGACCGAAAAAAGACGCTGGAAACTATGGAATGATCCGGCGACCAGATACTTGTCACGATCAAATTTTGCTCCGCTCTTGGCCACTGCGGAAATTTGGCCCAGTCCGGACGTAGGCGACGATTTTCGGATTCCGGTGAGGTGCGAAGTCCCCGTGGTCTTCGTCAATGGTGATTGGGACACTAAAACTCCGGTAGAAAACATGTACGAAATCGCACCCTATTTCCCCAACGGACGACAAGTTGTAGTTCATCGGGCAGGGCACGGAACGATGAAACTTTCGACTAAGGAGCAACACCCCGAGTTCATTGAACGGCTCGTGAAATTTCTGAAGACAGGACAAATTCGAGGTCTTCCCGCAAGTGTAACCGTCCGTCCCTATCAGACTTTTCGTTCCCCTGATTTCGATCTGTAATCTCCAGTTTGCAGCTATTGACTTGGCCTTTTTTGCTGAGGGTCTTGATCGATCGAGGGAAACCGAAAAAAAAGTTCAATCAACTTACCAGCGAAATTTGATTTCCATTGATCATGCGAATTTTAAAAGAATTATGATCAAGACGCGGATGAAGTAGAAAACAGAATATTCTTGGGGGAAATTGTGATCCATCTTCCAGAGCTTCTCGTTTCATTCATTATGAAAAATAGTACGTACACATACAAATATTCTCACACTTCAATTCCATCCGCAGATCAGGACAGACTTGCTCATCAGTTTTTCCAGCTAGCTGCAATTTTGCTGCGACGAGATCGTGATTGATTAAATAAGTTTCCGTCGGATACGAAATCCCAGCATGCAAATTACTTCCGCATGAACATAAATAGAAGAAAAAATAGCGGCAAATCCTCCAAACACCTTTTTGGAATTGGCTTGGATTGCGATGATGGCCACAAACGCATTACGACTTCCGAAGACTTTTCAGTCATCGGAGGATCTGATGAAACTCACGCGAGAGTGTCCGAAACATTTATTAAAACCTTTGAATATTTTTCAGCCAAGAACAAAACTCTCGATGAAATTTCCAGCGAGAAACTTGCCGAATTACTGCGCAAAAACACACCTGAATGAGTTCTCCGCAACTTACTGACTTCCGTTCGGATCATCCTGAACTTACCATCAGATATAACTCCCTCGCTTTCACTGCTTTTTATCTCTCGAGCACTGCTTGACGTTCGTTGCAACTCACACTACTAATCGACCACTTTCTGAATGGTTTTTAGTGCAAACTTATGATTTTAGTTGTCGGAGCATTTCTTGGCTTTTTTTCTGTTTTTTTTGGTGCCCACATCGAGCACACCCTTCGAGAACTCGTTTCCGAAGAACAGTACCGTCAACTCATGACCGGCATTCGGTACAATCAATTGAACTCCATAATCATTTGTTCTATCGGTCTTGCTGTCATATCGGGGAATGAACTATTAAAATCCCGACTTTTACAATCCGCCGGCTACTTTTTTATCATCGGCACCCTGCTTTTCTGTTTCGGCATCTATGCCTCCATTTCTTTGAATTTACCGCAAGTTGTTTATTTTACGCCAGTTGGTGGTCTGACCATCATGGTGAGTTGGCTTCTCCTTTTTGTATTTGGCATCGCCGCCTCACTCAAAAAGTCGAACCGACTCGCCAAATCCAAGAAATCCCCCAACCCTTGACTTAGGTCTTCGGGGGTGGCTTGGTGGATAAATGATCAAATTTCTACCCTGCCTTCTCTGCCTTCTGCCTGCACATCTTTTTTGCGAAACGAAGAAAGAGGTCAGCGAACTGAGGGTTCTTTCCTACAATGTCTGGTACGGTTTTACCAAACAGCCGGAACGTAAGAAGAAAGTAATCGAATACGTAAAATCATTGAAACCCGATATCGTTTCCCTTCAAGAGCTCAATTCCTACACGGAAGAGAAACTTGCCGAAGACGCCCTTGCCTGGGGGCACCCCCACAGTGCGTTGCTGAAGACGGGAGGCTTTCCCACGGGTATCACCTCCCGTTTCCCGATCAAGGAGATTTCCCGCACGTTGGAGGGCTACCACCATGGAATGCTTTCATGCAAAACCGGAGGGGTTCGGGTATACGTAGCCCATCTCCATCCCGGGCACTGGAAAATCAGGCACGGCGAAGTGGATTTGCTTACCCGCGAATTGGCCAAGTGGGATCCGTCGGAAAAAATTCTTTTGGCGGGCGACTTCAATACCTTCTCGCCGAAGGATCGTGAGCAATATGAAAAGACTCCGGACATCGTTCCTTTTTTTCGTCGGTTGGACAAGCGTTGGAAGAGCAACCGGAACCTCCGTGACGACCAATTGGACTACACCCATCTCGAGAAAATCGAAAAGGCAGGGTACCTTGACTTGGTCGCAGGAAAGAGAACCCGCTTTTTAGGGACTTTTCCTACGAAGAACCGACCGGGGGAGGACAATGGGCCTTCCCGTAGGCTGGATTATTTCTTTGCCAACCGATCTTTGGCCTCACTCTGCAAGTCGGCCGTCTGCCTGGTGAACGAAAAAACCTCCTACCTTTCCGATCATTACCCGGTCTTGGCCGTCTTCTCGCTAGAGGATTCCCAATCCAAGCACGAGAAGAAATAAGACGAAAGTTTGGGGCGATCCTCTTACCTTCCCCATGAACTTATGCCGGAAGGCTCGTGTAGCGGATTGTTGACTCCTCCCTGCGAGGATGGTTTCGTCGGAAGATGAAAAGTTTGGTTTTGTTGTTCGCTCCTTGGCTTTGTTTGGCCGCGGAGAAAGTCGACCGTCCAAACTTTCATGACCCAATTGAATTAGAGCGGATCATCGCAGAGGCCGTTCAGTTGCAAGCCGTCAAGAAAGCGGATGGAGACTGGCAATATTTCAAGCCCCTTGAGTTCGCACCCTACCAAGGAAGTGGCTGGGGAGTGGTTTTCCACGAAAATAAAAAAGTCCGTATTTTGGCCCAATTCGCGAATGGGAAAGTGAATGGGTTTTCCTTTTCCTGCTACCCAAGTGGGCAAGCGATGGCGGAAGCAAACGTCAAAGAAGGAAAGCCGGAGGGACTTCAAGTGCTTTGGTACGAAAAAGGCCGGAAAAAATCGGAATCAAATTTTAAGGATGGAAGGCAGGATGGGCTTTCGACTTTTTGGTATGAGAATGGCCGGAAGAAAGCCGAATTCAATTACCTGGATGGCAAGTACGACGGGCATTCGACCGATTGGTACGAGAACGGACTCAAGAAGGAGGATGCGAATTGGCGGGAAGACAAACGAAGCGGTCGGACCACAAAATGGTTCGAGAGTGGACAAATGTCATCGCAAGAAACCTACGGGGACGGCAAGTTGCATGGGCTTTCGACTCTGTGGTACGAGAGTGGGTTGAAAAAAGAAGCAACGAGTTGGATGGAAGGAAAAAAGAATGGGCTTTCCACCATATGGAGCCAAAAAGGGGAGAGGGTTGAAGCAAACTGGGTAGGCGGAAAGCAAGATGGCCTAGTGACCACATGGGACCAAAATGGTCGCAAAAGTTCGGAAGCAAACTTTGCAAACGGAAGGCAGGAAGGGCTCTTTACCTTTTGGTATGAGAACGGACAAAAAAAAGAGGTCTCGATCTTCAAAGATGGATGGCGCGATGGGCTCATGGTTTCGTGGTACGAGAACGGGCTCAGGCAATCGAGAACCAATTGGAGGAAAGGAAAGTACCATGGACTTGCGACGCGGTGGTATGAAAACGGAGAGATGGGGCAATCAACCTACGAGAGCGGAAAGCAAGTGGGACTTTCGACTGGCTGGTACGAAAATGGATGGAAAAAATGGGAGTCAAACTGGAAAGACGGAGAACGAAACGGGCGAACGACCAAATGGTACGCGAACGGCCAAAAGAGTTTGGAAGAAAACCACAAGAACGGAAAGTTGGTGTCTGCCGTTGCCTGGAAACGCAATGGAGAAAAATGTCTCGTCACCCGCGTAAAGGACGGCAACGGGGTTTACGCTTGGTACGACGAGGACGGGACGGAAAGCTTTCGTATCTTCTTCAAGAATGGCCAACGAGTCAACTGACCTCCTCAACACCCCAAGCCCTTGACCCTTGACCTAAGAGGCGCTTGGATCGGGGAATGAAAGCTATGCTGTTTGCTCTTTTACTTTTTCCTGTTCATGTATGGGAGCTTTGACCGGTCGTCCTAGATTCCGCCTGTACCAATTAATCCGCCCAAATTCATGCAAAAAAGGTTTTCGCTTTTTCCTCGATGGTCGTTCCCCCTCCTGACCGCGTTGCTTGTCACGCCGCTTGTCGCTGAAGAAAAGGACGACAACGCATCCGTGCCCGCCGGGCATTCCGCACATGGAGAAGCGTTCGACGAGGGGCCGCGCCAACGGGCCTATCTTATGAAGGGCATGCCCAAGGTAGACTTTCCCGTGACCACAAAAAAGCCCAAGTGCCAAGCTTTCTTCAACCAGGGACTGGGTCAGCTTCACGGTTTTTGGAACCTGGAGGCCGAGCGCTCCTTCCGTCAGGCCGCCGTCATCGACCCCAACTGCACCATGGCCTACTGGGGCATGGCTCGGGCCAATTTGGGCAACGAGAAACGGGGCCAAGGTTTCATTGCCGAGGCGGTCAAGCGCAAGGGATCGGCTTCGCCCAGGGAGGTCAATCACGTGGATGCTTTGGCCAAGTACTTCAACACGCCCAAGGAGAAAAAGACCGAGCGGGCGGAAGCCTACGCCAAGGCCCTTGAAGAGATTCTTTACGAGTTTCCCGACGACCTGGAGACCCGGGCCCTGTTGACCTACCAGTTCTGGGCCAACTCACGCAACGGGGTGAAGATCCAAAGCCATGAGGCGGTGGACGCTCTTCTCCAAGGGGTCTTCAAAGTGAACCCGATCCATCCTGCCCACCACTACCGCATTCACCTTTGGGACTACAAACGGGCTGGCCGGGCGGTGGATTCAGCCGCCGTCTGCGGGCAAACAGCACCCGGCATCGCTCACATGTGGCACATGTCAGGCCACATCTACTCCAAGCTCAAGCGCTTCCATGACGCCACCCGGAGTCAGGAAGCCTCCGCCCGCATCGACCACGCCTACATGGTGAAGGACCGTGTTATGCCGGACCAAATTCACAACTACGCTCATAACAATGAATGGCTATGCCGTAACCTTGCCACCATTGGCCGGGTGAGGGAGGCCGTGGCCCTTGCCCGCAACATGATTTCTCTTCCCCGTCACCCCGAATACAACACCCTCGCCAAACGGGGTGGAAGCGCTTCGCACGGCCACCGCCGTCTTCTTTCCACCCTCGAGCAATTCGAGCTGTGGGAGGAACTGGCCGACCTCTGCGAATCGGGCGAACTCGAAGCCTTGGAGGATATCAACGAAAGCCGACGCCGTCTCCAGCTTCTTGGTGTTGCTCATTTCAAGAACGGTCGCTTGAAAAAAGGGGAAGAAGTCATCGCCCGCATACGCCCCATGTTGGAAAGCAAGCTTCCACCCAAGCCCAAGAAAACCGCCGAGGCTTCGAAGGAGAAAACCAAAGTCTCGAAGGGAAAGCCCGACGATCAAAATACCACGGTCGTTGCCGAAAAAACCCCCGACACTTCGAACGAGAAGAAGAAAAAGCCCGACCCCAAGGAAGTGGCCGTCGCCAAGAAGAAGGCCGAGGAACGCAAGAAGGAGGAAGCCAAGGAGAAGAAGCGCATCACCTTCGCCAAGAACGCCCTCGCCGAACTCAAGGTTCATCAGCTCCTCGCCCAAGGGAAAGAGAAAGAAGCCAAGGAAGCCGTCGCCGCTGCCAAAAGCATGAACAAAGTCCGCCGGGCCCAAGCCTATCTTGCCGTTGGTCAAAAGGAAGAAGCCGCCAAATTAGCAGCTTCTTTGGTGGCCAAACCTCCGCAGTCGGCTTTGCCCGCCGCCCAAGCCGCGTATCTTCTCAACGCTGCCGGCAAACCGAAGGAAGCCGACAAAGCCTTCGGCCAACTTCGCGAACTCGGCCAAGCCGTTGACCTTTCCACCCCGGTCTTCTCCCGCCTCGCTCCCATCGCCGAACGCCTCGGTTTGCCCGAGGACTGGCGTCTCAAGCTTAAGCCAAACCCCGACGATCCCGCCGAACACCCGTTTCCCGACCTCGACACCCTCGGACCCTTCCGTTGGAAACCCGCTCCGGCCTCTTCGTGGAAACTTCCCGATTCCACCGGCAAGCGCCTCTCGCTCGCCGACTACCAAGGCCGCCCCGTCGTGGTGGTTTTCTACCTCGGTTTCGGTTGTCTCCATTGCGTCGAGCAACTTCAGGCCCTCGTGCCCAAGATGGACGCCTTTCGGGAAGCGGGCTTGGAAATCGTCGCGATCAGTACGGAGTCCAAACCTGAACTCTCCCAAGCTCTCGCCGCCTACGAAAAGGGTGGTGACGCCATTCCCTTTCCCCTCGTTGCCGACCCCAAACTCGCCACCTTTCGAGCCTACCGGGCCTACGACGATTTCGAAAAAGTTCCCCTCCACGGGACCTTCCTCGTCGACGCCTCCGGCGACGTTCGCTGGCAGGACGTCGGTCACGAACCCTTCACGAAAATCGACTTCCTCCTCAAGGAGGCCAAGAGACTTCTCGCCAACGACTCCGCCAAGACCGAGCTTGGGGCCAAGTGAAAGGAACAGGTTTTCACACGCTACCAATTGCTTGGAACAGCCAAACCGGTCATGGGTTCAAAGGATTGACATGTCAAAAGAGACGAGGGAAGTTTGTGGGATGAAGTTATTTCAAGTGATCCTTTTGTTCTTTGTTCCATTATTAGCCGGATGTTCGGAGAAAAATCCGTTCAAGTGGCATCCAATGGATCTTTCCCCCGCTGCCATTTTGCAGGACCGCAATCACACGCCACTGAGCTCTTGGGATCATCTTCGAGGGGGCGTGGACAATGATGTGACCGAAGAGTTCAATGGCATCCCGCCCGAATCTTGACTGTCCGACGAATAGGCACTTGGATCAGATCATGATGGAACGGGTAGTCAGATGGGATCAGCTTGAATGCAAGCAAGAAGAAGGAGGAGAATATTACTACCACGAGAGTACACGCTACACCGGGAAGGCTGAGCGTTTTAGGGAGAAAGGCCAAAAGTTGTTTTCATGTAACTTCAAAGAAGGTTTGCCCGATGGCCTTTGTATTACCTGGCATGCGAACGGGAACAGGGAGAATGAATCATACTGGAGAGAGGGTAAGCTGGACGGTCTTTCGACTCATTGGTATAGGAAGGGAAAGAAGGAGCGCGAAGGACACTGGAAGAATGGTAAGGTTATCTCTTTTCAGGCATGGAAACCCAATGGCAAGAAGTGTCTTTTGACCAATGTGAAGAATGGAAATGGGCTTTTGGCTTACTACGATGACATCCAGTCTTGGCCGGAAATAGGATGTTACATCTGGATGGACGGCGAAGTAGTTAAAGGCTAACTCTCTGAGCACCCCAAGCCCCTTGACTCACTATCGACCAGCTGCTTGAATCGGTTGATGAAATCTGTGCTGCTGTCTCTATTTTTCGCCCTGCTCATGGTTGGGTGTGGCAAGGCGAAAGCTGAATTTGAAAACTCAAAACGAATGGCCGAAATGGGGAATCCTTATGCTCAATCGGCGCTTGGAATGATGTACCTACTTGGTCATGGAGTGGCAAGAGATCCTATCTTGGGACACGCATGGTGCAGCATTGCCATTGCAAACGGACAAGAAGAAATGAAGGAGCATATCAAGGAGATTCAACTCACCCCTGAGCAATTGATCGAAGCCCAGAAGAAATACAGTGAGATCGTTAAGCGAATCGAAACAAAAGGCAAAGAACCGACCGACCCTGGCAGACTCTACAAACCCTCCAACCCTTGACCCTCGGCCAAGTCGGCACCTTCACCCTAGCGCCAAACCAATTTCACAGAGACTGGTCAAGTTTTGAGGTTCGAGCTGGGCGAGTGTAAGGGGTTAAATATGAAAACGCTCTTCGGTCTCCATGTCCGGGCTGTTTTCGAACGGCACGTCGGGTCTGTCTTCTCGCTTGATCAACCTATCAATGATCCGGCCTTCAGGTTCACCCGTTTTGCTTGAAATTCGTTGGATGGCTTCCATTGTTTTGGAATCCACTCTTGCATTGAATGGGACACGCTTGTCGCTTCCCCATTCAGTCCGGTCTTTTTGATTTGGCTCTTTACCGCCCCAAGCTGGTTTGTCCTTTGGCATCGTTGCATTTGAGCGTGGATTGGTCATCCCGTAAAGTCCAAACTATATCTTGGGTATTTCTTCTGTAACAAGGTTCAAGATTGTCGGACTTTTAGAAGTGTTGATCGAAATTTTTTACGGTTTCCGCTCTTTTTGTTAAAGTTTCTGCTGGCAAAGCTGACAAGCTTGAACGAACCGCCACCTTTGGAAAGTCCGCCCCAAAGAGTGACTCTCGTTCCGGAAAGCTTAAGAGATAGACTAAGCGTACTAAGCTTGGTAAATTCTAAGAAATGAGTAACAGTACAAAGCCCATACGCAACATCGATTCGATGGGAGAGTATGATTCCTCTGTCGAAGTACAGATGAAGACATCGCCATCGAAAAAACCCTCTTTTGATCCATCGATTGCTGATTACATCCCGATGGTTTACATCTCCATAGCCATAGTCTTAGGAGTTGTTTTAGCGGTCAAGTTTTACAAAGGCACGAAGAACAAGCAGAAGCCCATCAATGGAATGGTTAAGGCGTCGGTTTCGGATACAAAGCCTGAAAGCGAAAAGTCTGACGGAAAAGATTGAAGCTTCTGGAAGAGAGTTTCACCGACCCAGACCTTGGCTTTGAAATAGTTTGGGTAAGCCTGGAACTGTCGTAATGAGGGATCAAGGCAAACAAGACAAAGTAATGTTCGCCAAGGGCTTCCAATTAGGCAAGTAGAAGGTTATGCAAGGCCAATGGGAACCGATGGGAGGACCGTGCAACCTCAAGGCTGAGAATCGACCCGAAGAGAAAGTATAATGGAATGATGCAGTGGAGTTTTGAAAAAGCCTAAATTGCGTTCGGCAAACAGCGGGAACGGCATCCCCAGTTACAGATCAAGTTACCTCCGCTTTCCTTTTTTTAACCAACCGAACCGGGAAGCCGTTGGTTTTTGCTTTTTGATTTGGAGAATTTCTCAAGCGTGAGATAAGAAAACTTGCGAGTCCGCTTGTTTTGTTTAGAACAGAATGGTAAATTAGATAAATGAAAATTTTACTATCAGCTGCTTTTTTACTTCTTTTTTGTTCCTGCGACAGCATGGAAATGAATGCCAAAGAGGAT
>TARA_B100001057_G_scaffold501087_1_pt1 | contig 11610 bp, 12 predicted proteins | sample TARA_B100001057 | Tara Oceans TARA_B100001057 (sample SAMEA2621839) | marine metagenome | biome: marine biome (ENVO:00000447); feature: surface water layer (ENVO:00002042); material: "saline water (ENVO:00002010), including plankton (ENVO:xxxxxxxx)" | depth 5 m | reverse complement strand
ATATTAAGTACACCAACATTAAATTGTGCAGTATCTCCAAATATTATATCACCTCTAATGTCAATATCTTTAAGAAAGACTACATCTTCATTAAATTGAGCTTTATTACCTGTAACTGTGATATTTTCTGACATTATACTGGAAAGTTAAAACCTGATGGTAGATTAATATTATTAGGTAAAGATTGAGTCGCTGATTGTAATTGATCAGTCAGTCCTCCCACATCTATACTAGATAGTTGATTTTGAATGTCGGATATCGGTAGGTTTTCTGCTATGTTTGCTAAATCACCAATTCCTGATAATGCACCAATATCTGGATTAGTCAAAAAGTCAGTTCCGACTTTCGTTGGTGCAAACACTCGTTGTATAAAACTTCCACTTGTCTTTTCTATTACATTTCCTAATAATCCTTTTGCATCTACTTTATTAGCATTTAATAAAATTCTTGCTCCAGCATTTAAATTAATATTTCGACCTGCTTTTAAATCAATATCAGAATCAGCTTTAATCTCAATACTACTACCTTTAATTCTAACTTGACCATTTTCATTTGCCGTAATCGTAATATCACCCTTCTTTGTACTTATTTGAACATCAACCCCACCAGCCTGTCGATTCAGTCCACCTATCATTTCTATTTTACCATCATTATGAATATGATAAGTTCCACCCTCACTTAAGGCACATAAATGTTGTTCTTTATTATCAGTAACTGCATATAGCATATACACCACAGAACCACCATCACCCATTTGTGGATTTGCAGTATCAATTCTAAATTTAGGTCCGAGGGAAATAAACTCCCTTCCCTCCCAGTTTTCATTTGGTCTAGTCATTAATATCCTCCATACCCACTACCTGTAGATGTATCAGGTGTATTATCTGTAGTAGATGCACTAGATGTTGTGTCAGTGATTGGTTCATCCATAATTGTAGTCATATTCACGTTTGTTATTTTATTTAAACTTTGTTGAGGTGTATCATAAATTATTTTATCATTACCAGAGTGAGATACTCCTGTCATTTTTGTGCCATCTGGCATAACATGATAATCTCCATAATAAGGTTGACCATTTATAAATCCAACTACTAAATTGGTTTCAGGTCCCACACAATCAATGACTTGAACAATTTCACCTTGAGGATCAAGTGACAATTCTTTGATTATTGGTTTGATAAGTGCGCCACTACCCGTTAACGATTCTATTACTATATTAGGTTTATTAGTAATCGCAATATTATTTATCGGTTGAGCTGAGATAATTCTACCATTACCTATGGTGACATTATATTCCAATCCATTACTATCAGTTACAGTTGCGTCTTCATACCCTGAACCTGAATTTGCGATGATAGTATCAACAACACCAACTGGTGTGTTATCTGATGATATAACATCTGATGCATCATTTCCAACAGGATAATTTTCACCCTCAGAAATAATATCAACTGATGTAATTTGACCAAATGTTGATGAATTTGGGTTTGAGTCAATATTTGCTCTTGCGATAGCACCATATCCCAAATCACAAGGATCACTAATACTCACTAGAGGTGGTTTAACAAGATAACTAGATCCCGGATCTGTAATTTCAACACCAATAATACTTGCAGTTCTACTAATATCAGCAGTAACTTGTGATAAACCAGGTGTATTATCAACAAATTCACCCAATATGAGTTTACCTAATCCACCTTCACCGTCACCACCAAAAAATGTTATACTTGGAGAATCACAAAATGAGGGTTCAGCACATGTAGGATTTGGAAATGATGGAGTTCCAGAGGATACTGAATTAAATGCATCTGTAATATTACCTATCGTACTTAATAAATTGGGCACCGGCATGGCACCAGATCCTATTTTCTGTTTTTTAACTTTACCAACACATTTTGATTTATTTTGATTACAATCAAATAATCCACCAATGGAAGTAAACATGTCTGCAGAACTTAATAAAGCATCCTGCACTTTAAAAGATCCTGGTAAGATGCTACTTAATCCACTTAAGGGACTAGCTAAATCAGATGAAATTTGATTTGATATTTCATTTAACAAACCTCCTGTAAATTGCTCTGCCACACAATCCCCAGCTACCATTGAATCGGCTAAAAACTTTCCTAACAATCCTTGTATCGTAGAAGATAATCCTGATTGAATTTTACCAGGTAAACAATCTAAACCAGATTGTAAATTTTTTAAAGGACCAACCATTGCTTTTTGTGCTGCAATAGCAGCTAATTCAGATCCTGTTGCAGCAAATGTTGTAGCATATAATGATTGTAATCCTGATGATAAACCCGGTATCATATTTGAATACATTTTACCCATCATATTGTTTACCAATCCATTTGATATTGTTTCTATACTTTGAGTGGCAGAGGCAATATCAGTGAATAAATTTGTAGTGGTTGAAATATTTGAAGATAAATTTGTCAATACACTTGATATACTATTGAAAATACTGTCATCACATGTATCTGCTGCAACCTCCTCATATCCAAAACCTTTAGATGCACCTATTTCATCACCAGTTGGCTTTCTTAAAACTGGTGATTTTAAAGATTCTTTATTTGATTCGTTTGCCTCACCCTTGTCTAATGTTCCATCACCTGTAGGCACATTTTTTGAGAATCCAGTTGATGGAGCAAATCCATCTTCAGGGTCTGGTGCATCTTGCGAAACGTCGTTGGTTCTTCCAAGTGCTCCCATGATCACAGGCACTTGTGCGTTATTACCATCAATAAAAAATCCTACAACTGAGTCACCCGGACGATATTTAACACTTTGACCTTTATTTGCACCACCAGTTCCTGCTGTTGCAGGAAGGAGAGTAAGTGCCCATGGTAAATCAGAATCCTTTAACTCACTTTTACTACGAGGATGATATCCAATTATTCTAACTTTAAATCTATTTCCCCATCCAGCACCATCTACTTGTTTACCTTGAGATTCAATAGGTGCGATTTTACCTATCCACCAAGTAAATCCATCTTGACCTATAAAGTTAGTTTTAAAAAATGAATCTTGTAACATATTATCTCCCGAAAGTATCTCTAGCTAATGTCATTGATGAAACAGATTTTTCTGGATCAAAATGATGAACAATTGATTGTATTAAGTATTTACCACTTATCTCTTCATCTTTAACACCTTTTTCCTTTACCGAAGATTTGAAAAATACACAATCAATCACATCACCTGCATCTAAATCTGTATTGCACGGAACGGAAATTTCTACCTTTTGAGTTGTTAAAATATTATATCCACTTACAGACTGAGAAAGGTATTTTTTAGGATCAGCATTCGGTTGTTTAGATACATCTGGTTCAATTGTTCCTACATCTAATACTTGAGTAAAAGTTCTTGATGGTTTTGTAACCACATCTTCAGGTAGAATATCTTCAATTTTCTTACCACCAAGGGTATTTTTACTTTTTGTTTTAAAAACTTGACCACTAACTGAAAAATCATTAGGATTAAAAAAGAATCTATTACTTGAATATGCTCCTAATCTTAGTTTACGAATTATGTCTTGATTTTTATCAATTTTATAACTCTCCATTTTTAAATCCAAAGATGGTAAATCTGGTGTTGGTTTAAATGTTGTAGAATTATATTGAACTTGGGAGTAGACAAATTTAGACTTTGGTTTTTGACTTATTAAATTAACTATTGATTTAAATTTAAATCCACTTTTTGTTTGAAAGAAAACAAATCCAGATGAACTATTATTTTGTGATTCTTCAGGAACTGCTTTTGTGGCTAACCATGTTAATGTTTTAAATGGTTTCTTTAAATTTCCCAAAAAAGAATATTGATTCTGGGTGGGATCAACATCAATTTTGTTTTTACTTACACCTAAAATATTTGTAAGTATCGATGTAACTGATTGTTTAATTGTACCAATATATTTTTTAGATACACTTGAGATTTCATTTGTTATTGCCTCTCTAGAGGATAAAGTTAATAAAAAAGTTTCTTTTTGTGAACTTGATATCACATCAGATATACTCGTAACATACAAATCCAAATCTATTCCAGATCTATTTTTAACTTGCTCAATAATTTTTATTCTTACTTTTTCACCACCTCGTAATGGTAATCCATTATAAACTCCTTGATCATTTATCACGTTTCCTGTGAGTGAAACTCTCATTTTAGCTGTTACAACAGGAGATAATATATTTTGAAAGAATTCAAATGAAACAACACCAAGTCTTAGATCAACAGTGTTCTTACCATCGTTTGATGTAATTTCAATAACCTTATATGATGCTGGATCTTTTGCTGCCATTATAAATCTCCTAATTTTGAAAATAAAAGATCATCAATTTTTTTTGATTTTTCTTTTACAACTATCACATTTGAAGATGATTTCATCTCTCCTATTCTCATTGACCTAGATTGAGATACTTTGTCAAATGTATTTGGATCATTTGTATTAATCACAACAGTTCTTCTTTTTTGTTTTCTAAATTCATTTATATTGTTTACAGTTGTCATATTTTTATTATTTACTACTGATTTATCTATTTCCAATGTTTTACTTATGTTATTTACAGATAAATTTCCCTCTCTTGAATCTGCTTGTTGTAATGAACTTGCATCAGGAGTATTATCTTTAAAATTTTCTAAACTAATATTTAATCCACCTTCTTCATTTAAGAGATTCGAGTCTGTTGATTCAAAACTTTCAGTCTGACCATAATTTTGTACTTTTTCTGTCATTGACATATTAGCAAACGTATTATATTCATCAGCAGAAACTTCTTTTTCATTGATATATGCTTTTCCAGTATCCATATCAAATCTACCACTAACTTCTTTTTTTGTAGAAATTGTTTCCTTTTTTGTGGTTAATTGCACTTCTTCAGTATCTTTTTTTTCTTCTTCATTTAACTGTTTTTTCTCCTCTGGATCAAATTCTCCAATTGTATTTTTTGTTTCAGTTTCAAAATTATCTATTTCTTGTTTTACTTGTTCCTCACCTGACTTTAAATCTAAATTCACTATGTCATCATCAAGTTTTTTAAAGGGTCGAAATAAATTACCGATAAATTTTTTAATATTAGGTATTATGTTTTTAATAAAGTCAACAAATTCTTTTATCTTATCAATAATTACCTTAATTGACTCAATAATTTTTGGTATTTGGATAACTAACCAACCTAATAATAATTTTTTTATTGCTGATAAAATATTTGATCCAAATTTCTTTGGATCAATTTTTCTATTTTTTTGTGGTATTGTGGGATTATCTTTATTCTCTAAATTTTGTTCTTTTTGATTTCTTTTTTGTCTCTCTAATCTTTTCTTTTCAAAAAAAGATTTTATTTTAGATGTTCCTTTTTTAATAGTTTTAGATTTTTGAATTGATTTTTTTACACCCGAAATTAAATTTCCAGTTTTGGAAAACATCGACTTACCAATTTTCATAACTGACTGGTTCATAATATGTTAAACTCCGATTGAGTTCCCATTAGATACATATTACTACTATCTTCTGAATCAAAATTAACTGTTTCTTCTTCAATTTCACCATAATCAGGTGAACCCATCGTTTGACTTCCACCTGCGTTTTGATCTTGAGATCCATCAATCACCACTACTTCATCTTCAGGTGCTCCATAATCATATATTTTCTCATTTTTTTGATTTACTCTAGTTGCATTTGTTGTAATTTTTGAATCTATTTTTGAAGTTTCTTCACCTTCACCAGTGGTGGATTTTTTAACATCCCTTGCGATATTTGCTACATCAGCTGCAGTTGATATTGCTGTACCCACACCAGGAACTGTTGATGCAACACCTGAAATTAATTCAAGACCTGCTCCAAGTAAATCACCTTTTCTTGCTCTGTCAATTGCAAATGCAGTTCCTAAAACTAAACCAACTAAAGGTATTTTCTTTGCGATTAATTTTGCTGTTCCTTTTTTAGCAACACCTTTTGCTACATTTTTACTTCCAGTTTTAAGTAATGATTTACTTACATTTTTTCCCTTTCCTACAATATTTTTTGCAATATTTTTTCCCTTTCCTACCACATTTTTTGCAAGATTGAGTCCCTTACCTCCTATATTTTTTGCTAATTTTAAGGCATTTGATGCTATATTTTTACCCAGTTTTAATATTTGTTTTCCTAATTTTGCTATTTGACCTCCCATTTTTGTCAACATTTTTCCTGCTGATTTTAATGATTTAAACAAAAATTTAAGACCTTTTTTAAATACTTTCGAGACAATTTTAAATAATTTTCCAATTTTAAAAATTCCTCCTTTAGCTAATAACAAAACTCCACCAACCACTCCTAATGCAACTGCCACATTTTTAGCAATTTCTCTTAACTTCTCCATATTACCTTCTTGGAAGGCTCTAAACGCTTGTATTCCTTTATCAGTCAACCAACCTGCAAATAAGGTAGTGAAAGCATCTTTTAATTTTCCTAAAAATCCTTTTACTTTTTTAAATCTTTCAGTTTGTGGTTTTTCTTTTTCAACATCTTTATCTGGTTCATCACCTGCTTCTAGTAATAATTCTTTTTTATCTAATTTTCTTTTTTCATCTAATTTAATTTTTTCTTTTTGTTCTTCTAAGGTTTTTTTCCTATCTGATTTTTCCTGATCGACAATAAATTTTTGAATTTTTTCAATACTTTTGGATACGTCATGTATATATTTTTCAATTATACGAACTCTATTTAAAATACTATCTGGACTATCATCAACTGTATTTTCTACATCATTAGGATCATATTTAACAATCGGTGCAAATCTTGACAATTCATCACGTTTACCAAATACTTTACTTACATTTATTTTTTTTTGTTTAAATCCTCCTCTTGCAGCAATTAAATCACTTTTATAAGCTGGATCTTTTCTTGCCCTATCTGCATCTATTGGAGCACGAGAATCAAATGGTTTTTGTGGTATTAAAGGTATTCTAGCCACTTTGTTGTTGACGTTTTAAATTTTCTTCTTCAATATACTGTTGTAATAATGAAATATAAATTTCCTTTTCCCAAGGAATCATATTTTCAAGTTCAGTTATTGAATATTTATGATGCTGCATCAAGGCAAAATTTAACTTATAGTATGACTCAAGACTTGTATGAGCCATACCTACTCGAAAAAATCTGATAATCCCTCCAGAGTTATTTCATTTTTTACCTTTGTCTTTGGGTTAAGTACTTCTACTGTATATGATAATTTAGGCATTGAATCAAAGAAATTTTCAACTTCCTTAAATTGTTGAGAGTTTAATTGTTCGATAAAATCAGTAAGTTCTTTTTTCGAACAATCGGATGCAGACCATGACTCCTCTTCATTATATACTTGATCAATACATGATGTGATTAAATCAAATGACTCCTTTAATCCCACTTCATTTGGATTAAAGTTTGAATTAATAAATTGTGAGAGAGATGGATACTTCATTCTCATTTTCAAATCATCATCCAATTTGATATCCTTAGTGTGTTTAGGATCTTTTACTATTTCTATATCGTCAAGAGGTATTACAACAGAAACCTTAGTTTTATTGTCATCAGGGCAAGTCACTAATACTTCAACATCTTCTCCAACAGATTTTCCACGAATATTTAAAAACAAATATTCCATGTCAAAAGTTGATAATTGATCTACTTTTACACCTCTCGTTAATATACAACCTCCAATAACATCTTTTATGGCACTTGTAATTTGTTTTACATCTTCAGACTCTAATGCAATTATTAATATTTTTTCCTCTTTGACAAGGAATGGTCTGTATCTTATTTTTTTTCCGGTTGACGGAAGAACCAATTCATAAGTCGGTGTTTTTATTTTAGGTAATGGCATAATAATATCAAATGTATTTTATTTATGTGAGTAATCCAAGTAAAGATGAAGTAAAGTTTTCATTGTTTCCAAACTGTCTACTTAGACTTGAACTCTTTCCACAGATGTATCTGGTATAGGCAAACTCTACACTCATTTTTAAAGTATCAGATGATCCATATTGGACAGGAACAGATGAGAAGTTTCTAGGGAACATCTCATAAAATGTATACTCTATTGAATCCTTGTAATCACGATCAAACTTTATAAGTTTTATTTTATCACATTTATATCCATTTCCTGCATCCTTTGGATATCTCATTCGATAGTAATATCCATCTTGATCCTTTGTAACACCTGAGTTCTCTGAACCATTTGAAATATAGTCCATCCAATGCTCAATAAACTTCAGCATTTTATATTGTTTATCTACATAAAAATCAAGATTAATTGTTGTATATATCCTACTATGCACCATGGGTTCAATCACACCCATGAAATTACCTCTGGTCTCTGTTGTTGCCAATTGACTTCCGGGTAAAGAGGCACTACTACATAGTAAACCTGCGTTTCTTAATACAAAAGCACGATCAACATTCTTACTACCCAAAAATCTTCTTAATCCCTCAGATAATCCATCAAAAGATAATTCATAATGAGATGTTTGTGCAGTATTTGCAACTATCCCTATGTAATCTGTTATTTTTCTCTTTGTTATCATTAAAACTAAATAGTTCGTATATTTATATTTATATATGTCCTATAAGGGTAAATATCAACCTTCATATCCAAAAAAGTATAAAGGTGATCCTACAAACATCATTTACAGATCTTTGTGGGAAAGAAAATTCATGGTATATTGTGACTCAAATACAAATATTTTAGAATGGGGTAGTGAGGAGATAGCACTACCATATAGATCACCACTCGATAATAAAGTGCATCGATACTTTCCGGATTTTTATATAAAGGTAAGAGAAAGTAATAACAAAATCAAAAAATATATTATCGAAGTCAAACCAGCAAAGCAAACAATAGAACCCAAAGTTAAAAAAAGAAAAACAAAAGGTTATATTTACGAAGTGCGTGAGTATGTTAGAAATCAAGCAAAATGGGAAGCTGCAAAAGAATTTTGTAAAGATAGATTATGGGAATTTAAAATAATTACAGAAAAAGAACTCGGCATCAAATGAATAGTTATCCAACCGATGATAATAGTAATCGCATAAGAGGTGTTGTTGGTGATATCATCGGCACGGAGGATGCAGATGATTTGATGGTTAATTTAATGGAAGCAGTTACTGACTCTAGCACTCCAGTTCCAGACGTTGGTAAGTATTATATATTTGTTTATAATCCAAAAACACCAAATCTAAGATATGATCAAAATCCTCTTGTTGCAGTCACTGATATCTTTCGATGGGGATTTCGTGGTATTAACTTACACATGGGTGGATATCGTCAATATACATGGACAGAGGTTGCAGGAAACCTTTATGAAATTTATCCAGATGAGTTGGCAGACGTAAGAGAGATACCTTTTGGAAAATTCTTACTAAATAGTTAAAACTTATAGGTCGATAATGTATAATCTTAATTGGAAAGATCAAAAACAATATAGCAAAAAAGAAATAAATAAAAGTTTTGGTGGTTCTGCAGCAACTGGTAAATTATTTAAAACAAACCCTCTTGGTGGTAAGACATATGCTGAAAGTATAAATGTCTTTAATGGAGGAGTTGAGAAATCTGTAATAAACAAAGTTGATCCAAGACAATTTGATAGTAGAAGACCTAAACCATCCGTATCTTTAAGATATCCAAATGCACAAATCACAGATAATACCGACTACTTAGAAATAAAGGTTGTAGAATATATTCCTACTGGAAATCCAAGTAATTTTGATTTCAGTCAACCCACCAGAAAAACTGAGGAAAGTAAAGAACAGTACTCATCATCTAATAGTAACTTTAGTATTAAAAGAAGTTCAGATAATTATAGTTCTAATAAAGAAAAAGTAATAGGTACGGTTCTATTACCAATTCCTCAAAGTGTTGTGGATAATGTAGGAGTGAAATGGGGAAGTACTGAATTAAATGGTTTCGCAGCTGCAGGTGTTGCTGCAGGTATGGCAGCTCCTCAATCTGATACACTGTTTGGGGGTGCTGATAAATTATTGAAAGGAGGTTCAAACGCTGTATCACAATTATTCAAAGAGGGAGGAGTTTCACAGGATGCTGCCTCTTCATTTTTTGCAGCCCAGGCAGTTAAAGTGTTCAACTCTAATGTCAATCCACAAGAGATAGTAACCAGAACTACAGGTCAAGTATTAAACAATAATTTAGAACTATTATTTCAAGGTGTTGAATTAAGACAATTTAATTTTTCTTTTACGTTAACACCAAGAGATGTCACTGAATCTAATACCATCAAACAGATAATAAGACTTTTCAAACAAAATATGAGTGGAAAGAAAAATGGTGCGAATAATGCTGGTGGTTTATTTTTGAGCAGTCCAAATATATTTAAATTATGCTATAAAACTGGTGGTAGTAAACATGCATATTTAAATTCATTCTTTCCAATGGCAATGAAAAGTGTAAGTGTGAACTATACTAATGCAGGGACTTATGCAACTTATGAAGATACAACTCCAATTAATATGAAATTAGATATGAGTTTGCAAGAAATAAATCCAATATACAATGAAGATTATGATACTGGAGACGGAACAATAGGAGTTGGATACTAATGGGTTATTTTTCAGAACTACCAAATTTACAATATCAATCACCATTCTCTGATAGATTATCAGACTCATCATATGTGTTTGCGAAAAATATTTTTCGTAGAATGAAAGTCCGTGATGATTTACAAAATGTGTTGACTGTTTTTAATAAGTATCAAATAGTAGATGGAACAAGACCTGATAATGTTGCGGAGGAATTGTACGGAGAATCAGAATATGATTATGTGGTGCTCTTGACTGCAAATATCACAAATGTAAGAGATCAATGGCCAATCACAAATAAAGAACTTTATGATTACGTGGTTCAAAAATATGGTTTAGAAAATGTAAATAGTGTTCATCATTATATTACAAAAGAAATAAAAGATTCAGGTGGTAAATTAATTCTACCTGCAGGTAAAGTTGTAGGTTCAAATTTTACAGTGAGTTATTTTGATTCAACACCAATCACCACCTCTGCCACAGAAACTGTAACAGGTATCACTAATTATGAGTATGAAATTGATGAAAATGAAAATAAAAGAACAATATACATTCTTAAACCAACTTACTTAGGTCAATTTTTAGATGACATTAAAAATGAGATGATCTATAAAGAATCATCTCAATTTGTAAATCAAAGATTAATTAAAACAGAAAATACAAGAGTAACTATACCCTAATTATTCCTCTGCGAGTTTTTGAAAGTAAGATAAAGCATCGTCATCTTCAAGAGAATCATTTGCTTTGGCAGCAGTTGCTGTCACTAATTCTTCTGCCGAACCACGATCACTATCTTCTTCATCAAAACTTGCCACTTCTGGACGAGCAGTAGATACATTACCAAGAACATAGTTGAGTCTTGTTTTTAAGTCTTCATAAGACTTGAACTGATCAGCAGCAACGAACTCAGCAAGTGAAAATTCTTTTTTCCATAGTGCTTCAAGTGCGTCATCATCATCAAGTAATGGTGTTTGAGCAGTAAATTCAGAACTATCATAGTTTCTGTATCCTGCTACATTTTTTGCCTTTAACTTGAAGTTAGCACCCTGCCAGAAATCGAA
>TARA_B100001057_G_scaffold501224_1_pt1 | contig 11613 bp, 12 predicted proteins | sample TARA_B100001057 | Tara Oceans TARA_B100001057 (sample SAMEA2621839) | marine metagenome | biome: marine biome (ENVO:00000447); feature: surface water layer (ENVO:00002042); material: "saline water (ENVO:00002010), including plankton (ENVO:xxxxxxxx)" | depth 5 m | reverse complement strand
CAAATAGAGGGACTGACATAATGAATAACCTTAATACCATTTTGACGTAATTTTTTTTCAAGATGTAAATTAAAATCAGGTGAATCAATCCCTATAAAAATATCAGGTGGTGACTTAATCCATCTGTTTATTAGAGATTGTCTTAATTTATATAAACGAGGTAAGTGAATTAATGGCTCAATGATCCCAAAAACAGATAGGGATTCTGATGATTCTAGTTGTTGACACCCAGCATCCAACATTTTTGGACCTGCAATACCTTCATAAATCGCATCAGGAAATTGTTTTTTTAGAGCGCATATCAATCCTGCTCCTAAAATATCACCAGAAGATTCACCTGCGACAAATCCAATCTTCATAATATTCTATCTGACAATACCGCGATCAGATGTAATAAGAGATTCATGTAAAGGAAGCAATTCTTTTTGCTTATCTAAAGCAGATTCAATTTGTTTAATTGCTTCTGATAACTTGAGACCCTTTCGATAAATAAGACGGTATGCTTCTTTTATATTACGTACTTGATCTTTCGAAAAACCTCTTCGTTTAAGACCTTCAGTATTAATCCCCTTGGGCTCTGCTGGCTTTCCAGAAACGAGTATATATGCAGGAACGTCACGATTTATGGATGAATACATTCCCAAAAAGGCATGCTCGCCGACCTTGCAGAATTGATGAATACCTGTATGTCCTCCACATATTACCCAATCCCCTAAATGAACATGGCCAGCAAGAGTCGTTCCATTTGCCATTATAACTTTATTGCCAACTATACAATCATGAGCAATATGACAATACGCCATAATCCAGTTGTCGTTTCCTACAATTGTATTTCCACTATCCTCAATAGTTCCTCTGTTTATAGTGCAATATTCTCGTATTGTATTTCTATCACCAATCGTTAATGTTGTAATTTCACCATTGTATTTTTTATCTTGCGGATCATCACCGATGGAGGCAAATTGAAAAATATGATTACTTTCACCAATACTAGTATTGCTTTTCACAACAACATGACTCTCAATTTTAGTCCCCGCACCTATATAAACGTGATCACCTATTATAGAGTAAGGTCCTATTTCAACATTTTCTGCTATATTTGCTGAATCAGAAATTATGGCAGTTGAGTGAATCATAGTTATTTATTCTTGCTTTTTTTTAAAGCGCTATTAGAGCGACGAAAAAGGGCAACTTTCCGTGCCCAAGTACTAGATAACTCTGCTGGAAATGTTCCCGAGTAAACACCAGGCTTTGTTATATTTTTTGTCAAAACTGAGCTTGAATGGACGGTTACATTATCGCAGATATTTATATGGCCAACTGCTCCGGAGCGACCGCCAAAAATGCAGTGTTTACCAATTTTTGTACTTCCTGCAATTGCGGTTGATGCAGCCATCGCAGTATGCTCTCCTATATGGACATTGTGGGCTATCATACATAGGTTATCGATACGAACACCGTTACCAATTATAGTATTATGAAGGGTGCCGCAATCAACAGTAGTATTTGAACCTATCTCAACATCATCCCCTATAACAACACCGCCAAGCTGAGGTACCTTTATCCAACCATCTTGCGTTGAAGCATTTCCAAAACCATCAGCACCAACTACTAAACCTGGATGAAAGATTCCACGGTCACCGATTTTTACATTTTTGACTAAATTAACACTTGCAATTAATCGACAATAATTTCCTATGTGACAATCCGCTCCGATGATCGAGCCAGGCCCAATAAATGTATTCTTCCCAATTGTTGATCTGTCACCGATGACAGTATTGGCTCCAATATAAGCAGTTGAATCGATAGCTGCTGAATTCGAGATAACAGCGGTACTGTGAATTTCAGGTTCAAATAATTTTTCAGGGTGAATAATCGTAGCTGTTTGAGCAAAAGCTGCATATGGGTTTTCAGTAACCAGTGCTGATACAGGGCAGGCATCAACAAATTTAGGATGAAGTATAACCGCAGCTGCTTTGGTTGCTGATAAATAGCTAATGAAAGATTTATTATTAAGAAAAGTTATAGAGTCTGATGTTGCATCAGTGATTGATGCAACAGTGTTTACAGATAAATCAGGGTCGCCAATTAGCTCGCAACCAAGATTTACGGCGAGTTCCCCAAGACTAAAAGACATGCTCTTTTTCTAGAATTTTTCGTTTACTGCGATGCTTCATAGTTCGCGATAACAGCTTTTAATACATCTTCAGTTATATTAACCGCAGAGCTTACAAATAATGCTCCATCTCCTAAAACTAAATCGTATCCTTGAGCTTCTGCATAATCTTGTATTTCTTTAAGTAAAGAACGCTGTAACTCACCAAACTCTTCATTTTGTCTAAGATTGATATCTTCTTGGTATTCTGTGCGCAAGCGTTCAAAGTCTCGACCTAAATCTCGTAATTCTTTCTCAACATTTCGACGCTCTGTTTCGCTCATTACTGCAAGATCCTTCTGCGCTTTAGCCTGTAGATCTGTAATCTCTTGTTGCGTCGCTAGAATTTCTCTATCGCGTGGAGCAAATTCTTCTCTTAAAGCCTCCATAACAGCCTGAGTCTGTGGTGAACGTTCTGCTATTGCCTGAAGATTAACAACACCAATTTTCATTTCTTGTGATGAAACTGGTAGTGCAGCCAAGAAGACAAAAGCAATAATTAATGTAATTTTTATTAACTGCCTATTTATTAAAGTCATATACCCCATTCCCTCAAAATGCTTGTCCAACAGAAAACTGGAATTTTTCCAGATAATCTCCGTAATATTTATCGCTACCGTTAAAAGAATTAAGCGGATATGCGTAACTAAACCTAAATAATCCCATTGGCGCTAGCCATTGTACAGCTAAGCCTACAGATCTCTTAAGATCTTTCAAAGATGGCTTGTATTCCATAGGCGAACCAAGTTTATCTGTAAATGATACCGATCCAGTATTAAATACATTACCAAAATCATAAAATATACTAGCACGAGCTTGACTCGACAATTTTTCTGGTAGAGGAACTATTAACTCTGCTTGTCCAGCTACTAATACATTTCCACCATATGGCCGTCCTCGACTATCGCGTGGACCCATCCAATGTTCTTTGAAACCTCTCACAGAATCCGGTCCTCCTGCATAAAATTGCATATATGGAGGTGTTGCAGTTGTGTCGCCAAGCGCATGATTTATACCAGTATCCGCATTTAATCTTATAATCCAACCCTTTGTAATCGGAATGTATTTAGTAAAAGTATAGTTTGCCTGAATATATTCAACAGTACTTCCAGGTATTGCTGTTGTAAAGAATACTTGCTGGCGTGTTCCTCTGGTAGGAAATAAAGAACGATTTCGACTATCAAATTGCCAGCTAAGTTCTATTTCAAATGTATCAAATTTAGAGCCTGTAAATCTAAGCTGGCCAAATATGTCACCGGTAAATAATTCGCCATTATTTGCTACCCACTCTTTTGCTTGAACTGTGCTATTAGCTGTAGCAGTCATCGTAGCACTATTATAACTTAGGCCAAATGAAAATCTTTGATAATCTGTGATTGGTATACCGTAATTAACACCAAAACCAGAACTTGTAGTTGAATAATCAGAATATGCAGAAAAGAATTGTGCAACATCCCTGTGGTTTAGAGTGAAAGTCCTTGATACTCCATCCATTGTTTTGTATGGATCTGTGTATGAAAAGCTATATAGTTTTTGCCAAGCACCAGAGTTTAACTGTAAGGAAAGTCGATCTCCTGAACCAAGAAAATTTGCATGTGAAATACCGCCATTCAAAATTAATTTTTGTCTACCAGAATAACCAATTCCAAAAGAAAATTGACCTGGCATTCTATAATCAAGGTCAAAATCAACATCCACTAAATCTGGACTGCCAGGAACTGGTATTGTTGTATATTCAACTCCTGGTTCAATAAATGCTAATCGTTCTAGTAAGACCTTTGTTCGATCCATTTCATTATTTGATAAGTAGGAACCTTCCATTTGACGTACTTCACGACGCAAAACTTCATCTTCAACTTGTGTTATTCCATTGAAATTTATATTACGCACATATACTCGGCTCTTAGCATCTACATAAAATGTTATTTTTGCCTCCTTAGTTTCATGATCTAACTCAGGTACTGGCTCAATTTCTGCATTTGCATATCCAGTTGCCCCAAGTAGGAATCCCATTAAGTCCGCAGAAGCGGTCAGTAAAGCTTGATTAAATATTGATTGGGGCTGAACAAGAATCTGAGCACGCAGATACGCCTCTGGTACAACCATCTCACCTACAACGTTTATATCAGAAATCTTATAAACTTCACCTTCCTCAATGTTAATTGTTACAAAGATATCTTCTTTTTTTGGTGAGATCGTTACTTGAGTGGAGTTAATACGAAAATCAGCATAACCCTTATCCATGTAAAAAGATCTCAATAGCTCAAGATCTCCTTCCAATGCTTCTTTTGAATATCGATCATCCTGACGAAACCAGGACAGCCAATTGCCAGTATTTAACTCAAAGTCAGCAAGAATATCTTCTTCATCAAAAGTTTTATTGCCTACAATATTAATTTGTCTAAGTTTAGAGCGTTGGCCTTCCTTAACATCAATCTTTATTTGAACAGTATTATTTGGCTGATCTGAGACATTTGTATCGATTTTTACGCCATATTTTCCACCATCATAATATTTATCTCGTAGAAACATATCGACATTCTCAAGTACTGAGCGATCAAATGTACGCCCTACTACCAGTCCCACACTTCTAAGTGCATCCTCTAAATCTTCTGTTTTGATATCTTTATTACCCTCTATTTCAAAGCTCGCAATAGATGGGCGCTCTTTGACAATTATTAAAAGGGTATCGCCTTCTCGCTTAAATTCTATGTCATCAAATAAATCTTGATCATAAATTGAGCGAATAGCTTCGGCAATTCTTACACTATCAATAGAATCTCCCACATTTATTGGCAAATAATTAAAAACTGTTCCTTCAGAAATGCGTTGCAATCCCTCTACTCGCATATCTTTAACAACAAAACTATTTGCCTCTACAGAGATTAGCGGCAAAAAAATAAAAATGATGAATAAAGTTTTTTTCATCTTTGAAGTTTTCCAATTAAATCAAGTGCAATTAGATTTAACTAAATATACCTGAGATATCGTTGTAAAAAGCAAAAGTCATTAGCATAAGAACAAAAATTATACCAATTTGTTGCCCAATAATTTGAGATTTCTCGGTTATTGGGCTTCCTTTGATTCCCTCTATTGTATGATAAACAATCTGACCCCCATCAAGAATAGGTATTGGAAGTAGATTTAACACTCCTAAACTTATACTTATAACAGCCATGATACTAATAAAATAACGCCAGCCTCTCTCAGCAGACTCACCGGCAATTTGAGCAATTTTGATAGGCCCACTGATATTCTTAACAGATACGTCGCCAATTACCATACGACTTAACATATGAACTGTAAATTTTGTTGAAGACCATGTCCGATTCACGGCAGAAATCAATGATTCCAGAGGAGTATAAGAAATCTCTTTGATGTAACCATCATCGTTATTGATATTCCAACTAACGCCCAAATAGCCTTGAACTTCACCTCCTAATTTGCGCTCACCAATTTTTATATCAACTACTTCTAGTTGATTTTCACGAAAATATTCTATAACAACCCTTTCACCACTAAGTGGCTGTACTGCAATTCTCAAATCTTCAAAAGAAAAAATATCTTGGCCTGCGATAGAAGTTATGCGATCCCCCACCTTTAGACCGCTGGAGATAGCGGGCCCATCTTCAGATAAATCAGCAATTATTGCTGGCGGTTGCCACGGTTTGAACCCAAGCCCTTGAAATAGCGCCCCAGGTTCCGTAAGACGAGTCTTATTATCACCAATATTTAGAATTGCAGTTCTTTGAAATCCATCATAATTTTCTAAAACTAAATTTACTTGACCATTTTGAACTATTTCTCCCAATATAGCGGTAAGTGCTGGCTCCCATTCGCTTATCTTCTCATCTCCTACTTGAATGATTTTATCGCCAAAAACCAACCCTGCTTGATCTGCATAAGAATTTGGCTCAACAGAGCCTACTGCTGGTTTTATAGTTGTTATTCCCCCTGCCATGAGCAACCAGTAGGCAAGAATTGCAAAAATAAAGTTAAACAATGGACCAGCTAACAAAACTGCAATACGTGCTAGTATTGGTCGCTGATCAAAGGCTCTGCCGAAATCACTAGGATTAATATCTGCTTCTCGGCTATCTAAGAATTTTACATAACCGCCAAGTGGAATCGCAGAGAAACAATATTCTGTGTCATCTTCACCATATTTTTTTAACCAAATCGGTCTTCCGAATCCAATAGAAAACCGTAATACTTTCATGCCCATCCATCGACCAACTATATAGTGTCCATATTCATGAACAGCCACGAGAACACTAATCAATAAAATAAATGCAAAAAAACTTGTTAAGAAACTAGCCATAAATCACCATTTCTAATCAAATTTAATACCATTTCATATCTGGAAAAATATAGATTCTTGATTTTTTCTAGGTCACGAATCATAAAAGCCCTATCTCTGTTATTCCAAGGAAAAAAAATGGAGCAGCTGCAGATATACTGTCGATACGATCAAGAACACCTCCATGGCCAGGAAAGAAATTACCGCTATCTTTAAGGCCTGAATTACGCTTGAACATACTTACTGTTAAATCACCAACAACCGATAGAACCCCTATAGCAAAACAAAAAGGTAAGCTAACCATAAGATTTAGATCAGCATAGTATGACCAAGTAAAAGCTATAAGACTTACTAATATAAAACCTCCGAAAACACCCTCCCAAGTTTTCTTGGGACTAATCTTTGGTGCTAATTTAATACGTCCATATTGTTTTCCAACAAAATAAGCTCCCATATCTGCTGCCCAAACAATAACTAAAGCAAATAACAACATTTCTGTAGATGCTTTATATAACTCAATGAGCGCTAGATAAAGAGGTAATAAAACAAGAGCGCCACAAATCATACGAAATGCATTTGAAATTGATGTTGGAAAAAAGAATAGCCAAATGAAAGCAATCAACCACCATATACAAGCTACTTGTAAAATAAAAATTGTATAATCAGATAAGATATATTCAATAATAAGAATTGATGAAAATATTACTGCAGCAAAACTTAACCTCAAACTCTTTGAGCTATAAGTCAAAAATTCAGACCACTCCCATGCACCGACTAAAATAATAAAAGTAATCAAAATCTTTAAAAATAATGGCGGCATAACAAATATAACTGCTAAAAAAATTAATAGTGAGATAACAGCAGTAAAAATACGTGTTCTTAACATACTTCTGCCTTTACTTGTTCCCCGGTAAAACCAAAACGCCGCTGTTTACTCGCATAATATAAAAGCGCCTCATTGAAAATTGCTTGGTTGAATTCTGGCCATAATGTATCCGTAAACCAAAGTTCTGCATATGCTAAATCCCATAATAAAAAATTACTGATTCTTTGCTCACCCCCAGTTCTAATTAGAAGATCTGGATTTGGGGTTTTAGCTGTTTGGAGTTCAGCAGCAAACAATTCGTCATTGAGGTCATTAATTTCAAGTTCACCAATTTCAACTTGTCGCATTAAGGATTTTGATGCTTCGATGATGTCCCAACGACCTCCATAAGCCATTGCAACTGTTAACTTAAGGCCTTTATTATTTTTAGTACGATGTTCAGCTTCAGAAATTTTTTCCCTTAAAGGGCGGTTGAGTATATTTATATTACCTATAAAGCTTAGCTTCACATTATTTTTATGTAGTTCTTTTACCTCTATCTTTAGTGCCTCGATAAAAAGCCTCATTAACGCACTTATTTCTTCCTGCGGTCGAGCCCAATTTTCGCTACTAAAAGCAAATAAAGTAAGGTTCTCAATACCAATTGTAACTGCTGCCTGAACTGTTTCTCGAACTGCTTCTAGGCCAGCCTGATGACCCAGATATCTTGGCTTATTCTTATTATTAGCCCATCTACCATTGCCATCCATAATAATTGCAACATGTTTTGGGATCTTGTTTTTTGGTAATTCAGTAGAGGAATCTGACACGATTAAATCACTTAAATAAGGTAGTAATCACCTTATATCTCCATCAATTCTGATTCTTTAGCAGCTAATATATTATCAATTTTACCGACATAATTATCTGTTATTTCTTGAACTTCCCCTTCAGCACGATGTAAATCATCTTTTCCAATAATCTTTTCTTTTAATAATTCTTTGACATCATTAATTGCATCACGTCGAATATTTCGAATAGCAATTCGACCTCCTTCAGCCTCATTTCGAACGATTCGAATCATATCTTTTCGACGCTCTTCTGTTAATGCTGGTAATGGCACTCGAATGACAGTTCCTGCTGTCAATGGATTTAAGCCAATGTCCGAAGACATGATTGCTTTTTCGATAGTCTGAATCATGTCTTTTTCCCAAGGCGTTATAATCAAAGTTCTCGAATCTTCAATACCAATATTTGAAACTTGGCTCAAAGGGACCTTACTTCCATAATACTCAACATTAATGTGATCCAAAAGACTGGTATTAGCACGCCCTGTGCGAATTTTAGTAAACTCCTGTTGCAACGCAGCTACACTCTTAGCCATTCTGCTTGCTAAATCTTTTTTAATGTCATCTAACACGATTTAAAGCCCTTATCTTAAAACTAAATTTAAAAAAATTTAAGAAGTAACAATTGTTCCAATTTTATCTCCGGACATTGCTTTAACTAACGCGCCAGGCTCTATTAAATTAAATATTCGCAGAGGTAAATTATTATCACGACACATTACTATAGCTGTAGCATCCATTACAGATAATTTGTCAGTTAAAACTTGATCATATGATACCGCATCAAATTTTTTGGCATCAGGATTTTTCTCTGGATCGCTATCAAATACACCGTCAACTTTAGTTGCTTTTAATAATACGTCTGCGCCTATTTCGATTGCCCTAAGACTAGCTGCAGTATCTGTTGTAAAAAATGGATTTCCAATACCTGCAGCCAAAATTACCACTCTACCTTTTTCTAGATGCCGTACAGCTCGACGTCTTATATAATCCTCACAAATTGCATTAATTTTTAGAGCTGACATTACTCTTGCATGAACATTTATGGACTCAAGTGCATCCTGGATAGCCAGGGCATTCATAACTGTTGCTAACATACCCATATGGTCGCCGGTTACTCTATCCATTCCAGCGCGTGCAAGACCAGAACCACGAAATATATTGCCTCCGCCGATAACTATTGCTATCTCAACTCCAGATTTTCCTGCAGTCGCAATTTCATTAGCTATTCTTTGAATGACTTTAGGTTTAATACCATAGTTAAGATCCCCCATAAGCGCTTCACCACTGAGCTTCAGTAAAACTCTACGAAACTGAACTGGTTGATCACTCATAAATTTTCCTCAAAGCAATGGCTTTTTCTTGGCATAAATAGGATTTGATGATTATTATAATCAAAGGTTAAAAAATTATTTCAAATTTATTATCTTTAACTATAAATTATTTTACATCCTCAATTTGTTTCATAACCTCATCTGCAAAGTTTTCAACTTTTTTCTCAATACCTTCACCAACCTCGAAGCGCTTAAATAAAATTACTTTTGAGTTATTATCTTTTAACAACTGTCCTACAGATTTTTTATCTTCCTTAATGAAAGTTTGGCCAAGTAAAGTAATTTCTTTTAAAAATTTATTAATACGTCCCTCAATCATCTTTTCAACAATCTCGGGCGGTTTACCTGAATCTGCTGCCTGTTCAGTAAAAATTCTTTTCTCAGTTTCAAGCATGTCTAAAGGAACTTCACTCTCATCAATGCAAATAGGCTTCATCGCAGCAACATGCATAGCGATATCTCTAGCAAGATTGGTATCTCCACCATCTAAAACGACAACGGATCCTATCCGAGCCCCATGGCTGTATGTTCCCAATACCCCATCATGCTTGATTAATGAGGATCGTCGGATTGTAATATTCTCTCCAACTTTTTGTACTAGCTCAGTACGAGCAGACTCAACTGAGGAATTATTCATTTCTAAATCTGCTATTAATTGCACATCTGTAACCTCAGATCTAAGTGATACTGATGCTACATCATTTGCAAAAGTAACAAAGTTATCATCTTTTGCTACAAAGTCAGTTTCGGAATTAACCTCGACAATTACCGCTTTATTTCCATCAGTCTGAATAATTACGCGGCCATCGGCAGCAACACGGTTTGCTTTTTTATCTGCTTTGGCAACACCAGATGATCGTAAAGCTTCTGATGCAGCGTCAAGATCTCCACCTACTTCCACGAGTGCTTTTTTGCACTCCATCATACCAGCGCCAGTTCTGTCCCTGAGCTCTTTGACCATTGATGCTGTGATAGACATAAAACTTAATCCTCTTCCTTCTTAATATTGTTATTGCCAGATCCAGTCTTTTTCACGATTTTTTTGTTGTCTTTTTCGCGACTTTTTTTGTTGTCTTTTTCGCAACCTTTATTGTTGTCTTTTTTGTCACTTTTTTTGTAGTTTTTTTCGCAACCTTTTTTGTTGTCTTTTTTGTCACTTTTTTAATTTTTTTAGATTCTAAATTAGGATCTAATTTATTTTCGGATTCGACAATCTTTTCTGGAGCTTTTGAGGATTCAGATTCCAATATATCACTGTCATTCGAATCCTTTTTGTCATCTAAAACTATAGATTTTTTTGAAACCGATTTTACGGTAACTTTTTTAGACGACTTTTTCTTTCCAATTTGTTTTTTCTTAGATTTAGCTTTCTTAACCTTACCTTCTTCATCAAGCTCAACAAATTCATCATCACCTAATGGAATTTCAGGCATTGAAGCCTTCCCTTCAAGGACTGAATCAGCTATGGCACTCGCATAAAGCTCAATTGCTCTAGTCGCGTCATCGTTTCCTGGAATTACATAATCAACACCTTCTGGTGAGCAATTTGTATCGACAATCGCAACAACTGGAATACCTAATTTTTTAGCTTCGCGAAGTGCGATATCTTCATGATTAACATCTATCACAAAAAGTACGTCAGGAATGGCTCTCATATCTTTTATTCCACCTAAACTGGATTCAAGTTTGTCCTGTTCACGTGTCAAATTTAAAACTTCTTTTTTTGTGAGTCCTTCGAATGTTCCATCTTCAGCCATCTGCTCAAGTTTTTTAAGCCTCTTAACGGACTGTCTTATAGTTTTATAGTTAGTAAGCATGCCTCCAAGCCAACGCTGGCAAACAAAAGGCATCTCGCAGCGATTAGCATGCGTCTGCATTGCCTCACGCGCAGCACGCTTAGTGCCAACAAAGAGCACTTTGCCTCCGTCTGACACCGTTCCTTTAATGAATGCGCATGCTTCTCGCGCAAGCGGCAAGCTTAATTCAAGATTTATTATATGAATTTTATTGCGTTCGCCAAAAATGTAAGGGGACATTTTTGGATCCCAAAAACGTGTTTGATGTCCAAAATGCACGCCAGCCTCAAGCATTTGGCGCATAGTTAAATCTGCCATATCAGTTTCTCCGGGTTAGTCCTCCGTACACCCCATTTTAAAACCCTTTATTTAATT
>TARA_B100001057_G_scaffold94174_1_pt1 | contig 11615 bp, 13 predicted proteins | sample TARA_B100001057 | Tara Oceans TARA_B100001057 (sample SAMEA2621839) | marine metagenome | biome: marine biome (ENVO:00000447); feature: surface water layer (ENVO:00002042); material: "saline water (ENVO:00002010), including plankton (ENVO:xxxxxxxx)" | depth 5 m | reverse complement strand
TGGGGCTCAAAGTCTCTTATAATTGCATTACAGCCGATGGTCAATCCCAGTTGTTTACACTGTTCAAGATCTATCGGCTGTCTGCTTACACCATTGCCAATGACAAAGGTGATGTTACTCATTAAAACAAATACTTTACACTGACAGAATATTCTCTACCAGGTTGTGTGTATCCCATTGGCCTTTGATATGCAAGATCCCCTACATTGTTTACAGTGCCAAATAGCGTGGCATCTTCTGATATTGAATATTTGAAACCAATATCAGTTGTGTGTTGTTCTTCTCTCAGCACTGTGGCATATGTGGTTGGATTGAGATCTTTGTGTTCACCATAGTAGTTCCAATCATACCATAATGTAAGTTTGTTGGAAACAACTTGTTCAACACCAATGTTCGCACTCATATCAGGTCTTCTCAACAATTCATTGTTGTTTGAATCTTGCGAATGCACTGATGTGATGCCAACTTTTAGTTTAGTCTCATCCATCTGCTGTGTGTTTGAAAGTTCCCAACCCTGCATGGTGCTTTTTCCGTCAGCGTTGCTGTATGTGGAGTTGCCATATGTAATCATGTTGTCTATCTCAGTAGAAAACACAATAAACTTGCTGTCTAATGCATAGTCTTCACTGGCGTACCTGGCTAACAATCCTACTTCAGTTGTGTTGGATCTTTCTTCTTCTAAGTTAGGATTACCTGCGTACCCATAGTTGTCTGCTCCATACATTTCATACAGTGTTGGCGCTTTGAATCCAGTGTTGTGTCCTGCAATGGCTGTGATGCCTTTGTTCAGTTCATATCCAACACCAATTCTATAGGTGCTTACATCATCATGCAACGTGTTGGTATCAAGTCTAGCACCTGTGTTTAATATCCAATCATTCACTTTGAGATCAGCATTCACAAAGTACGCAATATTTTCTGCTGACTTGTCTACAGATGAATTATATGATCCTTCATTTGTAAATTTTGCAGAATATTGAGATACATCAGTACCAATGGTGTAATCAATCTTGGACAAGTTGTTTGTGTGTGACAACAGCAAGTGATTTGTTGCACTATCATATGTGTCTTGTTCGCCTGTGTTATTATATTCACGATCATGCACGTTGCGGTCAATCACAAAACTAAACAGATCCGAATTATATGTTGTCTGCAAGAAATAAAATTTGCCATTGACTGTATAGTCTGTGTCATCAGCACTACTACTTGCATCAAGATCAGCATTTGATTCTCTTACAACAGCAGTGGTTGTCAGTTCACCATTGTCTGTGAAATGTTGCGAGTCCCAATTGAATGTTGTGAACTCATATCCATCAAGGTCTCCTCCTTCAGCAATGGAATATCCATCTGATGTTTCTTGATACGCTTTTATGCTGAAGTTTCCATCTGCTAAAGTGTTAGCATAGGTTACTCCTTTGCCTACTGTATTGTTAGATCCTAGTGTAAGTTCAACTGAATCCTCAAATGCAATGCCAGTGTTAATGTTCACTGCTCCACCAACTGCATTAGGTCCAAACAATGTGCTTTGTGATCCTTTGTACAATTCAATTGATGTTGCATAGGTAACTGCATCATTTCCTGAATCAAACAAACCATTTGTGGTTGAATGGTCTGTGATTGGTGAACCGTTAATCATAAACAGTGTGTGGTTTGAATTTGTTCCTCTGGTAAACGTTGAAACAGTTTGTCCTCGAGGTCCTGATCTAGTTGATTGCACTGATGAATTTGTGTCAAGCACATCTCCAACTGTGATTTTGTTTTTGTATGTAGATGCTTCAAAGCTTTCTACATTGGTTGTTTTTAAACTATCATGACTTGGAACGTAAGGGATAGTTATTGTTATGTCGAGTGGGTCCGCATGAGCGGAAGTCCAAACGACCCATAGCATTGTTGCCATGACTGTAGCTACTTTATTCATTGAGTCTCCTTGCTCTTTCTTATTCCTAGGTGGCATTCGGACTATCACCGCATCAAGTAATGTGGACGAATTGCACGTCACTTTCCCACTATGCTTTTAGGAACTACTTTAATTTAACACTTTTTTATGCAGGTGTCAATAATCTTGGAAGCAGGAAAATATTGTTTTGATAGTATTTTATAAGATTATAAAATATTAGTGTGGAGGCAAGTGTGTTAATGAAAAAAGGAATGGCCATAGTATAACATAATAATAGTCCTTCAAGATCATATCCATAATATCCTGAAGTCCATACCGCAAAATTTGTTATGATAAAAAATAATAATGAACTTACAATAGGCCCTTTTTGCAAATAACCAATAGCAAAAAGACTTGCATATACCCAAATCATAGATGAGTGAAATCCTAATATTGCATCAGTAAACAAATATGTCACCAACAATGGGACTAAAGATAGTCCTCCACTGGCCATAAAAATGGCAATAATAGGAGTAAAATTAGGAGGATGTGGAAGAAATCGACTTACTAAAATTGCTACTATGAAAAATAAGTTAACTGGTTTCAACATCGGCTCTGTTACTTATTATTTTGTCAATAAGTCCAAACTCAAGAGCTTCTTGTGGTGACATAAACTTATCTCGCTCCATGGCATCATTTATTTTTTCAATTGGTTGTCCTGTATGATCAGCATACATTTGATTGAGCCGTTTTTTTATTTTTGTTATTTCTTCTGCATGTATCAATATATCTGTTGCTTGTCCAGATGCTCCGCCAGATGGTTGATGTATCATTATACGTGAATTTTTCAATGCATATCTTTTGCCTTTAGTACCAGCCATAGATAACAGAGAACCTGCAGAGCAGGCTTGACCAATTACAAGTGTAGATATATCGCATTTGATAAATTGCATTGTGTCATACATTGCTAGGCCTGCCGTAACTAGTCCACCTGGAGAATTAATGTACATAAAAATATCCTTGTCTGGTGCTTGTGACTCCAGAAATAATAGTTGTGCAGAAACAATGGAGGACACCTGTTCATTTATGCCTCCTGTTAAAAATATAATTCTTTCTTTTAAAAGTCTTGAAAATATATCATAGGACCTTTCGCCCTTTGATGTCTGTTCTATAACAACAGGTACTAAACTCATATCCATGCTTATATTATACTATTCCTCAATCGTTTCGTCAACTGGTTGACGTTGTTCCGTTGGTTTGTCGCAAGCCCATCCACTTCGATCAAACCATCTACCGTCTTGACATTCATAAAAGTATGTCCAAAAGCCTTGCTTGTATCGACCGCATTCATCCTTGTATCTTCTGTAATATTTGCGTTGTGTAATTTTGCCTTGATAGTGTGTGCCATCACCTTCAACAAGATATTTTTTAGAATTAGTGCCAGATTCATACATTCGTGCGACATAATTTCCATTGTAATCCAGATTTGATGCTAACTTTGGGTATTTCATTTTCTTAAGGCGTTGTTGATGTGCTAAGTGCTCTTCATATTTTTCTGGATCAGAAATTTTAAGAAATGCAAGTTGTTTTTCGTCCATAATTCAGTTTACTTTAATCATGATTGGATGTCAATTATAAATTGGTGAATTTGCGTAAATTATCTTGTTCTGTGTTTACGTTGTAGTTGCCAACCATAAAATCAAAATAACAAAGAGGCTTTTTAATTTTTAATCGGCAATATCCATTATGGTGTAAAGTTCCAAATCCCTGATAAAATTTTCCTGTGGTGTTATTAAAACAGGTGCTATATTTTTCAATTTTATTAAAATAATTTTCTCCATCAATAATAATACTTGAGAAACGTACAAACACATCATCAATTATGTTTCCATTTTTATCAATTGTTGTATCATTAGTAGATTTGTTAAACATATATAAATCTATTATATCAGTAATTTTATCTCGTAATTTGAAACTAACAATAGTGTTGTTTGTAATTGTAAAATTTTTTCCGCTGGCCATCCTACATCCAATTAATACAGGTGAAGAGTTTGGATTGTTTACTTCTATATTACACTGCAAATTCATATTGTTTTTTATTACATTGATAGAAATCAATTGTAGATTGATATAATTTTTTAAATTTGACCATGTTTGTGCTTTGAGTGTTTTTATTATATCCTAATTCAGATAATAACGATTCTGCTTCTAACCAACGTCTTATACGTTCTTCATAATTTAAATTTGGATTGTTAAGATTAAGCCAAAAGTGTCCATAATTATCATCCTCAACTTCAGATATAATATTAACATCACTGAAATCAGGATTAATTTTATGGTTAGATGATAATCCTATAGGCGAATTGCCTATAAGTTGGAAGGGCATGCCCCTGACTCGTATTGATTTTTTGTTGTTCAAATGACGATGTCTTTTATATAGATCTAAACTGGCTTGATGATCAATCAACGTCTCCGTTGGATAACCATATATCATCATCCAGACTTGATTGATATTATTTTTTGCTAAATTTGTAACAGTGTAATCTATGTCAGCATCAGAAAATTTTTTCTTCATGTGGTTCCTGACTCTTTCACTGCCACTTTCCATACCTATACTAATAGTATGAGCACCAGCTTGTTTCATGGTGATAAAATCCTCTGAAGGAAATTGCCTCTTTGGCCTGCATATAAAATGTGCATAATATTCAAAATGGTTAGGATATTTTTTTGCAATTATTTCATTCATTTTCCTGTAGTTGCTTATAGAACCATTGATCAAGGAATCAGTGAAAGAAAAACGCTTTACTCCATATTTTTCATATTGAAAAATCATTTCATTTGCAACGTCCTCGCCTGATCTAAATGCAAATTTTGGCCATATGTGTTGCACGTCACAAAAACTGCAAGTGCGTACACACCCTTTACTTGCTGTTATTGGTAAGAATTGATCGGTGTCACCCCATGTTGCTTCGTGCCATCTTGTATATGATTCTAGTTCGTAATCATCATAATTAGGAAAAAAACCTGTCCACTCTGTCACGTCTAATGGCTTGACTACATGCAGGCCTTTTGGTGCCGAGTCGTTAATAATCTTAGACAGAATTTTTTCTCCTTCGCCTACAACAACATGATCTGCATATTTTTTATTAATCATTTTGTTAGCCCATGTGTATGATCCATTTTCGAAAGTAGATGTGCCTGGCCCTCCACATACTACATTAACTTCAGGTAAGTGTTTTTTGACAAATGCACACAGCATCTCCGTGGCAATTTGACTTTCTAAACTTGGTAGTGATAGTAGTAGATTTTTTACTTGTCTTTGTTGAAATATTTTGACACATTTATTAGCCCAGTGTGTCATGTATTTTCTGGCTAATAATGTATTTTGCGGATTGTCAGATAATTTTCTGCACCAATCAGCAATTTGTTTTGCTAGAGTAGGGTCATGTATATTCTTAAATATTTCTAAATTAAGATCTAAGACTTCAGAATCAATATCATGACCCTTTAAAAATGATTTCAGCCTAGCAGGAGCTGGAGGGATCCAACCCTCTACACTGTATGGCACTATGCAAAATAGATTCATACATGTACTTATTGCAACGTATTTTGGCCTTTATTTAGATGAAGCCGCAGCTTTTTCTTCTAATATTTCTTTACGTCTTGTTTTAATAAGTTTGCCAAGTTCTTGCAAAGCTTTACGAGCTCTTGTTGCTGATGCCTTTACTCCTTTGTCAGTAAATTTGTTATTCTCGGCAATATAGATATCCATTTGACTTTTTATTTCTTCTGTTGTTGACATATTAATATATCTCCTTATAGCTTTATTATATGCTCTGTAGATAGAGATATGCAAGAAAATTTTTTATAATATTATGAATTTTGCATAATCAACTTTTAAGACTTGCTTGCCTTGATTTTGGAAATTTATTGTTACAGTGCCATTTATACAAGATTGAACTTGCCCTTGCCCCCATTCGGGATAATCCATATGTTGTACAATTGTTCCTGGCACAAGTATTGATTCTGATTGATAAGTCATAGGCTCCAATAATTAGTTAGCATTGCATCATTTTCATATAACACAGTAAGATCGATTAGATTCTGACTCAGTCCGTTATCATACCAAAATTTAGACGCATTAAACCATTGCAACTCATTTGGAATGTGTGCGTGTTTTACTGAACTAGTTGCTTGTAAATTTAAAATTTTACACCATTTACTACGCAATGGTTTATATTTGTCAAAAATATATCGACAAGGAAAATTTTCAATGAGATCTAAAATCATTTGCACATTAGGTCTATTCTGTGCGTAATATAGATCATATTTAGAAACTAGGTTAGTTTTTTTAAACTTGAATCCTAGACTCATACCGTTGAAACTAAAAGTTTTTGATAATGCACAACAAATATGCGTAATACATTTCCTATCAAAATCAACTAAAGGATTATCTTGTAGAAGTAGATACGCAGTGTCAAGTAGGACAGGCACTTGCAGTTTATCACATATGTTAAAAACTTCATCTATCCATGTTGGCAACTCCATAGTGCCACGTAAAGGTAGATCTAAAATTAAAGCACTGTTTTCGTCAATAGCATCAACAATTTTTTTTGTTTTAATTGTTTTGATATTCATACTATCGAACCATTGTGTCTGCCAATATTCTTCTTGATGCATTATGATGTTCCTGTTTTTATTTTGCAAACAAAAATCAATTATTGTATTTTGTGTAGAAACTTGTGGTAAGCAATCAAATGTGTTTAATTTATAATAATCTTTAAGCCATGCTTTTATATTAGTATTAAGTTTCTTTTGTAAATTAATGTCGTTATTTGATTCAAGTATATTTCTATTATAATTGCTGTAAAATTTTATTAATTCTTTATCTCTAATGGCTCTTGGGTCGCAGTACAAATTTCTAGCTTTGCCATATATTCCTTCCCAACTGCCGTCATTATGATCCCAATGCTGATCGCCCATAGGAGACTTCTGATTTTGTTGGCTATTGCATATAAGGATCGCAGACTCTAAAAGAAAATTGAATGTTTTAGTTCTTTTCAAGCCAGTCCAGTGTTCTTCTGTATATTTCATAATCTTTTTCTATATAATCTCCTGCACCCGTAATTACTTCTCCCCACTCTGGTAATGCGTTGCAAATATCAGTATTCCATAATTTGTCTAACTTACGTATGAAAGGTAAACAAGGCTGTGTTTTTGGTTGCAGATAGGCTTGATATTTTTCAGTCACTAACGGTCTTAACTTTGCTGGAAGTTGTTTTGGATTCATTTCAGGAGGATTATATACTAAGCCTTTCTGTTGTTGATGATATCCGTTTGATTTGCACCAATCATCAACATGGGGTAATCTGATAATGTTTAGCACATTTACTGTGGTCGCAACCAACACATCAAAATGTTTTCTACAAGTTTCCATATTTTTCCACACAGTGTCAAACTTAGCTCCTGGTCTTATATATTCATACGTTTTATCGACTCCATCTAAACTAGCACTAATTACTACCTTCTTGAATTTTTTTAATTGTTCAATTATTTGCAAATTTATTTTTGTCATATTAGATGTAACAAAAATTGTTAAATTTTCTGTGCATTTGTTATCAACTAACCAATCTAAAAGGTTAAGGAATTTTTTATGATAAAACGGCTCACCTCCAATGATGTCAATATATTCAAGAGTCCTTGCATGTTGCTTTATCATATTTTCACTTTGATAGTCATAATCATATGGTGGTGCGCCTTTTTTGTTAATTTTTTCCCACACTCTGTTAACACCTGTGCTAAGTTGTGGCAAACACATTCTACATGCAAGGTTGCAATTGGATCCAGTTGAAAATTTGATTTGTTTGATTTTTGGATATGATAGTAAACTTTCATCGTATCTTGATTCATTAATTGATTGCCTTAAGGATTTTTTGCCACTGTCTTCATCATTCCAACACTTATAACATCCTTTTGGCCTTTTGCCTTGTATGAACTGCTGTCTTAAAGCATGTAGGTCTATGCTATCCCACCATTTGAATGGATCTAAATTAAATTTTTTTCCATCATCAAATAAACAACATGGGCCAGACCTTGGGGTATCTGAATCTAAATTTCGATCAATGGCCATAAAGGGCATGATGCATAGATTCTTATTCATTTTTATTTCATTAGTTTTTTATAGCATTGCTGTACTGCTTTTGCCTGAGCCATTGCATCAGTAAGAGCATTATGTTTGCCTTCAATCCTTATGCTAACATCTGCAATATCAAATAGTGTGCGAGTATCTCTAACTTCCCAAAATTTCCATGTAACTGCTTGTTGAAATGATTGACATATATTTTCAATAATGATAACATCAAAGATTGAACCATGGCTCCAAACATTTTTAGTTCCTAATCCAAACGTATACAATTTTTTCATTGCATCTTTTAGATCAATTCTATCATTTCCTTCTCCAAATGCATCTTCCTGCACTTTTTTATCCTGTTTACTCCACCATGCGAGAGTATCTTCGTTAATAGTCCTATCATAATTTTCTTGTGTATCTAATTGTATACGTTCATAAAATGTTGCGTCGATGTCATTTGATCTAGGATCAAATTTACATGCACCTATTGTTAGTATCGCCGCATCTGGTGTAGTTGCCAATGTTTCAAGATCAATCATTAAATGCATTTAGTTCCTGCCTTTCTTTCCATTGTTGTTGTATTGCTATATTGTTTTTAATCATTCCGCATGTTTCTGCACAGACTGGTTGTTTTCCAGTCGAATAACTTGGCATTAGCCATGTGTTATTAATATTATTAAACTGGTTTATAATTTTGTCAATACTGTTATTTTGTAATTTGAACGATGAAAGATTACCATTTTTTATACCAAGAGCATTTAGTAGTTTTGATCTCCTACGTTTTATATCTACATTACAGTCAAGCAGTTCTTCACCTATATGACAACATGGTAACACCCATCCGTATGAACTAACATATATTTCATTTTTACGTAAGGTTTCACAAGATATTTTTAATTTTTCATAATTAATTTTAACATGATCCTCAATTGGCTCAATGCCAGGAGCATTTTTATTTTCGAACCTACGTGTTACCTTTGTATGGAACCAGTTGAATCCTAATTTATCAGCTAATTTTTTTGCATCGTCAACTTGGTGCTGATTATGTCTAAATACCAAAAATTCCCATAAAGCATTTCCTCCATTACCAATGTAAGCATTTACATTTTCGATGATTTTATGCCACTGTGCGTTTCTCCTATATATGTGATTCGTGTCGGATAGTCCATCGATGGCAAACATCACATAGTCTCTATCATTGGTAAGCAGTTTGGCGCACTGACTCCACCATTCTGTATTCCTAATAGATCCGTTGGTATTAATACCAATTATTATGCTAGGGTTGGTATGCTTTAAAAAAGCAATTATGTCTAAAAGTTTTTTGTGCATACACGGATCACCAAATGCTCCACAAAAATAAACTTTATCTAATTGTTGTATAAATTTTTTTGGTAATAAATGTGTAAACCATTCAATTGACAGTTCTGATACCATTAAATCTGGATTCAGATATTCCCCCAAAACATTCCTTGCACATTGGGGACAAGATAAATTACAATTGGACGATGGTTCAACATGTAAAGTTTTAATATTTGTCACATTCCACTGCATTTTAGTTCCAGTATAACTTGTTTGTAAAATGTTAGCAAGGAAATTGCATACGGAAGGGCGTTCTATTTCTAGTAAAGAGATAATCTCAAGCGTCCTAGTTGTACCGACGTCATTAGTAATGGCGTTACAAATGTATTTATTTGAATAGAAGTACTGTCAACACTGCCTGGAGGGCCTTGCGGTGAACTCACCCCCAACGTCCGGCTAGCAGATCACATCCTCATAAGTTTAAATGTGAGCCTACTTCCAACCATCCCCTTGCAAACTTAGCCATTGGGCCATCTAAAACAAGGTCATGTGCGTTATCCCCCTGCCGAAGGATTATTCCGCCACAAGCTCTAAATAGTTGCAACTATGTAGAATGTGTTGTTCAGTAACAGTATAATAACACTATTAGGAAATACGTCAACCATGCGTAAAACTATTATTTTACGCGACTTTTTTATCTTTATCTGTCATGCTTTTATTTTCTCCTTAAATGCCCGTGATGCCCACCACTTATCTAATACAAAATACCAAACTGAATTTGCAATTGGTTCAACAATAGCATCAGTTGCCGCTACTGCTAAAGGCACATCTGCAATAAGCATTAAGCAACTAATAGCAATTACAAAATGTCCTATTGTATAAATTACTGTCCTTAGCAGAGAGTCTCTGCTTTTTAATATTACGTTCCATATTCCTACTGTTAGTTCTGTCATTTTATCTCCTAAAAACTTAGCTTAGTCTAACTTTTCAGATATTTATAAATGGTTAGTTGCCTTGGGTGGTAGAAAGAGTGCAACCTGCTGATGTGCCGCATGTCATATCGACACTGTAATTTTGATCAGTTGATCCTTGCTGTAATAGATCAAAATCTGTAGAATAACCGTCTAGTTCAATCCTACCTGCATGATTGCCAGTTCCTGTTTGGCTAATATCAATGTCATGAGCATAGTTACCAGATCCCACTTGTAGATCTAGATAGTGTTCACCTGTGCCTGATTGATTGATATCCACTGTGTTATTGCCATTATCAATGTCCACAAACAAAAACTTGTCTCCATCGTTGAGTTGTTGCATGGTTATAACATTTGAACTTGAATCAATATCCAAACTCATGTAGTGTTCTGAGGATGTTGTGCCATCATTGCGTTGCTGTAAAGTTAAAGTGTTAGTTGATCCATCAATGTCTATCAACATTCTATGGTCACCAACATCAGTAGCATAATCTCCTTGTGATAAATTCAGTGTGTTGGTGTTGCCTGTGATGTCCAGGCCTATGCCGTTCCTGCCACTGCTCCCAGACGTTGTTACATTTCCTTGGTCGATATTCAGTGTGTTGTCGTTACCAGTAATTTGACTGTCACTGGACCAGTCCGAGCCAACAACAAAATTGTCTGCGCCTCTCTGTTCAACGTTGATTGTATTGTTGTCACCCTGAACATTCATTTTTACTCCATTGTCGGATGTGCCTTTGGCTGTGTTAACAGCAGTGGTTTGTGAAGATGTAATGGAAATGGAAATGGTTGCAGGTTCAGCTGTAGAAAAATGATCACTGTTCATGTCTAGCCAGCCTGTAGTTGTGTTTAAACTTAAATTTGACAAACTGTAGTGAAGATCCATATTAGCAGAACCTCCCCATTCATACCAGTTTACAACAATTGGATACCATTGGCCACCTACACCTGTAAATGATCCGTTTGAATTCCAGTAAGTTGGTCCTTGTTGTGCCCAATCAGATATCACTGCTGTGTTATTAATATTAACAATAAATCCGTCATCATTACGTCCAGCAAAATACACAGTGGATGTTTGGCCTGTGGTGCCTGGGTGTTGCCAATAGCCTGTAATAACTAACATCCTCTGTTGAGATCCTATGTTAGTGCTACCATCTGGTAGGATTGATCCGGAGTTCCAATTGTAGTTCAAACTGGATGTGGTGCCACTAGCAACTGGAGTTGAATTAACATAAGCCCAATTGGTGTTATTGCATGTGGACAGATATGAATAATTGTTGTAACATGATGATTCAACATAAGGAGCATGGTGACTAATAGAATAAGCAGTCCAATTCAA
>TARA_B100001057_G_scaffold105013_1_pt1 | contig 11625 bp, 10 predicted proteins | sample TARA_B100001057 | Tara Oceans TARA_B100001057 (sample SAMEA2621839) | marine metagenome | biome: marine biome (ENVO:00000447); feature: surface water layer (ENVO:00002042); material: "saline water (ENVO:00002010), including plankton (ENVO:xxxxxxxx)" | depth 5 m | reverse complement strand
GGATCTGAAATATCAGATAGTGAAGCTGAGAAAATTTTAACTGTAGGCGATGCAGTTAAGTTTATCGAAGGTAAAGCAAACTAGAAAAGTCGATGCCCTCAGAAAAAGATGGGGTAATGATAATTTTATCATCTCCTTCGGGAGCAGGAAAAACAACTCTAGTAAAAATGTTGTCTTCTTCAGATAACTTTGAAATATCTATATCTCATACCACTAGAAAACCTAGACCTCACGAAACTGACAAAGACTATTTTTTTGTTAATGAGAATGAATTTAAAAGATTAATTAATAATCAGGAGTTTTTAGAATATGCCAAAGTATTTAATAACTTTTATGGGACCACGAGAACACCTGTCATAGATAAACTAAACAAAGGCAAGAATGTTTTATTCGATATTGATTGGCAAGGAGCTGATCAAATTAAAAATAAAAAATTAGATTACCAATTAATTACTTTTTTCATATTACCACCAAGTAAAGACGTTTTGTTCGAGAGATTGTCTAATAGAGACATGAGAGATAAGCTTATAGCAGAAGAAAGGATGAAACAATTTGAAAGGGATGTCTTACACTGGATAAATTATGACTATGTAGTAATTAATGACAATTTAGATAAGTGTTTTTATAAAATTAAAGATCTTATTGGAGCTGAAATAAATAATGGATCCAAAGATTACGATTTAGAGTTTATTAGGAAACATATAAATAATTTAACTCAGTAATTTCTCATACTCATTTGTAATTTGATAATAAGTTTGTGGACTCAAATTTTGAGGTCTTAAATTTAAATTAATTTTTAATTTATTTAAAATTATCTGATCTCCATTAAACAATTGATTAAAAGGTTTCTTCAACATTTTTCTTCGATGATTAAAAAAAATTCTTGTAACATTTTCTAGATTAGCGGGATCTTTTATTTTAAAAAAATTTTTTTTTGGCGTAAAAAATAGCAGAGTACTATCTACTTTTGGTTTTGGCGAAAAAGATTCTGGTTTAATATCAAATATTTTTTCTACATTTAATTTCCAACTTGTTAGAATTGCCAGTCTTCCATAAGCAGATGTATTAAATTTTGCAATTATTCTGTCAGCTACCTCCTTTTGAAACATAAGAAGAAGATTATCAAACCAAAATTGATTATCTAAATTAACTATCCATTTACTTAAAATTTCAGTCGAAATATTGTATGGTAAATTTCCAAAAACTATTGCCTTTTCATTGAAAAGTGAATTTTCATTAACATTTAAAACGTCATCATTGATAATTGTTAATTTTTTTTTAAATCTTTCTTTTAGCTTTAAAACCAAATCATCATCCTTTTCTATTACGATTACTTTTTTTGGCTTTTTTTTAAGTATGAAAGATGTAAGATTCCCAGTGCCAGGACCTATTTCAAGTATAATTTTATTTTTTAAATCAACCTGTTCAACTATTTTATTCAAAATAGTATCGTCGGTTAAAAAATTTTGACCAAGACTCTTTTTTGATTTTATCAATTTTTATCCAAAAAAGAAATTGCCTTTATTAAACTCAATGGATTAGAAATATTTTTTCCCATCATTTTCTCGTTTGGACCATGATCAGGAGAAATTCTCAAAAAAGGTAAGCCCAATGTTATATTTATTGCATCATATTCAAATAAGGTTTTAATAGGTGTTAAAACTTGATCGTGATACATACCTACAATCACGTCAAAATTTTCTCTATTTTTTTTTAAAAAAGCGGTATCAGCGGAAATAGGTCCTGAAATATTAAAATTTTTGTTATTTAAATATTTTACCAAAGGCTTAATAATTTTCTCATCCTCATTAAAATTTAATACGCTTTCACAATGAGGATTTAATCCTAAAACTCCAATGCGAGGAGTTTTCTTTAAATATTTTTTATAAAAATTATTTAACAAAAAAATTTTTTCAGATATATTTTTTTTATTAATTTTATTTGCTACCTTTTTTAGTGGCAAATGAGTGGTTATTGGACACACTGAAAGTTCTGAATTAAATATTAACATTGCTTTTTTTTTAATAGCAAAACTATCAGATAAATATTCTGTAACACCTAAAAACTTTTTATTTAAAAAATTTTTCTTCGATATTGGTCCATTTATAATTTTTTTACTGATTCCTTTTTTTAATAATTTAAATGCCACTTCAAAAGACTCTTTAATATATTGGTTTGATTTTCTACTAATCTTTTCAAAGGGTTTATTAGAATTATAACTTACATCAATGAGATTTATATATTTATTATCTAATTTTGAATAATTTAATTTATCAATATTTAAATCTCTTATTTTTATTTTAAATTTAAGCTTTATCATCTGAAGCTTTAATATTTTTTTAGAGGCTATAAGAATTATAGGACTTTTAAATCTTTTGTGTTTAATTGTTTTAAAAAATATTTCTAAAAAGACACTATTTGGCTCTCCAGCAACAACTAGTATAGGACTAAATTTCATTAATAGTTATATTTTTTTTTATTTTATTAAAATATATATTTGAATATTGACTTAGTTGATTATTTGTTTTTTTTCTAACAATAAATTCAACTTCTTTTTCTAAATCAATTTCTCTTTTAACTTCTTTTATATCTTGAACTTTTAAAAGCAAAAAACCACCAGGTATTGTTATTGGTGAAGTTAATTCTCCAATTTTGGTTTTTTTAATTTCCTCTTTTATCTTTGAGGAAAGAGAGACCTCTTTGATCCAGCCTAGATTTCCATTATTTTTAGAGCTACTAGAAACACTATACTCTAGTACTGCGTTTTCAAATCCATTTTTTTTTATTTTTTTTTTTATAGTTTTTACTGTTTTTATTAAGTTCTCTTTTTCGTCTATGTTAAATACAATTTCAGATAATAAGTACTCTTTTGTTTTGTCCCTTGAAAGAATTTCACTCTTAATTTCTTCTTGATTTATTTGAACATTCTTAGAAAATTTTCTAAATATTAATTGGTTCCATAAAACTTCGATTGTTAATTTTTTTTTAATAACACTCTCAGGAATATTATTTTTTTTAATATAATTTAAAAAATTATCGTAACTGTTTTGTCCCGCTAAATTATAAAAGTTTTTAATTAATTTGTTATAAATTTTATTATCAATCTTTATTTCTTTAACATTTTTTAATAATTCAAGTTCTTGAATATTTTGTCTTATCAAAGAATTTTTAGCAATTTGAAATTTATTGATTTCTTCTAATTCTCTAAATTTTTTATTTCTTAGAGATAAATAATTTACTTCAATAAAAATATCTAAGGAAGTTATAATATTGTTGTTAACTTTTACTATTATTTTATTTTCTAATGCATTTAGATCACTTTTAAAAAGAAACAGAAAAAATAAAATATAAATTAAAAATTTATTATTTTGAGAATATATCATTTATTTGTGAATTTTTGCTCATATGAAGTTAAAGGTATTAGGCTGATTGTAAAAAATAAATTTTCTGCAGGCTTAAGATCTCTGTCCTCATAATAAGTTTTTTTGTATTTTATTCCAGCTATAAGACAATCATTTTTATATTCGTAAACAAGATCATAATATTCTGTCAGGTTTAAATTTCTATTTCTTCTTGTTTTAAATGAAAAATAATTTTTTTCATCAAAAGAAAATTTCGATATATTCTCAAGAGTATTAGTATCACCCATATCTCCACTTTCTTCAATGAAGCTAAATTTAGTTTCAAAATTATCATAAACATATGATGCACTGAGATCATGATATTCGAAGACATTAAGATTGCTCTCAATTGCAAAATCATAATCAATTTTAAAATGTTCTGAAAAGTTATTTGAAATAGAACCAAATAAATTTGAGTTTTTTTTATTTAATGTAGTATTTTCAGGAATAAAACTTTCTTCTTTGTTTCTAAAGACTGTAGCTAATTTCATTTCAAAAAATCTATTAATTTCGTCCACCTTTTCTTTTTTGTAATCTATACCAACTGTCAATGATTTTCCTGCTTCCAAAGAGTCTTCTAAAGCCAACCTATTATTATTAAAAATATTATCTGTATTTATTTTTCTGTCAGATTTCGAATAATTTTTCATATCATTTGGGTTAAATTTTAATGAAATTTTGGGGGATAGATATGAATTATAGCCATCTTTTTTCTTTGTTAATGGTAGGCTTGAGTTTAAATTTATCAAACTTATCATCTCTACTTGAGGACTGGATTTATATTCTTGATTATTTTTTCCAACAGAATTTAAATTTTTAAACAAAATATTAAAATCGTTTTTAAGTCCAAAGTCTGTGTAAAAATCATTACTATAAAAATTTAAATTGTTTACAATCTGGGACTTTAAATTGTTAGTACTATTTAAGTCGTTACTACCACTAGATGAGAAATCCAAACTACCTTTAAAAAAATTTTCTGATAAAGTTTTCTCAAAATTGTAATAGGGCAATACATATTGGTATTTGTCACTATTTCTTTTTCTTAAATCCTCGTAAATTTGAATACCACCATCAAACGAATAATTGTTATGTTCTAATACAATTTTAATTTCGTTATTTAAGATATCAAAATTTTCAGGCTTAAGATTATTTTCTAATAAATTCCCTTCAAAAACTTTCAGGAAGGTGTCATTATTTATTCTTTGAAATGATGCAAATAAATTACTAGATATAAAATTTTCAAAATTTAAGTTTAAATCCATATTTCCAAATATGTGAAATATACTATTCTCTTTTTTTTCCAAAGATGATTTATAGCTATCTATAAAACCAAAACTAGTTTCAAATTTAGAATATTTGTTGGCTTGGCGATATTCATTTTGAAAGAAAAAAGATTTATCTTCAAAAAAAGTTGTTTCGAAAGTTAAATCTTTATTATCTGAAATAACATTATAGTAAGGAATAGAAAAAGAGTTTCCTAAAATATTTGAATTATTAATTTGAGGTTGTAAAAATCCAGATTGTCTTTTTACAGTTGGATCAGGATGAAAAAACTTTGGAAAGTACAAAACAGGAATATTGTATACTTTAAGTAATGCATTATCATATATTAGTTGTTTCTTGATTTTATCATGTGTGATTTTTTCAGCTTGTATAGACCAGGGTGGGCATTCATCAGTTTTTTTGCAACTGGTAAAAATTCCCTTATTTAATTCAGTTATTTTAACATCACCTGTTGATGACACACTTTTTAATCGTGGGTCATTTTCTGGATTATCGAAAATACTTTTGTTTAATTTCAACTCTACATCTTGAGCTGCAAAACTTTGATCCTCTAAATTGATTATTGCATTTGCAAAATATAATTTATTATTATTTGGTAGATTATAGTTATTAATTAATAAAACGTTTTTTCCTTTAAGGATTTTATTTCTCAAGTCATAACTAAATTTTTCTAATGAATAAAAATTTGACTCGTTGTCTTCGATTTTTGTTTTTTTATTTGAATTTAGAATACCTTTATCTATTGAGTAATTTAAGTCTTTGGAAACAAAATTATAGTTTGGTTTTAAAATCAATTTAGTCATGCCTTTTGTAAATATTTCACCCATTTCTCTTAAAAAAGTAATATCATCAGTATAAATTTCCAAATTTTCTATTTTATCGATTATTTTTACGTTTCCTTTTGCATTTAAACTATTTTTTTTTCTATCAAGCTTAAACTTTTGAGCACTAATCTCTTTATGATTTTCTAAAATATATTTAGAATTTTTATCAGTAATAATTATCTCTTTATTTTTATAATAAGTAATTTGATTTGCAGAAATTTTAAACTTTTTTTCTAAATTCTGAATACTCACTTCACCGGATAGCCTCAAAGTATTTTTTAATTTATCGTATATAAATTTATTTGCTTTAATAATTAAGTTATCATCTGTTATTATTTTACCTCCATTAGAGCCAATAATCTTATTACCATTTTCTGTAATTTCTATCGTAGTAACATCAAAGTTAAATTGTTCTGCAACACTAGCCTTCAAGCCTACAAAGAGGTAAATTATTATTATAAAAATTATTCTATTAAAAATTTTATTTCTCATTGACTTTATATAGCATCAAGTTATTGATAATTGTCAAAATTAGCAGAGGAGCAGCAATTGAAATTATCAGTGGAATCCTCTCAGTACTCCCAAGGACGTGAAAAAAATTATATAAATAGTAAATAACAACTGAGAAAAATAATCCTATAGAAATCTTAAATGTAGAACTATTTATGTTCTTAATATTAAGCATTATTAAAGAGGAAAATATGGACATTAATACTAAATATACTGGGTAGGAAAAAAGTTTTAAGATTTGTAAATTAATATCTGTAATAGAGTAATTTAATCTTTTATAATTTTCTCTTAGTTCATAAAGTTCAAAAAAATCTAGAGATGATAAATTAGAATATAGAGTTTGTATTCTTTTAAAATCAAAATTTGTTTTTAGGTAAAAAATAGGAACTTTTTCATACTCATTTTCTTTGTAAATTTTTGCATCATAGATAATCCATTTTGTAGATGATATGTCTATTTTTTTACTTTTTATATTTCTTTTAATGTTAAAATTATTATCAAATTCGGAAATAAAATTTCCAATCAGAAAGTTTTGATCAACTTTTTTTGAGTTAATTATTAGGGTTTTATTTTCAACTCTATCTTTGATCCACAAACCATTTTTTGTGACAACAGCCAGATATTTTCCATCATTTGTGTAGTTAGACTTCAACTCTAAATAAATATTTTTAAGATTTGATGAGATATTATAAAACCCAAAAGAAACTAGTAAACTTGATATAAATGAAATTAAAAGTAAGAAAAATATTATCTTAGAATTTTTAAATCCTGAATATTTCAGTATTTCAATTTCTTTATGCTCAAAAAGCTTTATAAAAAATAGTTGTGTCGCTACTAAAAAAATGAAAGGAAACATCTCAAATATCATTGATGGTGAGTTCAGAAGTGCAAGAAATGCAACAAAATTTATGTCAACATCTATTTGTCTAAAAAAATCAAGTTCACTTAGTAAATTCATTAGAAAAGCTAAACTAGCCATTACTATGAATACATAAAAGATTGATTTCAAAAACAAAATTGTAAAAAATTTTATGTGTATTTTCATTATTTTCTCTTTATCGATTTAAATTTAATTATAAAAATCATATACATTATTGCTAAAATAATTAGTGGAATGACTGAAATAGTTACATTACTTAGGAAAAACTTAGAGATTAATCTTATAGTTGTTTCTGATAAAATTATAACCGACAATCCTATTACAAAAGTTAAAAATTTAAATTTTGAATAACTCACATTTTCTTTTGAAGATATTAACAAAATAAAAGGAATTATCGACAAGATAGGAAGATACAATGGTAAAATTAATCTTTTATAAATTTCCTTAAATATATTACTTAAATTTTGTGGTAAGCAATTCTGGATTTTTTTAGTATCAACTATTTTATTATTTATTTCAATTCTATAAATTCCAAGAATACAACTTAACAAATTTATTGTAGAAATTTCTTGGGTTTTTTTATAGGTAATAGTATTAGTTTTTAAATTTTTTAAAGAAAAATCAGATTTAGAGAAACTAAATTTAGTAATTTCATCTTTGTTTTCTCTAATAGTTTCACCATCAAATAGTACAAGAATTGGTACTCCATTTTTATCTTTAAAAGTTCCCTTTCTTGCATATGTAATTTGAAAATCTCCATCTCCTATTTCTTTCTTGATGTAAAGATTGAATAGGTTTTTATCATCTTTACTTTCACTATAAATTGTAACACCTTTAATTGTATCATTAAACTTTTGAGGCTTTATAAAATTTCCAAAAAAATTTACATTAGAGGTTCTTAAGAAACTTCTAGCCTGATTTTGCGATTTTGGTACAATGATAGATGACAACAACAATTGTATTAATAGTAAAATTAATGAAAATTTAAGTATAAAGTTAACAACTTCTATTTTGTTAACACCAAAGTTCCAAAATAGAAGGAGCTCATTACCGGACTCATATTTTATCGTTACATAGAATAAGCTAAAAAAAAATACAAAGGGTATGAGTTTTGTAAGTATTTTTGGAAAATTTAGTAAAGAATAATTGATATAAACCAAGTAATCTCTTCCATCCTCGATCATTATATCTAAAAAATTAACTGCTTGAAAAACCCAGATAACTACGCTTGTACTAATTAACGCAATCGAGAAAAACCTTAGATAATCTAACAGTAATTTCCGAAATATAATTTTTTTCATTGAAATATTAATATTTTATTCATATATACCACCCATCTCAACTTTATAGAATTAAATTTATGCTCAAGTTAAGTTTCAATCCCAATGACTCTACGAAAAAATCTAGCAATATAGTATTATTCGTAGATGAAAAATTCGACATTACAAAACTGAAAAAAGAACTTTTAATTAGCGAATATAATTTTTTAACAGACTTGTTGAAATCAAGTAATAAAAAAAAAAAAATTCTTACTTTTCAACTAAACTCAAAAAAAAACTTCTTTTTAGTTTCTATTAACAAGTCGCAAAAACCTCATAATTCCGAAAAATTAGGTGGAAAATTTTACGATTTAATTAAAGAAATAAATAATGATATTAAATTCACAATTAACACCAATGCATTAATCGTAAATGAAAATTTTATTGAATATTTTTTGCATGGATTAAAACTAAAATCATATGAATTTGACAAATATAAAACTAAAAAAGAAAAAAAAAATATCTCAATTCTAGTAACAGGTAAAAATATTCCTTCAAAACAAATACAAGAAAAATTTAATGCTTTAGAAGTTGGCACTTTTTATGCTAGAGACTTAGTATCAGAACCAGGAAATATTTTACATCCAGATGAATATGCTAAAAGATTAAACTCATTAAAAAAAATTGGTTTAAAAGTAAATGTATACGATGAAAAGAAGCTTAAAAAATTAGGCATGAATACTCTACTGGGTGTGGGTCAAGGAAGCGTAAGAGGTTCTTATCTTGTCACAATTGAATGGAAAGGATTAAAAAATAATTCTAAACCATTAGCTTTTGTAGGAAAAGGTGTTTGTTTTGATACTGGTGGCATATCTTTAAAACCTGCAAAATTTATGGAAGATATGACATATGACATGGCTGGTTCAGCTGTAGTAGTTGGACTTATGAAAACTCTGGCACTTAGAAAAGCTAAAACAAACGCAGTAGGTGTAGTTGGTCTTGTTGAAAATATGCCTGGTGGAAATGCCCAAAGACCAGGAGATATTGTAAAGTCCTATAGTGGCAAAACAGTTGAAATTTTAAATACTGACGCAGAAGGTAGATTGGTATTAGCAGATGCTTTAACTTATACGGAAGAAAAATTTAAACCTAAATTTATTGTTGATCTAGCAACTTTGACCGGAGCTATAATTGTTTCGTTAGGCTCTGAATATGCTGGTTTATTTTCAAATGACGATAAACTATCAAATCAATTAATTGATTCTGGTGAAAAAACAGATGAAAAAGTTTGGAGAATGCCTCTTAATAAAAATTTTGATAAATTAATAGACTCTAAAAATGCAGACATGCAAAATATTAATTATGTTGGTGGTGCTGGCTCTACTACAGCAGCTCAATTTTTACAAAGATTTATTCTAAAAAAAACTCCATGGGCACATTTAGACATAGCCGGCATGGCTTTTTCAAAATATGGGGGAGCTCTTAACTCAGGCGGTGCTACAGGGTATGGAGTTAGATTGTTAAACAAACTAGTAGAGGACTATTATGAGTAATGTGGAGCACACCTTATCAATTATAAAACCAGATGCAGTTGAAAGAAATCTTGAAAGAGAGATTAAAGAGATGTTTAAAAACAAGGGTTTTTCAATCTTAAAAGAAAAAAAGATACAAATCGAAAAATCTGAAGCTGAAAAATTTTATAAAGTTCATGAAACCAGACCTTTTTATAATGATTTATGTACATATTTATCTTCGGGACCTATTGTTGTAATGGTTCTTGCAAAAGATAATGCGGTTCTTGGAAACAGAGAGCTGATGGGAGCTACAAACCCAAATGATGCTGAAGAAGGTACTATCAGAAAAAAATATGGAATATCAATAGATAAAAATTCTGTCCATGGTTCTGATAGTGTTGAAAACGCAAAAATTGAAATAGATTTCTTTTTTAAAGACTAAATACTTTACTGATTGCTTTTGGATACAGCTTGTGTTCTTGAATTAAAATTTTTTTTGCTAGAGTTTTAACTGTATCACGTTTGTTTATCTTAACCTTTTTTTGAATAATAATTTTTCCAGAATCAAGTCTAGAATTAACAAAATGTACAGTGCATCCAGAATATTTATCGTTATTTGATAATGCACGCTGGTGAGTATTCAAACCTTTATACTTTGGAAGTAGTGAGGGGTGGATATTTAATATTTTACCTTTAAAGCTTTTTATAAAATCTTTTGAAAGTATTTTCATAAATCCTGCAAGGCAAATTAATTTAATTTTCTTACTTTTAATTTCAGAAACTATTTTTTTTTCAGCAATTTTCCTCTCTTTATAATTAAAAACCTTATTTGATATTTTGAAAATTTTTCCAAATTTTAATCCTTTGGCTTTTGAATTATCTGAAATAATTAGTTCTATTGAAATAGGTGAATTTTTTTTTTTAGAAAATTTAATTAGAGATTTTAAATTACTCCCAGTTCCAGAAATGAATACTGCACTCTTAATTTTTTTAGGACCAGTTAATTGAACCATTTAATTTAACCTTGTTGCTACCTTTAGAAATTTTACCAATAACATAAGGTTTATAACTTTTTGAAAAATATTTTGTGATTTTTTTTAAATTTTTAGGATTTATTATTAAACAAAATCCAACTCCACAATTAAATGTTTTGAGCATTTCCTTTTCTGATACTCCATTTTTTTTAAGCCACTTAAAAATACTCAAAGTTTTTATTTTATTCAAATCAATATCTGCAACCATTTTATCAGGAATTATTCTTTTTATATTATCTGATAAACCTCCTCCTGTTATATTTGCACAACCATTAATTAAATTTTGGTTAATTAGCCTTAATATTTCATCAACATATATCTTAGTTGGCTTTAAAAGTTCAGATTGTAAAAAATTATTTTTTTTTATATTAATTTTTTTTCGATTTATAAGATACCTTACTAATGAAAAACCATTAGAATGCAATCCACTCGACGGTACAGCTAAGATAAGATTATTTTTTTTTATTTTATCTTTTGTTAACATTTTATTTTTACTCACTACGCCAACTGCAAACCCTGCAATATCAAATTTACCTTTCTCATATGTACCAGGCATTTCAGCTGTCTCACCACCCACTAATTCACAACCAGATTGTCTACAGCCTTTAAGAATTCCTTTAATTATTGATTTGAGTTTTTTTAAATCGATTTTATTAATTGAGATGTAGTCTAAAAACAAAAGAGGTCTAGCACCTTGAACGATTAAATCGTTAACACTCATTGCAACTAAATCTATACCAATTGTGTTATACTTGTTTAGTATGTTTGCTATCTCAATTTTAGTACCAACACCATCTGTACATGCAACAATTTTGGGTTGGTTTATTCCATGTGGAATACTTGTTATAGACCCAAATCCACCAATATTTGAGAACTTTTTTTTGCCTTTTTTCTTTGATGAAACATTAGAAATGAAATT
>TARA_B100001057_G_scaffold392034_1_pt1 | contig 11630 bp, 16 predicted proteins | sample TARA_B100001057 | Tara Oceans TARA_B100001057 (sample SAMEA2621839) | marine metagenome | biome: marine biome (ENVO:00000447); feature: surface water layer (ENVO:00002042); material: "saline water (ENVO:00002010), including plankton (ENVO:xxxxxxxx)" | depth 5 m | reverse complement strand
AGTCTCATAACCGAAGTCGGTCGTTGTTCATGGAGTATTTCTTAGATTCTTTTTGGCCTTCATTATGACTGTCTTTTATAGCCATATCTCTAGAATTAATCTTCGATCACAAGAACACTCTTACCAACCATGCTTAGTTTACTTTTGCAATAAAGATAAAGTTTATCAGGCGCATCATTGGCCACAGTAATCTTGACATGAGAACCTCGGTTTCCGGGCACCCCTTTGAATTTCACGCCTTTTTGATATTCTTTTCCTCCACCATGAACTCCATCCCTAGTGGCAGAGAACCTAAGCTCATATCCAGCGTTAGCGTTCAATGATTGATCGAAGTAATAGGTATTCCCGCGCTTTAAAGTTAGGCTTGTATTTGAGTTTCGGTTGATAGTGAAATAGTGACCATTATTGAATCGGACGTCAATTTCGTAACCGTGATATTCAACTCGGTTATTACCATACTCTCCGAAGGGAATATTGGTCGGTATTCTGTATTCTTTTTTGTTGATTAATTGATAAGCGGGAAGATCCATCTCTTTAAGATCTTTCCTAGTACATGGCTTCCATTCCCGGCTAAGATTGTCGCACCAACCACGGGGCCTAGCCTCCTCTTTAGGTCCATCAGGTTGCCTTGTGAGAATCTCATTGTAACCGATATTTGTTGCCCAAACATGCCACAAGTACTCATCAATCTGGCAACCCCAACCACATGAAGTCGCGCTGTAAGTGTACCAAGCGTTTTCGGGGTAGATCCATTGACCATTTACTGGCCTCACTGTCCGGTCAATACCCCGTGCTAGATCCATTGCATTGGATAGGGTTGAAGACCATTTGTCACCAGCTTCCTCATCTGGCAAGCCAAAATCTCTAGGGTAAACTCTCTGCAACGCTTTACTGTACTTGTGAAACAGTTCCTCGACAGCGATATCCATCTCACCGTCCCTCGAATGACCGACGCCGGAATGCCCCGGACGTAGCGCTTGTGCTGGAACCCAAAATCGCTGGCCAGGCTTGAAAGCAATCCATTCATTGTCCAGAGCCTTTGTATCAACTAGAACGACTAGGCAATTTCTTCCATCGGAATCCTTCTGGTGAAAATTGAATATTTTCGGATCGTCGGGGATGAAGTCTTCGTCGTTATCGATGAGTTGAGCGAAGATCTTCGCTGCGTGGATGGTCTCGGGAACAGGAGTGTTTGGCATTGCGGCAACCGTGACACCGAAAACATTAATATAAGTATCAAAAAATTTCTCGATGCCACAAGAAAGCCCGAGTAATTCAGGGTAGGCTTCCTTGTATTGCTCAAGGTTCATGGGTTCGAAAGTAGGCTTTTTATACGATGATACTAAGGTCGGCTCAAGTTGAGCCAAGTCCTCAGCCTGTCCACACCCTCCAAAAAGAAGTGGCAGCGTTAATAGAAGCAGCTTTATCTTTTTCATATCAGATTCTTTTATCCTATTACCTTAGTCCAGTAGAAACCAGCGTTATCATCACCTCCATACCCCCACATACCAAAACCAACTATTATTCCTATGAGTAGAATAACAGTGCTTTTATGTTGTTATCAAAGTTAGCTTGATAAGGCATATTTTTTATAATGTTTCTTTTGGTGAGTAACTGACCATTGATTGGGGTGTTAGCGAAAAAAAACATCAAAAAATATGCAGCTGTAGAATGCAGTTACCTCCCTCTAACTCTATTCCTAGATGACGAAGTTCTACGAGTGGCAAAATAATGGTCTATTTCTTCCCAGCTGATTTTTGCTATTTTTGTATTGGAGCTACGCCAATCAGCAACCAATTCACCCTGTTTATCAAAAACCCTTACCAAAACCCCAAGCACGACTTCCTTGTAACTATATGAGCTATATGAACTTCGATAGCTATCAAGTTCGGACTTTGCAGTCGTTAAAACTATATCTTGGTTGTATCTCAGTGGCTCGCTAATTTCTTTGCGCCCTCTTTGGAATTCAAACCTTCCAGATCTTCCCTCTTTTACAACTCGATACTCTAACCGCAAATCTTTAACTGCCTGACGCGTAAGATTTGTTAAGTTTATTTCATAAGCATTTGTTTTGGTCTTGCTGCGACTGGTAGAACTATAGATAGAGTTCGATTTATTTTTAAAACTGCCTAGTTGTTTCAATGTTGCTTCGATACGAAATACGTAATCGATCATCGGAGGAGTCTCCTTCATCCAATTCCTGATGAACTTCTGATCCTTCTCGCTAAAAAGGCTAATTTTCACATTGAGCTGCTTGCCATCCTTACTAATCTTAACTTCATTCGAACTTATTCCAGTATGGGAAATCAGATCTGCTTTTATCGTCCGCCCGAATTGATCTTCGAATGTGCGCGACAATACCTTTGATTGAGAAATTGAAATAACTAATAAGATAAAACACATATTTTTTATTTTTTTCATAATAGAGACTTTCAAGTTTATCTAATTAGCACGTTTTAAACGTGTTTTTGGATAGCTGTTATTTTACTATTCTAACATACTTATAACTTCTAACATATTATAAAATATGACTTTATTTATAATGGATTGAAGTTTCTTATTGCTGTCTTTTGTTTATTTGGTTATTGTCTTTGAATGAAACCTACTGACATTTATCTAATTATTATTATTGGGTTTTTTTTATTTATCTGGGGTGTTGGAGAATTTCTTTGGCGTAAAAGTAAAGATGCAGGTTGGATAAATAAGGCTAAGGGAAATATGTCAGTCAAAAAATATCGTGAGAGTATAGCGGGACAGAAATTTGGGGAATTAAGTGAGGTCGAGAAGGAGGAATTAATAGCAGCTATCACAAATGAACAATGGAGAATTGTCAGCAGAGGGTTGCCTTGGTTTTTTATTATCATGTTTCTGATCACGGGAGTTGAATAAGATCAATGATACTCGTTCTTGTTGAAATACTAGACCTTAGTAGGAAGGTGCTTATATATATTTGAGAATCCAGACTCTCGTGCCGTTTCGATTAAAGCCACCAGCCCCTTTTCCCGTTATAATCTTCGGATAATTTTAATTGGTTAGACTAACGTGGGGTGTTAGGGTTTTACTTCATGAAGGATTTACTCCTATTCGCTGTTCTTTTAACACTGCCCCAGCTTCTTGGCGAGCGTGGGGAGAAAGATTGCGCGATTAAGCCTCGCCATTAATGAGGTGACACTAAATGAATAGCTCCGGTTTCAACTTCGATAACACTTACATCCACCTGCCCAAGGCGTTTTATACAAAACTCTCACCGGTGCCAGTTCCTAAGCCAAAAATGGTAATCTTTAATGAGCCTCTCGCCACGGATATAGGTTTGGATATTTCTGGCAAAAGTTTGGACGCACAAGCTGCACTTTTTGGCGGTAATGATATGCCAAAGGGGTCAGAGCCGCTGGCTCAGGCCTATGCCGGACATCAATATGGCCGCTTTACCATGTTGGGTGATGGGCGAGCAATTGTCTGGGGAGAGCAAATCACTCCCTCGGGTCAACGCCTTGACATTCAGTTCAAAGGTTCTGGTCCCACGCCATACTCAAGGGGTGGAGATGGACGTGCCGCACTTGGACCGATGCTGCGTGAATATATCATTAGCGAAGCCATGCACGCGCTAAACATACCCACAACTCGTAGTCTTGCGGTGGTCACAAACGGGGATCAAGTGTATCGTGAAACCGGCTTGCCAGGGGCAACCCTCACTCGCATTGCCAGCTCGCACATTCGTGTTGGTACGTTTCAATACGCCGCATTGCAAAAAGACATCAAAATAATACAAACTCTCGTAGATTACACTATTGAAAGGCACTACCCGGAGGTTAAGAAGGATCACAATAGACCGCTTTCGCTCCTTAGGGCTGTTATTGATAAACAAGCGGAATTGATAACCCACTGGATGAGGGTGGGCTTTATTCACGGTATAATGAACACGGATAATATGACGATATCTGGTGAGACGATTGATTATGGCCCCTGCGCTTTTATGGATATCTACGATCCAGGGACGGTGTTTAGCTCCATCGACCATACGGGGCGCTACGCCTATGCCAACCAACCTGCCATCGCGCAATGGAATCTGGCACGTCTGGCCGAGACCATGCTTCCCCTCTTTGATGACGAGACCAAAAAGGCGACAGATATCGCCGAAGAAGCTGTAAATGGTTTTGGCGCAGTGTATAAAGAAAGATCGCTCTCTATGCTGCGTGCTAAACTTGGCCTGTTCGGTGAGCTAGTGGAAGATGAAAATCTATTTACTGATCTGCTTGACTGGATGCACCGGAAAAACGCGGACTACACCAACACCTTTAGCGATTTGACGAAAGAAGCATTACCAAGAGGCAGGCCCTATGACGATAAAACTTTCAAAGAATGGCATGCACGCTGGCAGGCAAGGCTTGCTAAAAACATGGAACCACTAGAATTATCTTTGTCTTTAATGCGCGCTAATAACCCGGCTGTGATCCCACGTAATCATAAGGTGGAACAGGTTCTGGAGGCCTCCACGAATGGCGATCTGCAACCACTGAAAGATCTACTAGCCGCGTTGCAGGAGCCTTATAAAACTCGCTCAGATCTCAACCCCTACCAATCCCCGCCTGAGCCCGAGGAAAGAGTTCATCAAACATTCTGCGGGACGTAGCCATTAATTTAGGTAACCAATTTTAGTCATACGCGCTCATTCAACTAAGCGAACTATATCGTTGGGAGTGAGAAGTCATAAACCATGAACCCCTAACTCCTGTTACTTATTTTAAGTATCTAAGGAGTTTTTCGAGTTGGATAAAATTTTGCATCATTTGTATGATCAATTGTCATTTTCCAACTGTTTCCAACTTTAATATTGTGGGTTGACCAATGACCTGTTTCTTCTCTTTTGCTTCCATCTTTCATGATTTGATCAACTTTCCAGATGCCATACGCAAATGCCTCATTGCCAAATTTTTTAGCAGAAATTACAGTTGCGCTGTGATTGATTTTTTCTGTACTTTCATGCCATTGTATGAAACTTTCTTTGATTGCTTCCATACCAAAAATTGGTTCAACTGCACTACCGTTAACTATAGCGTCATCTGCATAAAGAGATAAAATACCATTCAAATCTTTGCTATTAGCGTACAATGAATACTTATCGCATATTTCTCTCTGATATGTTTCTTTGAAATTATCCTTAGGAATTGAACTGCAATTTGCCAAAAGCATTAACCCTGTAAGATAAATTAGTTTTTTCATGTTTTAAGATTTTTAACTCTATATTTTTCTTACCAATACTTAAAGTCGCCTTAATTTAAAAATTAAAACATAACTTTTTAAACTGACTCTATGATTCATCCACAGAAAGGAAATTCTTGGCAATCAATAACGTCCGGTCTATTCAGAGCCCTTACCCTTCTTGAGTTTTCGGGGGAATAAGATCTCCGCCCAAATTGGTTTGTGATCAGACAAAGGCTTTTCTAGTTCGATTATACCTCCGGCTGTTACCTGGGCTCCAGACAGCTTGTTGTACAAAATATGGTCAATCACACCCAAATTATTTTTGGGATTCTGGGCGTTGTATGTAAACTCCCTGGAAATATCAATCTCCAGATCGTACCACGTTGGTCTAAATCCTGCCGCCTCGACCGTTTTCATCGCAGCATCTCCAATTTTGTTATTGTAATCCCCAACGACGATAACCCTATTATTTGACTCCCGGGGTAGAACCTTGGTCGCAAGGCTATACGCATGGCCATCATTTGCGCCCGACTTACAGATATGCAGCGAGTAAAATGCGAATGAAGCTCCATCAATTTTAGTCACGGCTCTGACAACCGACGCGGGATTCCAGCCCCGGCCCGTGAGTTTGTGCTCTTCACGTCCTTCTAAAGGTGTCCTGCTAAGAACCGTCTTGTACTTATTCTTGTGATTTGCCGAAGAGATCTTGCCTACAAAACTATATTGCATCCCCAGAACCTCACCGATGCGAGCCGTCCAATCACCATCTGGAGCTTCGTCAAAACCTATAATATCCAGCTTATATGGCTTGAACATCTCTCCAATTTGTTCCGGGGTCGCGCTTTTGCCATACTCAACATTATAAGAAGCAACACGAACAGTAATAGGATCGTGATGCACTGGGTCGGCCAGACATGGAGTTAGTCCGCACAAACTTGTAACAACAAGGGATAATATTTTTATGGCTCTCATTTTAAATTCCTTATAATTGATAGATTCTTTATTCTCACTACCCCTTAAGAGTACTCGTAGCGGCCGCTCATTTTACTCAATGTCTTCTAGTTCTTCAGGCTAACCTGTCTCAAATCACCATGCTGCTTGTGTCTACGATTGATACAGTGCAACTCTAGGTCAGCAGAAGTTTTAGTAAGTTTCATATCAACCCAACCATGCGCGTGGCCTTTTCCGAAATAGTAGCTGACTGCCGGTTGGTTAATGAGATGAAGATGGCCTAGTCGATCATGCTGCCACTCATGCGTATGACCATAGAAATAAGCTTTAGCATGCTTGCGTCCGGCAAGAATTTTCAACAGAGACGATCCATCACGCATGCCCTTGATGGGACGCACGCCGCGATTGTTATACGGATTATAGTGGCTAAAGATAAGAGCTGGCTTATCAGGTCTTTCGTCGAGTTGTTGAGCGAGCCAGTTCAACTGTTTGTCTCCTAGGGCTCCATTTCCCGAATCCAACAGTACGAGGTTAGCGTGCAGAAGTTCAATCACGCCCGCCTGAACTCCCATATGCTCTTTCTTAAGGAACGGGAGTAATTTCCACAAATTCCAACGATTATCGTGATTACCGATTGTCACATGAATGGTAATGCCCTCGGCACGAATCGGCTCCACAAGCTTGAGAAACTGTTTGTACTCTCCTTCAGAACCCCTCCCGAAGGTACAATCACCGTTCACAATCAGGTGAGCGGGTCGAGGATTGAGTGCAATTACGCTCTTGGCCGACTCTACGATGCTTTTCACTATATGCACGCTTTCATGTTCTCCCTCTTTGACGGCCGAACCAGGCCACTTTGTACCTGGGTAGACAAGATCCGGATCGGCACTGATGTGCGTATCCGCAAGCAATGCAACTCGATTTGGGTCCAGCTCAAAACGTTCGCTACTCGAGGTGGCAACCAACTCGTAAGGCAGCATCATTGCCGTACCTCCAAGAGCAAGCGAACCCTTAACGAATTGACGACGAGTGATCGGTGGTAGAATAATTGGCATTTAAAGTGATTTCAGGCAGCTTATACAGTTGGATCCGACTAAAATCAACCAAACTGAAAGTCAAAGATTTGGGAATGACATCATGGGCATATGGAAAAATTATTGCAATGGTAGGATTGATTATTAAATTTGATACCTAAAATTCAACAATAGAAGTACCAACCACCGCTAACGATCCATGGCGCGTGGACTCTAGGCAAGGATCACAGGCGTGATACACTGATCAGGAATGAGGGTACGAGGTTCATGAGTTATTGTATTCTTAATATTTCTTTTGTTATTGGTTAACATTTATTATGGTGTTAGTGTTTTGGGATGAATTTTTTGCCATGGATCCTTATGGTAATAGGGGTATTAGTATTTTATTTTTTAGGTCACCCTAATGCATTACTTGACCATACGGACAGCGTTTCATTTGATATCGATACAACTGTCGGCAACGAAATGAACGAAGTGCCTTTGGAATATATTGGTATTAAATATCTATTAATTCAGCTTATAGGACAAATATTTATACTCGTTTCCATATTCATGCTTTTTAAGCAAATACGAAAAAAGCAAATCCATAACACCAAATGTGAAGCTTTATCAAAGGAATACACAAATTCAAATCTTGATGGAGTTAGTATCAATTCAACAATTAATCATCAAAGCGTTGGCTCAAAGAAACATAAAAAATTATTAAGCTGTATAAAATATTTTTTACTAACAATATTTATAGTCCCAATAATAATTCCAATTATGTATTCCATGGGGTGGCTTTTTGTTGAGGCTTTTTCAACCGTGCGTTACTTTATAGATCTGTCATTCTAGTCATCGAGGATTCGAATGTAATGATTAATTTGAATGAGGCTACAAACAATGGCCCATAACCCCTGATCCCTGATTCAGGGTCAATTGTTCGGGGATTGTGAGGAGTGAGCTATTACAACTTTGCCCTTCTTTCAGGTTTGAGATGTTTCCAGTAATTTTTATTCCAATCAACTTCCTGCAATTTTGTAATATAACAATTTGTACAAATCCTTTGCAATTTAGGTAAGTTTTTGTCGGTCGAGCACAGTATCTCACAATTTGAGCACCATCCTTTAATTCTATTTTTAATGGGTATCCTTATTTTTTTTGCGGTAAATTTTGAAATTATCTTTTGTCTATCGTCACGGTTTTTTGCATCAAGAAATTTTTCAACAAGAGCAACTACCAGAGCTTTGTTAAAGAGTCCCCAAGAGCTGGATTCGACAAGATAACGCTTTTGTTTGGGAAACAAATTGAAGTTTATTAAATGTTGGCTATGAACTTCTTTGATTTCCGTAATCTGAACCTCATGAGCTTTACAGGACTGTATTTCATAAAAATCTTCCCAATTAATATTGAATGCAGTGTCTGTGAATTCCTCCCCTTCACAACTGAAATCATTATCAGTTAACACGATTTTATGATCTTTAATAAATTTACCTTTAACAAAAGACTTACATAGCATCCATACTAATGGAATTCCAAAGATCGTGCTAATTATCAGAAATGAAATTTTCAGAGCTGCATCAACTTCCTTGGATATAAAAATCCAAACCCAACAGGAAAACAATAATATAATTATTAGTAGGTAAACAAAATCAACGTCACGAGGACGCTTAATTCTTAAATCTATCGAGTCCATTGTTATAATCATAATGTATAACAAATTATAAAACTTTACTAACACTACTACGTTTTTTTATTTATTCTTCTAGGAAGTAATCATTTGCTTGCCAACCAATAAGCTGCCAGCTCACAAATTCACATTAGACAATTATGAGAACAGTGACTAACATTACAACTATTATGAAAATTGATTTGATGGGAAGCTTTGGATGGTTAGGGGATGAAATTGGATTCGTATTTGTAATGATTTTATGGACTTTTATTACTGCATGCTTGGCATGGAATGTTAACAAAAAAGCTTTTGAATTTGAGACTGTAAACCCACTAGAAAAATCAAGGAACTTAGGATTCTTGATTTGTTTTGGAGCCATCTATTCATTCTTATTTATTGCTTTGCCGGTTTGGCTCTCTCAGGATCCTTTTGACCTTGGCGTAGTAATGGAATTTACCGTTGTTCTTTTAGCACTCACAATATTAATTCTTCTAATTTTCACATATAAAATTACTAAGAGTGAGATTTTAAAAAAACCAACAAGACGATTAGTTTTTCTAATGAGAATCAGTTTGATTCATTTATGGTTTCTTGGAATCCTAGTTTCGTTGGCAGCATTATTTATAATATCAATTATCCTAGGAGGAGGGTTGGCAGCAAACAGTATTGAAATATTCATCCCAAAATCCTAACATGAAGAATTTATTCCCGATCATTGTAACACTGCCCCTGCTTCTTGGGGGGTGTATTGGCTTTACAGAAACGATGAATGATAAGTTAGTGAACGATGACTATGGGGTATTAGTACAGGATTATGTTCAGATTTATTCTGCCAAGGAAGGGGAGCTTTTAGCAGATGGTAACGTCCTCTCAATTACCTCAAAAGGATTTCGACTTGTTTGGACTGCAGGGCCTTCCAGAGGACAGGAAGTTTTAATTCCATATTCAATGATAGGCACAGTGTTGAAGGCTGAATGCGACTCCTAACCCCCTGTTCATTGTCCATGTGCCTTGGATCGTTATAAATTTAGGGGCGATTTTGTAATTGCATTTGTTTGTTTTGTTAGACAATATTTAAATATGGGTGGATGTCTTGAATTACTTTTACTACTATTACCTTTTGGGCCAAGCTATAAAAAACAGTCAGAAGAAAAAAGAAATTGGGCTGAAGAAAAAGAGAAAGAGCCAAGAGGTTATATAATCAAAGTGATGTGGATTCTTATTATATTAGGATTCATTGTTGCTTGGTTAGCTGGTTTTTTGACTGGCAGAAAACCAGTTTAGTATTTTCTTATCCCAATAAAATAACTACTCTCAATATTATAAATTTAGGTTTTTTTTGATTGTTTTTAATTGTTATGTTAGTGTCATTTTAATATGGAAGATGAAGAAGGAGATGTAAATTGGTTCAAGGTCCTTCCTTGGTGGAAAAAAATTCTAGTTTTACTCGTTGGTTTCGGAATTGCTGCCTTATTTTTTCTGGGGCCAGACGCATTTGGACAAATCAACGACAATTTATCCTATTTAAATTGATTTAATTAATGACATGTTAGTATAATAAAATGAAGAATATTTTAGGAATACTAATTCTTGTGTTGATATTGCTGCCATTCACCTTAGCAATTATTGCAACTACTATGGGAATAGATTTGATGGGAAGCTTTGGATGGTTAGGGGATGAAATTGGATTCGTATTTATAATGGTTTTATGGACTAATATTACGGGATATTTGGCATGGAATTGGAATAAAAAAGCTTTTGAATTTGAAACTGAAAATCCACTTAAAAAATCAAGGGACTTAGGATTCTTTGTTACTTTGGGAGTAGGTTATTCTTTAGTGTGCATTGCTTTCCCTGTTTGGATAAGTCAGGGTCCTTTTCAGGCTGATGACTTTGAACAATTTTTAATTCTCGTTTTGCTAGCGTTTGTTGTTTTAGGCATTTCAATTTATCTAAATAATTATGCCAAGAAGAAGTGTGCCAAGCAGATCACAAAGCGCATGATCTTTCTGAGAAGAATGGCATTAATTCATATTTGGCCCTTAGGAGTAATGTTGATTCTTGCACTATTATTTATATTATGGGCAAGGATCTCAGGCGCGTTTCTATGATCAGGAATAAGGGTACGGGGTTCATCATTCCCGGTGTTGGCGAAAAGATATATTAAAAACGGGAAGTATGATGGGCATACAATTTCGTGGCATAAAAATGGGAAAAAGATGTCGGAATCAAACTGGAATAAAGGTGAACAAATTGATGGTTCACAAAAATATTGGAACAGCAAAGGCGAGCCTGTTGATTCATTGGAATGAGGCTAAATCAAAATAGCCCATGAACCCTACAGTCTAGAATCTATACCTGATGTATCGGGTGTGACCACTACAGCGATGAATATTGATATTTCACTAGAAGAATTTGGTCTCGATGTAATCTTGAAGGATGAGCGAACAATAAAACTCTTTTTCCAAGAGAGGAATCCGATTCGATCTCTATCAGGTCAAAAACTGAGAACAGCATTAGAGGGCTTATTGGAGGCTCAAGAAATCAATAGTAATAGTGAACAAAAAAAAGATTCATCCCTGACCAATAACAAATATTAACGCACCTTGTGCACTGTAGGGTGTTAGCGTTGAAAAGTTTATAAGCAAAAAACCTCAGACCAACCTTCTCCTAACAACCTACCGAAAACCTACAACGTTCATGAACTACACACGTCGAAATACCGTAAAAACCATCATCACCTTTGGCGCCCTCGCTCCAACGCATCTGCACAGCCAGACCAAGAAGCTCTC
>TARA_B100001057_G_scaffold69434_2_pt1 | contig 11634 bp, 11 predicted proteins | sample TARA_B100001057 | Tara Oceans TARA_B100001057 (sample SAMEA2621839) | marine metagenome | biome: marine biome (ENVO:00000447); feature: surface water layer (ENVO:00002042); material: "saline water (ENVO:00002010), including plankton (ENVO:xxxxxxxx)" | depth 5 m | reverse complement strand
TCGATGGCTCCTTGGCGGATAAAAGCGAGCTGCTTAAATATGCCTTGGCCGAAACCAGCATCAGCCCGCAACACGCCCTCATGATTGGGGATCGCAGTCACGATGCGGTGGGAGCGAAGAACAACGGCATGGATTTTATTGGTGCGCTTTATGGCTATGGCAGCGTGGCAGAATTTAAGGCGTCTGGGTTTTCGCGTTGGGTAACGCAGGCCTATGAACTGCTGCCTAAAATTACTGGTGACCGCTAGCCTGGCCGATTGGTACGTTGCGCGAATAACTCAGAAGGTCTGATTTTTTCGTACTCAGCAAGTACTGGCGCAAATTCCTCAGGCGTACTGGCATGAATGATGACGCCGTCAGCGCCGGCGTTGATTTGATCCAACCAGCGCTGTGCGCAGGTCTTGGCATCCCCCACAGCGGCTGGTCGCCATTCTTGCGGAATCAGCTTGTCGATTTCGGCGAGTTCGGTATAGCTCGCAACGCTGTCGATGGCGCCGGTCATACCCGCGATGATCGGAGCATTGCGAAAGGCTTGAAGCGTATCCATGTCCCAGCCGTTGACGTTCACCAAGGCTTCACCGTAGCCCGGTATTTGTAGGTAAGTTGCCAGCCGCGCCACGATCAGCTTGAGGTAGCGTTCCTCGCTGACGTCGCAGGCGGTGGCGAACACCGACCACAGCTTGCCGCCAGAACGTCCCGTTTCAGCTTCGCCCGCGCGGAAATGGGCGACCGCCTCGCTCAGGGCTTGGTCGCTCATAAAAGTATGTAGGTGCGCGCCGTCATAGACTCTGCCAGCTTGCTGCAAACTCTTGGGACCGAAACCTACATAAAGCACAGGAATGTCTTCACTCACGTAGTCGGCTAAATGCAGGGCAGGGTATTGGCCGAGGACGCTTTGGTGGCCCAGTTCTCGCTCGCCGCGCCAGAGTTTGCGCATCATCGCGATGAATTCGGCCTCGCGCTCAAAGGTGGGAAAATCAACATTCATTGCCTTCCAGCGTAGGCCGACGCCCTTGGCAAGACCGAGGGCAAAACGGCCTTCGGAAAGGCTGTTCAATGTGGAACCCATGGACGCGGTAATCACTGGATGGCGGGTGTTGAGGTTGGTGCCCGATGTGCCGATATAAATGTTCTCAGTCACCGCCGCCACTGCGCCGCACAGCGCAGAAATCTCTTTGTAGTCTGCCCGCTCGGAAATCATGATGTTGCCGATGCCCAGTGCTTCGGCATCTTGGGCCTGTTTCAGGATATCTCTCGGCGTGCGGCTATGGCCGGGCAGGCCATAGAAACCCAGCTCCGGAAACGTCGAGGTATAGGATGGGTGCATGAGCGTTTTCCTAGGGACGTATGCTGCGCATGTAGGGGTTTAAGAACGTGCCCTTCGGATCCACGCCGTCGCGAACCCGCCACCAGTCATCCCACCTAGCATGCTGCTTTGCTAATTGTTCGCCGGTTAAATAATTGGCCTTGCCCCAGTGCGGACGACCGTCAAAATCTAAAAAGATCTCCTCGCAGGCGCGGTAATAATCGCCGTCTGGCAGGTTCACGTCCTGATGCACGGAAATGGTAACGGTGTCGCGCTGGTAAGCCGTAGACAGCCAGACATCGTCCGCGGCTAAGGTTCGATACTCCACCGGCCAGCGCACATCGGTGAAGGTGTCGTTAAGCAGCGATTGAATGGCTCGCATGCACTCGGGGCCTTGGCTGGCGCGCACGCTGTATTCCATTTCTGTGTGCAGGTGAGGGCGATGGTTGGGCAGTACTTCAAAGTTCCAACCACAGCGCTCGCCTTCGCCGGCCAACGGATATTGCGCGGCAGCGTCGGTGGGATTGATGGTTTTGAGGTTGGCGATGTCAGATTGCGGGTACCAAAAGAACTCGCAGTGGCGGTTGTTGGTGACCAAGTCATCAAGATCATCAAGCGCTGCGTTTAGTGGCAGTTTTTGGATTTGCTCCTGTAGGCGATAAGACGCCACGCATTGCAGCTGTAGGGCCACGACAAGCCCGAAGGCGCCAAGGTGCAGGCGACTGGCCTGCCACAGTTCACTGTTATGACTTGGCGAGCATTCGACAATCTCGCCACTGGCCAGCGCGATGCGCGCGCCAATCACTCGGCTGCTTAGGTTTTGCAGGCTGGTGCCAGTGCCGTGGGTGCCGGTTGCCGTAGCGCCGCTGATGCTTTGTTGATCAATATCGCCTTGGTTGGGTAAGGCCAAACCATGTCGATGCAGAGCTGCACCGAGGGCGAAAATCTTAGTGCCACCCGCCACCCAAGCGGTAAGACGCTGTGCATCCACTGAGATCACACCTGACAGCGCCTGCAAGTCGGCGATGACGTCGCCATCTACGACGAGTTCTTTATGGGAATGACCGGCACCAACCGCGCGCAGGGATTGGCCTGCCTTTGTGCTGGCCAGCGCCAGTGCCGCAGCCTGTTCTTCGGAATAAATAAAACTCAGTTGTTCTGGTTTGCTGGTTAAGCGACCAGACCAGTTTTGCCAAGTGGGCATAAAAAGGCTCGCTATAGTTGGTTATCTACCGTGAAATACCGGTGGGCGCTTCGCCATAAAGGCCGCAACAGCTTCCTTGTGATCGTCTGTGGCGGCGCAGCGATTAAGACAATCGGCTTCGCGAGCCAGATTTTCGCGCAGTGATCCCTCAATGGCGCGGTTGATGTTTTCTTTCATAAAGCCCAAAGCGATGGGCGGCCCCGCGGCAATTTGTTGGGCCATGGTGGTAACCGCTTCTGCGAAGGCATCGTCTGCGACCACTTGATTGTAAATGCCAAGCGCTAGCGCCTCATCGGCTTGCACCCGGCGGCCGGTAAAGAACAGTTCCTTAGCCTTAGCAGGGCCAACCAACTGATTGAGCATCCATGTACCGCCATAGTCACCGGAAAAGCCGATGTTGCGATAGGCGGTGGTAATAAAGCTCGAGGCTGCGCCAATGCGGATGTCGCAAGCCAAGGCAATGCACAGACCGGCGCCTGCTGCGACACCAGGCAGTGCGGCAATGGTGGGTTTGCTGTGATCAAACAGGCGTAGCGTCAAAGTTTCTTGCTTATGAATCAGAGTCCGTACCCGATTTTGCATGGTGGGTGGAGGCGCGGCGGATTGATCGCCGCTCGATGATTTATTGCCCCCCATGCCACCGATGTCGCCACCGGCGCAAAAGGCATTGCCTGCACCGGTGATGACGATGCAGCCTACATCGTTGCGGGTCTCCAAATCGAGCAAGGTTTGGCGCAGCGCGGGCGTGAGATGGTCAGACAGCGCGTTACGCTTCTCTGGCCGGTTCAAGATGATGGTAGCGACGCGCTGATCGATACTGCACAGCAATTCGTCGGTCCCGGTGTTGATGTGTTCGCTCATAAATTTCCCTTATGCTTTACACGATGCCACGCGCTCTGAAGTTGGCAATGGCGTCTTTATCCAATCCCAGTTTTTGCAGCAGCTCATCGGTATGGCTGCCGACCTCACCGCCGGGCCACTCGGTGCTGCCCGGCGTGCCCGTCAGCTTTGGCAGTATCGCCGGAATCGCCAGCGGTTCTGGCAAGTTAGGCACGTCGACCTGTTCAAACATGCCGCGCGCCTGATAGTGCGGATCCTCAAAGGCATCGGCAATACTGAAGATAGCACCCACCGGTACGTCGGCGTCTTCCATGGTTTTGATGACTTGCGTGCTGGTCAGCGTGTCTGTCCAGGCGGCAATCGCGCCGTCGATGAGTTTTTGATGGGTTACCCGACCGGGGTTGCCCGCGAAGCGCGGGTCGTTGGCCATATCGTCGCGTCCAATGGCGGTCATCAGCCGCACATAAATCGAATCGCCGTTGCCGCCAATCACCACATGTTTGCCGTCGCGGCAAAGATAGGTGTTGGTTGGCACGATACCGGTAATGGTTGAGCCCGCCGGTTCGCGTACTTCGCCTGCGCCAGAATACTCCGGCACGATGCCTTCCATGAGATTGAACATGGATTCGTATAGTGCCACATCAACAACCTGTCCTTGGCCCTGTTGCTGCCCACCGGTGGCGCGGTCGGCGTTGCGTGCGAGCAGCGCCAGCAGTATGCCTATGGCAGCGTGTAGGCCTGCTACGCTATCGCCTAGGCTTAAGTTTGGGCGCGCGGGTACGTCACCCTGAAAACCGTTGATGTAACGAAACCCCGAATAGGCTTCGGTAACCGAGGCGTAGCCCGGTTTTCGACTGTAAGGCCCGCTCTGTCCGTAACCGGAGATACGGGTATAGATGAGATTGGGGTTCGTTTGCTTCACTTCTTCAGGCCCCAGCCCCCATTTTTCCATAGTGCCCGGCTTAAAATTCTCGATCAGTACGTCGGCGTCGTTGAGCAGCTGGCCCAGCAGCTCACGTCCTTGCTGGTTACGAAGATTCAGCGTCAGCGATTTTTTGTTGCGGCCAAGACTGCGCCACCAGTAGCTGGTGCCTTGCTCATCGAGCAGGCGCCAACCGCGTATGGGGTCACCGTCGCCCGGCGGCTCCACCTTAATGACCTCGGCGCCAAAGTAGGCGAGCAGGGTGCCTGCAAAGGGGCCAGCCAACAGCTGGCCTACTTCAATGACCTTAATGCCTTGTAGTGGTTTCGTCAGGGAGTACGCGCTTGATTCTGCCATCAGTTATCGGCTCCCGGCCCACTGGTGTTGCGGCGAACATCGCGGAATGGACCAGCGTCGAAACGTGGTTCCTTAGGCAGTCCCATCACACGCTCTGCAATAATGTTTTTTTGAATCTCATCGGTACCGCCGGCTATGGAGATCGCCGGTGTGGATACCAAGATTTCAGCAATCACGCCGTCCATGGGGCTTGCCGACCCAGTCAGCAGCGAGTCGTTACCGCTAATGGCTGTATGCACTCGTGCCGCCAAACGGGCGACGTTGCTGGCGGCGAGTTTGCCCAGCGAGCCTTCTGGGCCTTGGGGCTTGCCAGCCTTGGCGGCGGCTTTGGCGCGCTCGCTGGTCCACTTGGCGCTTTCGGCCATGATGTGCAAGCGCGCAATGTCTTGGCGCTGGGCTGCATCGTTGATGGCGCCGGTTTCGATCGCTCGCTGCATAGCGAGGTCCACCCGACCGGCCCGTTGGGGGTACCAAGTGTAGGGTGCATTGGCGATGGCAAATTCTTCTTCAAGGTCAGCAAAGATTTTGCCTTCGCGGCCTTTGCGACTGCCCACATCTCGGGCGCGATCAAAGGAGCGCCGCTCGTTAGCGAGCGTGGTCATAGCGCACTGCCAGCCGTTGCCGACTTCGCCGACTAAGTCTTCGCGCCGCACGACGGCATCGGTCATGAAAACTTCGTTGAAGGAGGCATGGCCATTCATCTGCGCTAGCTGGCGAACCTCAACTCCAGGCTGTTCCATACTGATGATGAAATAGCTGAGTCCTTGGTGTTTGGGGGCATCCCAATCGGTACGGGCGAGCAACAAACCATACTGCGCATGATGGGCGCTGGTATTCCAAACTTTTTGGCCGTTCACAACCCACTCGTCGCCTTTCAAGTCTGCGCGCGTGGTAGCTCCCGCTAAATCGGAACCACTGCCTGGTTCGCTAAACAGCTGACACCATTGATCTTCGCCGGTCAGAATGCCGCGCAGGTACTTTCGCTTTTGTTCGTGGGAACCGTGGGCCAGCAGTGTTACCGCAGCCAACATGCGTACGCCGCTTTGCGCCGCGCCAACGGCGCCAAAGTCGGCAAAGGCGCCCTCCACGAGGCTGGTTTCTTGTGGGCTCATGTCTTTGCCGTAATAGGCCGTTGGCCAGCTTGGCGCGCCCCAGCCCGAATCTGCTACCAGTGAACGCCAGGCCAGCAGGTCCATGTTCGGATCCCAGTGCGCACTCAGCCATTGGGTGACTTCGCTATGCAAACTCATGCCGCGTCCTCCTGGGCATTCAGTCCTGCTTCGACGGCGGTCAACATGCGCTCGCGATGTTCCGCCGGCGTGCCAAAGAGCACCTCGCTGCTTTTCGCGCGCTTAAACCATAGGTGGGTGTCGTTTTCCCAGGTAAAGCCAATGCCGCCATGTAGTTGAATGGTTTCTAGCGCAGCCTGCAAATAGGTGTCGCTCACCGCAGCCTTGGCCAGGCTTGCGTGTTCGGTGAGCTGGCGAATTTGCCTTGCGGTAAGCCTTTGCAGGTTTGCACAGTCTGCCAGTGTTTCAATGGCTTGGTAGGCAGCGCTGCGCGCCAGTTCTACTTCCAGTAGCAGGTCGGCGAGCCGATGCTTAATGGCCTGGAAAGAAGCGATACTGCGACCAAATTGGTAACGCAGCTGGGTGTATTCCACGGCGGAATCCAGCAGGCGCTGAGCACCGCCAATCATCTCTGCAGACAGGGTGATGCAGGCGATGTTGAGAAGTGTCTCCAGCCAGTGATTCGGGAGTTGAGTCAGCGCTATGGCGGGCACATTTACGAAGTCGATGTGAGCCATTTTGCGGGTTGGGTCCATGGTGTCCAAAGCCTCCACGGTCATGCCGTTTGGTCGACCGTCAACGACAAACAGACCGATGCCGTGGCCGGATTGCGCGGCGACAACAAATAGGTCCGCACTTTGCCCGTCGATCACGAAGCGCTTTTTGCCGTTAAGCAGGATGTCGCCTGAAGACTGTGTTATCGCTGTTGTTGCAATGTCGTCTTGCTGCCACAGTCCTGTGTGCTCGGTGATGGCGAGACAGGCTCGCTGCCCGCCGCTCGCGATGTCGCCAAGCCATTGTTCTTGTTGATCTTCATCACCGCAGAGCATCAGTGCGTAAGCCGACAGCACAGCGCTGCTGAAATAGGGTCCGCAGAACAGCGTCCTACCCATTTCTTCCAGACCAATACCCAACTCCACCGCACCAAAACCGGCGCCTCCGAATGCTTCGGGAATATGCATGCCGGTAAGTGCAAGTTGCTCGCTGGCCTGCTGCCAGACAATCGGGTCAATGCCATGCTCGGTGGCCATCAGTTGGCGGACCTTGGTGACGGGCATTTGATCAGCAAGGAAACGTTGGATGCTCTCCCTGAACTGTTCTTGATCGTCGGTGAATACAAGCGTCATGACTTCTCCCCTCAAGCTTGATGTACCAATGCTACCATGGGGCAAGAGCCGGGTGATTGAACGGAGTTATCGTGAAGACAGTGACCTGCGTCGAAGATCTGCGCCAACTGCACCAGCAGCGTGTGCCTAAAATGTTTTATGACTATGCCGAGTCGGGTTCGTGGACTGAAACGACCTTTCGGCGCAACAAAGACGCCTTTGATGAGATCAAGCTGCGCCAGCGGGTAGCGAAGGACATCAGCATGCGCAACATCGTCGGTACTATGCTCGGCGAAGAGCAGCGCATGCCGGTGGCGCTAGCACCGACGGGCCTGACCGGTATGCAGCACGCCAACGGAGAAATTCTTGCAGCGCAGGCTGCCGAAGAGTTTGGCGTGCCATTTACGCTTTCAACCATGAGCATTTGTTCCATCGAGGATGTGGCGGCGCACACGCAAAAGCCCTTTTGGTTTCAGCTCTATGTAATGAAGGACCGCGCATTCATCGCGGCGCTGATCGCGCGGGCCAAGGCTGCAGGCTGCAGTGCCTTGGTGCTAACGCTGGACTTGCAAATTATTGGCCAGCGCCATAAAGATTTGAAAAATCAGATGACTGCACCGCCCAAGCTGACGCTGAAAAATTTGCTCAAAATGGCCTCCAAGCCTCGCTGGTGCGCGGGTATGTTGGCTACGCGGCGGCATACCTTCGGCAACATCATTGGTCATGCCAAGGGTGTAGAGAATCTCACCTCGCTTTCTCAGTGGTCGGCGGAACAGCTAGATCCGACGCTCAGCTGGGATGATGTGGCGTGGGTGCAAGAACAGTGGCGCGGCAAGCTGATTCTCAAGGGCATCATGGATGCGGAAGACGCGGCCATTGCCGCTGGTCTCGGTGTAGATTCCATCATCGTTTCAAACCACGGTGGCCGACAGCTCGACGGTGCCCCTGCCAGCATCGAAGTGCTGCCAGAGATCGTTGCTGAGGTCGGCGGCGCCTGTGAGGTATGGCTGGACGGTGGCATACGTTCGGGCCAAGACGTCTTTAAGGCGAAGGCACTTGGCGCGGATGCAACCTTGATTGGCAAAGCTTTTTTAAACGGCTTGGGAGCCATGGGAAAGGCTGGTGTCACTGAATGTCTTAAAATCATCGAAAAAGAGTTGGATCTGACGATGGCATTTTGCGGTAAAACACAATTGAGCGAAGTGGGCAGCGATGTGATTTACACTATGGCGAACAACTAAAACATACGAGTTCCTTTGTCTGTGACAAAGGGGCGCGAACAAGGGGAGAACGATGGCGGTATCTACGCAACTTTTTGATTTGAGCGGGCAGGTTGCCTTGATTACGGGCGCGTCCAAAGGCATGGGTAAGGCCATGGCCATGGCGCTGGCTGAACATGGCAGCCAAGTGGTGATCTCAAGTCGTAAGCAGGATGCTTGCGAGGAGACCGCGGCCGAGATTAACGCCGCCGTGGACGCCGAGCGCGCCATCGCGATTGCTTGCAACATTGGCTACAAAGAACAGCTGCAGAACTTGGTTGACGAAACGCGTTCGCGTCTTGGCCCGATTGATACGCTGATCGCCAATGCCGGTGTAAACCCGTTTTACGGGCCGATGTCTGAGATTCCGGACGAGGCCTTTGATAAGACCATGAACTCTAATCTGCGTTCCAATCACTGGCTGTGCCAGATGGTGGCGCCAGACATGCTGGCTAAGCAGCGTGGCTCTATCATGATCACCGCCAGTGTCGGTGCCTTTGGCCCGTCAGAAACGCTGGGCACCTACAACATCTCCAAGATGGCAGACATTGCACTGGTGCGTAACCTTGCCATGGAGTGGGGTCCTCAGGGAGTGCGGGTGAACGCCCTATGTCCGGGCCTGATTAGGACCGACTTTGCTAAGGCGCTTTGGGATAATCCGGAAGCCGCTAAGCGCGTCACCGAGCAAACACCGCTGCGCCGATTTGGTGAGGCAGAAGACTTTAAAGGCATTGCCGTATTCGCCGCGTCGGATGCCAGCGCCTATGTCACCGGTCAGGCGTTGACGGTATGTGGTGGTACGCACATGTTCCGATAAAATCGTGTGAGGGCGTATCTATGACACATTGGCACGAACCGGTAAGCGGGTTTCAATATGAAACCCACAGCCTCAACCTGTCGGTGGAGACTCAAGCCGAGCGACTGACGGCCTGCGGCATTGATCCCACCATATTCGGCGCAGACGTCGACCCAGCGTTTTTTATTGGCTTGGCCATTCATGCGGGTATCGACAGCGGTATCAGCGCTGAAGGCAACATCAACATGCTGCAGCGGTTGATTCAGCATCGACCGGCGAAGTTGGGTGAAATGCTGACCGTGAAGGGCGAGATCAAAAGCGTTACCCCTGTGCCGAGAGGTCAGCGGGTGGAAACCGACGTGTGGTTTGAAGACGCCGCAGGCGAGCGAGTGATCAGTTGTCCGCGCACATCCCTGCGCCCCCAAGCTCAGACAAATGCAAACAGCGGTGCCGGCGATAAGCCTAGGCCCGTGGTTGACGACCTCGCGGAGCTTACGCTGCGTGATACCTATCAACTTACCCCTGCACGCGTGAAGTCCTACAGCATTGAAGGTAACAGCATTCACTATGAGCAAGCAGCGGCAGAGCGGGCGGGTTTTCGTGCGCCGCTGATTGGCGGTGGCATGGGTGTGCATTATCTCACCGCCCAAATGTGGCTCGAGCGCCGTCCGCAATCTTTTGATGCCTCAATCTATTTTCGCCGACCAATTTTTTGGGATGAAGCAGTCCAGGTGGGCGTGATTGAAGCAGGTGATGGTTGGTTGGGTATGGGCTTGCTGAAGCTGCCTATGGCAGGTGAGGGTGGCGCCTCGGGTTCGCAAGGCGCCAATACCGCCAAAATTGGCACGGAGCTGTCGCTAGCCAGTTATCGACTAGCTTAGGGGCAGCTTTACCTTCGCTGTACCAAACACCCGTGTCTCGTCCTTGATGTTTTTCACCGTCATATCCAGTTCGACAATGCCCTCGTCTTCGTCAATGTCGGTGACGACCGCGCTGATGATGGCTGGTGTGTCTGCCAACATCGGTGCACGAAACACGGTGTCGACGTGCTCTACTTGGCCTGCTGGCGCCCACCGGTGAATGGCACTGGTGAGAAAACCCATGCCCATGATGCCCGGCACCAGTGCACCGGGGAAACCTTCTTCGCGCGCACCTTCATGGCTTTCAAAACGTGGGCCACCCCAACCGACGGCCTGAGCAAATGCACCAACATTGGCCAACGAGGTATCGGGTTCGAATACCGGTAGTTCGATGCCGAATTCGACATCATGGATTGTGTTAATGCTCATGTGTCTGGTTTCTCCCGAACAACCATTCTGGAATCGATATTAGCCAAGTGCGTGTCCGCCGAGTCGAATAGCTCGGTGCGCACGACAATAAAGATCATGCGTCCAGAGCGGCCTTTCTTGTCGTAAATATCGTGTAGGTGGGCTTTGACCGTCATCGGTACATCAGGGCGCACTGGGGCGAAACGTTCTACCGCCTTACCGCCGTCCATGGGAATGCCGCCGAGGGACGGAAAGTCGATAGGCAAGTGACGGCCTGATGAAATACTGCAGAGATACGCGGGAGCGGCCTGAAAATCGTCTGCTGTGGAATCGATAAATTCGGCGCGAGTTTCTCCGGATGCCTCGGCGGCGATCACTAGCTTTTCTGCCTCTAGCTGAAGATCGCGACTGGCGAATTCTGTGTTTAGGAATTGGTTCTTGAGTTCATCAAGATCAACCATGTTTGTTGCTCCCTCTCTTCTGGTACGTCGGGAGTCAGATGATACGGAGGCTGATGCGCGCTTGCCAGTAGGTGGAATGGGCGGATGCTGGCTGCAGCTTCAACCTTTCAGCTTTGCGCTGATTCCAGCCCGACACTACAATCCAGCATCGTTTTTGTAGGAGAGGAAGATGGGGCCATTAACAGGATTACGAGTGGTTGAGCTGCAGGGCATTGGTCCCGGGCCGTTTTGCGGCATGATGCTGGCGGACATGGGCGCAGAGCTGATCCGCGTTGACCGATCGAGTGCTAAGGGCAAGGACGCCAACAAGTACGATGTGCTGGCCCGGGGCCGCAAGAGCATCGCCGTAGACCTCAAGAGTGATGCTGGTGTTGAAACCGTTCTCAAGTTAGTCGCAAGCGCCGATGTGCTGTTGGAAGGTTTTCGTCCCGGTGTGACAGAACGACTGGGACTTGGGCCAGATGTCTGCCTGGCGAGAAATCCCGGTCTTATCTATGGTCGCATGACTGGCTGGGGTCAGTACGGCGCCATGGCCAGTGCAGCGGGGCATGACATCAATTACATCTCATTGTCTGGAGTACTGCACGGTATCGGTGAGCCGGGCGCCAAACCAACGCCCCCTCTGAATTTAGTCGGAGACTTTGGTGGCGGTGGCATGATGCTGGCCTTTGGCGTCATGGCGGCGCTGTATGAGCGTGGGCAATCGGGCGAAGGTCAAGTCATCGATGCAGCCATGACCGATGGTTCGGCGCTGCTGATGAATTCAATCTATGGGCTAATGGGCCAGGGGGTATGGAATCATCAGCGCGGCAGCAACCTGCTCGAC
>TARA_B100001057_G_scaffold58215_3_pt1 | contig 11638 bp, 8 predicted proteins | sample TARA_B100001057 | Tara Oceans TARA_B100001057 (sample SAMEA2621839) | marine metagenome | biome: marine biome (ENVO:00000447); feature: surface water layer (ENVO:00002042); material: "saline water (ENVO:00002010), including plankton (ENVO:xxxxxxxx)" | depth 5 m | reverse complement strand
TGAAAGTGAAAGTGAAAGTGAAAGTGAAAGTGAAAGTGAAAGTGAAAACCAAAGCTGCAATAGTGGTTCTACTTCTGAAATGAATGATATTATTGTATCAATTAACAAATTCCCTATACAAGTCATATGTTTAGAAAATTGCGAAGATACATTAGATAGTTTATTTCTAGAAAATAATTTATCGAATGATGAATTAACATGTATAGTTGTCCAGATTTTAATGATGCTTATAACCTATCAAAAACTCTTCAGTTTGACGCATAATGATTTACATACAAATAATATAATGTATGTAAAGACAGATAAAGTTTATCTTTACTATAAATTAGATGGTAAACACTATAAAATTAAAACATATGGTAAAATATTTAAAATAATAGACTTTGGTAGAGCTATTTATAAATATAAAAACCAATTAATATGCAGTGATAGTTATCATAAAGATGGAGATGCTAATACACAATATAATTTTGGTCCATATTTTAATGATAAGAAACCCCGATTGGAACCTAATTATAGTTTTGATTTATCAAGATTAGGATGTTCTATTTATGATTATGTGGCAGATAAAGTTGATAGTATAAAAGAAATTAAGAATCCTATTTATAAAATAATTTTAGGGTGGTGTCTAGACGATGATGGTAGAGACATTTTATATAAAAGCAATGATGAAGAGAGATATCCTGGTTTTAAATTATATAAAATGATAGCAAGAAAAGTTAATAATCACCGACCAATTGATGAAATAAAAAATAAATATTTTGATAAATTAGTTGTTTCCAAAAAAACCATAAAAAAAGGCTCTTTTATTTGGAATCTTGATGATTTAGTACATCTTTAATTTAAAAAACTTTATTATATTTTTGATATATTCAAAATAGTTTCAATAGTTTCAATAGTTTCAATAGTTTCAATAGTTTCAATAGTTTCAATAGAATTAAATATACAGAGATTGATTTGTAGCTACATATTTTTGTGTTAACACAGGTATATTTTTCATTTTTTGCAAGAGATTTATATTTTGCAAAGATTCGCTGATTTTCTCAAATTCAGCGGCAATGTTATTAATTTTTAAAATTGCCTTTACAAACTCACCTAAAAATATTTCTTTTTCATTTTTAATCTTAATAATTAGATTTTTACACTTAATCTCATCATCTGCATCACACCATTCTGCAATATAATCAATCAACTCATAATGTAAAGTATAATCACTTCCTGTATCTACTTGATATTCGCATTCTAAGTCATAATATTTATTTAAATAATCGCTATATTTCTTTAGCGCAGTTCTTACATCATTATCTCTACAATCTGGAATACTTAAACGTTTATCCTCAGGTATAGAAATATTAGTAAAACAACTAAACAGACATGCTAATTGTTTATCGCTAATATTTCTAAATCCATCCATATTTTCATATAATTCGGCAAGTGCAAGACAATGTACTTCTTGTAGTTGCATTGCTACTATTGCCTTTTCCGTAAGTTCAAAAGAAATATCCATAAATTTATTATCTCTCAATATTCCGATTATTAGGTCCACGTTATTTTGAATATAATTAATTGCATTCAGTTTAAACCCGTTGTTCTTCTCAATCTCTAACTTGGTTTTTTCTAATTCATTATATTTAATTATATCATTTTTTAAAAATCTATTATCACTCTCAATGACATCTATTTCTCTGGCAATTTTTTTCTTCTGTTTATTAGGTACCAACTCTATTTTCTTTTTTAAATCAAAATATGATTTTAATACACTTTTTTCAGTTTTTACTATAGTAGTATCTAGTAATTCCGCTTCTTGACGTGCTATATCCTCTTCTAACTCTTTTTGGCACCTATCATAATTATTTATCTCTTTAACGATATCCGTCTGCATAAAACTTTTTTCCATAAAAGTGATTAATCCATTATTAACATTTTTAAGTAAATCATTTTTATTCGCTGAAATTATACTAATAATTAGATTATATGATATTTTAAATTGAGATGTTAGCATTTTTGGAGGACCTGTAAGCATATTACGATATTCATTTGCATTACTATTCATATTAAATAAATTATTACAATGAATAACATGACCAACTGTATCAATACCACGTCGTCCCGCCCTTCCTGCCATTTGCGTATATTCATGCGGTAATAGATTACGCATCCCATTACCAGAATATTTATTTAACGCCGTGAATATTACAGTTTTTGTTGGCATATTAATACCAACAGCGAATGTTTCTGTTGCAAATAGTAGTTTAATGTATTTTTTTTCAAATAATAGTTCGACCATTTCTCTCAATACAGGCATAATACCAGCATGATGAATAGCTATACCTTTTTTCAATAAGCTTATCATATCTCTATATTCTTCCAAATCAATATATTCTCTATAATTTTTCAATTTAGACATTAGGATTTTTTCGCATTCTTTTTCAATAATACTTGGCACCTTATCATCTTTTTCAAATAGAGACATCGTAATCTCCTTCGCTGCTAACTCAACATTTTTTCTTGAAAATATAAAACATATAGCTGGTAACCATTCTTTTCTATAGAGATATTTAACTAGTTCATTTAATACGAATGTGCGTTTTACAATTATTTTGTTTTTTTGCAAAATATTCTGTAAATCATAAATTTTATGATAATTGATTTCTTCAAATTTTCCATATGTACTAGCCAACTGAATCGGTTTGTTTGTTAATTCCCGCAATTTTCTACCAAATTCACTATTTTTTTCTGCCTGAATCACCGAAGGTTGACATGACATCCACGCATAATGTGTTAAAGGAACCACTCTTGTATGTGTTGTTGTCATATATAATTCTTTTTTTTGTATGCCTAACTCCTCCATATTCTTATTTTTCTCACTTTCTAACCAATCAGCAAAAATTTCCGGCTTTTCAATAGTAGCAGATAATAAGATAAGCTGAATTTGTTGTGGTAATAATAAGATTGCCTGTTCCCAGACAGACCCCCTATCCTGGTCTCCAATATAGTGGACCTCATCAAATACAACTGCCCCTAATTCATTATCTATATCCATTTCAAACTGAAGGGCCACATTTTTGCTGGATTCACCCGCGGAACCTTTATTTGTATCATTGATTTTTTTGGTAAATAATGTATTTCTGAGAATTTCAGTAGTCATTATAAGAACATCCGCTTCGGGATTATCTTTTACATCACCAGTAAGAATTCCGAATGAAATATCTGGAAATTTATTACGCATATCATATAATTTTTGATTGCAGAGCGCTTTAATTGGACCTGTATAGATAACTTTTTTGTTTCTCTCTTTGAAATATTGAATTGCAAACTCAGCCGGGAGAGTTTTACCTGAGCCGGTATGAGCGGTAACTAATGTATGATGTCCATTTACAATAGCATAAATAGACCATTTTTGGAAATCACTTAGTTCATAGGGAAATAATTTAAAATAATCTTGATATTTTACATTTTCTTGAGAATGGTCATCAAATTTTTCTTTACAATGGATTACCATATTTATATTACAAAAATAATATAAATATATTTATATTTATTTAAATAGATTCAATTTTTTGTTTTTTTGTTATTTTGTTATTTTAGAGTAAAAAAATATTTGCCTGGAATTACATCGCAATGTTTATAAAAAATACATAATGTTTGTATTAATATGTATAATCCTACTGTTGATAGAAATATATTCTGATATATTTTGCTGCTTTTTCTCTCGTGAACAATTACTTCTTTTTCATCATTATCAATAGTGAAAAATATATTATTATCAAGGTCACGTATTTTCTTGAAAATGTATTTTTCGAAACTCTTATCAATAAAGATATTTTTTTCACCGAAATTATCAGTTATATTTTTGGCTTTATTCTCTACTTTAGGTTTTTGAATACTGTTAATATTAATATCATATTCGAGCTGATAAAATAGGATTTGTAGTTTTAATAATAGTCTTTTTAGAAATTTAATCTGGAAAAATTTATAATTACATAATGTACTATTAAATAATTTAATTTTTTCATCTAATATATTAATATTGTAACTCTTTTCCTGAACAAAATTATTTAGATGAATGCCATATTCACTTTTATTTACATCAATCTTTAAATCCTCCTTTTCACTGTTGATATAATAAAACAATTTATCAATAATATTGCAAATTTCAGTGTTTAAATGCTCAGTGTAGTCAAAATCATATAAAATATCTGTTTCTAAAATTTTATAAATAGGATAATTTTTTTTACATTCAATATTTATCATTTCATTATCAGTTAGAGGTTTAATAAATTTAATAATATTTTTATAAAGATTATAATATTCGCCATACATTCTGTTTAAAAATAAATTTAAAATGTTCTGATAATTATCCTTTTCGCTAAGTATTAAATTGAGTTGATGATTAAAACTATCTAAACTAGTTTTATCATCGTTTAAAAAATTCATGTTATCTATGTATTTTTTGTAGATATCTTTTAATTCCTCGGTTTTTTCTGTTATGCTTCTAATAATAATTTCAATTTGACATTTAAAATTTTTTAAATCCCTGAATTTTTCATCAAAATTCTCAACTTCCATTTTATTTATATATTATATATTATTATAATATATAGATGGAAGTCCATGAAAAAGATGGAAATAATCAAAAATCCAAATGTAATTGTAAAGACGAAGAAGTAATTACTATTACATGGAAAACTCATCATGAAGACATACTAGTAGAATGGGCAGATAAGGCAAATTGTTATAAATGGTTACATAATAAATCTTATCATAAATATAATCATAAGCGTAATGTATATACTATTCCAGTAATTATTTTATCTACTTTAACTGGAACAGCCAATTTTGCATTGGAAAGAGTACCAGAAGAATCACAAGCATTATGTTCGATAATTATAGGAAGTATAAATATTATAGCTGGTATAATTACGACTATTGCGCAGTTCTTAAAATTAAATGAGTTATCAGAGGGATATAAGATATCTGCATTAAGTTGGGATAAATTTTATAGAAATATAAAAATGGAACTCTTAAAGTCGGCGGATGAGAGAACAGATGTTTCTTATTTTTTAAAATTGTGTAAAGATGAATATGACCGACTAATGGAGACAAGTCCGGATATAGATAATGACATTTTAATTAAATTTAAAAGGATATTAACAGATGCCAAGGACCCAGCAAAGAGAAAAATAAAAATGCAGGTTTACGATGAATTAAATAAACCAGAATTATTTGATGAAATAAGGTCAATAAAGGACCAGGTAAATACAGTAGATATAGAAAACGATGAGATAGAAAGAGAGAAGAAAAAATTAGATGAACTAATTAAAAGTAGAGATGAGCAAATGAAACGTCGGGCTACTCTCAAGAATTTTGTAGACATTTTCCAAAGTAAATATAATAGAAAACCAACCGATGATGAAGTAAACGAGCATGATGTTGAAAGTCTTGGGAAAATTTTTGGAAAGAATGAAATAAAAGGTTCAACAAAAAGAAGCTAAAAACAATTAAACCCAATGTGTTTTATATTTATATGTCAAATGTAATATTATTAAATAAATATAAAATTATAGAAGAAATAGGTAGTGGTTCATTTGGTAAAGTGTTCAAGGCGCAAAGTTTGAAAAGTAAATCTGATATGGCTATAAAGATACAATATAATAATGTTGCGAATGTTTTAAAGAATGAAGCTAAAATATATAAATATTTAAAAGATACAACTATTGTTCCGAAAATTAAAAATTATGGTACAGAAGAGAATTTTAATTTTTTAGTATTAGACTTATTGGGTGCAAACTTAATAGAGTGTATTTCTATTTTTACGAAAAAAGAATGGTTGAAAATAATGGTTCAAATGATAGAGATTATAGAAACATTACATAATAAAAAAATAATTCACAGAGATATAAAACCTGATAATTTTTTGTTTTGTAGAGAGAAAAAAAAACTCTTTATTATTGATTTTGGTCTTTCTATTTATTACAACGATAAAGATTATAAAAATGATAAAATAATTGGCTCAGTTAAATACTGTAGTTTGGATGTACATAATAAAAAAGGTATATATTATAAAGACGATTTAGAATCTGTGCTATATACATTTTTAAACTGTTATGGTATAGATTTACCTTGGAATAATTTAATAATAAAATTAGATAAAAGTAAATTAGATGAACGAAATATTTTAATAGATAAAATTAAAGTTGAAAAAGAAAAAATATGTGATGTTTTGTTATTAGAACCTAATATATTATATGAATTTATAATATTAATTAGATATTGTAGAAATCTTAAATCAAAAGAGATACCTAATTATGATTACTTGAAAGGGTTATTTAATAATACATTGAAACTATTCTAGGTTCTCTTCTAAAATTTTGAATAGCTAGATATAGAGCTCTTACTATTTTTTCATCATACATATTCATCATAAATAGTGTATCAACTACTTTTAATAGAAGATGCTTACTACCATATAAAAGTAGCATTTTATCTAAAGGTACTAATAAGTAGTATTTATCATAAAGATTAAAAACATAAGTTAAGTATCTAATATTAGCTATTTGTTCATCATATGTAATTGCACTATATAGATTGTCGCCAAATTCTAAATTTGATATGTAATCTTTGCTAACTTTTTTATCTAATATATTACGAATAACATTGTGATGATGTTTTTTAATTAAATAATTTTCTCTTATGTAAAATATAATTTTTTTCTGCAAATCATCTGGTAGCCGCTTATAAAGAGTTTTTAAATACTGTCTTACTTTATGTCCTCTATATGTTTTTTGTATAATTGTTGCTAAATTTTTAAATAAAATGTTTGCATGAGTAATACAAAATCGATTATCTAACACAATAAATCTTGCAATTTTTTTGCATTTTAACCTTCCATTACTTTTTTGTGTAAATGATTGACATCTTCCACATTTGTATGGATAAATTAAATTTATTGTTTCCATTATAATTGATGTAGACTATTTTATTTTTTTATCAATTTTTATATTAAAGAATTAAAATATAAAATTTAAAATTATTTAAAGCTTTATGTATTATAAATGTTATAATGTCAGATAAAGGAATCGCTATAGGAATTGATTTAGGGACTACTTATTCGTGTGTTGGTATTTGGCAAAATGATAGAATAGAAATTATTGCAAACGACCAAGGTAATAGAACAACTCCCTCATTTGTGGCGTTTACTGATACAGAGAGAATTATTGGTGATGGTGCCAAAAATCAGGCGGCAGCTAATCCCAAAAATACCGTTTATGATGCTAAGCGTTTAATTGGTCGTCGATTTTCTGATTCAGTAACCCAGAGCGATATTAAACAGTTTCCTTTTAAAGTATTTGATAAAGGTAATGATAAACCAGGTATAGAAGTAGAATTTAAAGGTGAGCCCAAACAGTTTTTACCAGAGGAAGTATCGTCTATGGTTTTGGTTAAAATGAAAGAAATTGCTGAGTCTTATCTTGGTGAGGAAGTAAAGAAGGCGGTTATTACTGTACCGGCGTATTTCAATGATGCTCAGCGTGCAGCAACTAAAGATGCTGGTGCTATTGCTGGACTTGAAGTTCTTCGTATTATTAATGAACCAACAGCGGCAGCAATTGCTTACGGCTTAGATAAAAAGTCAGATACAGAGCGAAATATCTTGATTTTTGATTTAGGTGGTGGTACATTTGATGTTTCTATTTTAACGATAGAAGAAGGTATTTTTGAGGTTAAAGCCACTGCTGGTGATACTCATTTAGGTGGTGAAGATTTTGATAATAGATTAGTAAACCATTTCCTACAGGAGTTTAAGAGGAAGCATAAGAAAGATATAAGTAATAATCCAAGAGCTATGCGTCGTCTAAGAACTGCATGTGAGAGGGCTAAACGCACGCTTTCTTCGGCTACACAATCTTCAATTGAAATAGACTCATTATTTGAAGGTGTTGATTTCTTTTCTTCAATAACTAGAGCTAGGTTTGAGGAGTTGTGCATGGATTTATTTAGAAATACAATGTTACCAGTTGAGAAGGTATTAAAAGATTCAAAGATTTCTAAGAATCAGATACATGAAATAGTATTAGTTGGTGGTTCAACAAGAATTCCCAAAGTGCAGCAACTTTTAACGGAATTTTTTAATGGAAAAGAGCTATCTAAATCTATTAATCCTGATGAAGCAGTTGCATATGGTGCTGCTGTGCAAGCGTCTATTTTAGCCGGACATTCTTCATCTAAAACGGATGATTTACTACTTTTAGATGTAGCGGCTTTATCGCTTGGATTAGAGACAGCTGGAGAAGTTATGACGGTATTAATCCCAAGAAATTCTACAGTTCCAACTAAGAAATCGCAGACATTTTCAACCTATGCTGATAATCAGCCAGCTGTAACTATTCAAGTATTTGAGGGAGAACGTGCGAGAACCAAAGATAATAATAAATTAGGTGAATTTACTCTTAGTGATATTCCACCGATGCCTCGTGGTGTTCCTCAAATTGAGGTAAGTTTTGATATTGACGCGAATGGAATTTTAAATGTTACAGCAATGGAGAAATCTACAGGAAAAAGTAATAAAGTAGAAATTAAAAATGATAGTTCAAGATTGTCTAAAGAAGAGGTTGAAAGAATGTCAAATGATGCTGAAAAATATGCTAAAGAGGACGAAGAATTTAGAGAGAAGGTTAAAGCTAAAAACGAGCTTGAAAGTTATTGTTTCAGTGTAAAAGGAATGGTTTGTGATGATAAGCTAAAAAGTCAATTAGATGAAGAGGAGGTTAAAAATGTTACAGAAAAAGTCGATGATGTATTAAAATGGCTTGAAGGTAATCAGTTAGCTGAAAAAGACGAGTTTATCAGTAAAAAGAAAGAATTAGAAGATGATTGTAAAGCTTTAATGGAAAAAATGCAGGCAGCTGGTGGAATGCCGGGTGGAATGCCAGGTGGAATGCCAGGTGGAATGCCGGGTGGAATGCCTGGTGAAATGCCTGCCGAAATGCCTTCCACATCAGCTCCAAACATAGAAGAGGTTGATTAGTTAAATATTAATATATATAAATTTTTATCTATTAATATTTTATGTCATTATCATCATCATTATCATTATTATTATTATTACTTATAAATTTTTTTATAGTATATATTTATATGACGTCAAATAATGTAGTATTTAAAATGAAAAATTTCTCTAATCTAATTTTACAAAACGAAAAAGTAATAGTATTTGACATGGATGAAACGTTAGGACATTTTGTTCAAATTGGTAGCTTATGTAATTTATTAGAAATATATTTTAAAAAGAAAATTAATCAAATAGAGTTCAATAAGATAATGGATTTATATCCAGAAATACTTAGACCAAATATATTATCTCTATTAGAGTATATTAAAATACAGAAGATGAAATTAAAGTGCTCAAAAGTAATAATTTATACTAATAATCAAGGACCAAAAGAATGGGCACTTAAAATAGGGAAGTATTTAAATTATAAATTGGGATTTAAGTTATTTGACCAAGTTATTGGTTCAAAATTTAATGAACCATGCAGAACAACTCACCGAAAAACATTTAGTGATTTAAAGAAATGTGCTAATCTACCAAACAATGTTAGAGTGTGTTTTATAGACGATTTATATCATAGAGATATGGATAAACAACATATACAATATATTATGGTAGAACCTTATGTTGTAGGTATACCTAACAATTTACTTATACAGAGATTATATTCTAGTAATATATTTATTATTTATAATAGATACAGTTTTATAAATTTCATCAACAATAAAATGAATAATTATCGCACAGGTAACTTTAATATAAAAAATAACAATTTCTTATATCAAAATGTTGTAAGTTTTTTAAATTAATAAATATCCAATGTCCTTGCACTAGCATCATCTGATTCTATATATTTCGGCATCCAAAAATAAGGAATTAAATAGTCTAACCCTGGATAAAAAAGCTCGAAAATAGTTCTGTAATACAATTGTTCAACTGTTTCCGGTTTGTTAAAATTATATTCTTCATCCAAATTGTATTTAATATTATTTTGTGTCTCTACTTTTTCTTTTATAATCTCAAACCAAGACCGTTCTTTTTTACTTACACCATCACTAAATGCCTCCTTTCTACGCCATAATATTTCTTTTGGTAAAAAATTATCGTCTGTATCAAATGCTTTTCTGAAAAGATACTTCTCTTGTTTTTTGTTCATCTCAAATCTTATTTGTGAAGGTATGGATAGATAAGAATCTACAAATGTTCTATCTAAGAATGGTGTCCTAGGTTCTAAACCGTTTGTAGATATACTTCTATCTGACCTTAAAACATCAAAATAATGTATATTTTTTAGTAAATTTTTTGTTTCTTTATCGAATTCCAAATGGTCTGGACAAGCCTTCATATATAAATATCCACCCATTAATTCATCACTCCCATCTCCATTAAATATAACTTTCGCTTCACTATTTTCCGATATATATTTAGCTATTAAATAATTGCCAACACTAGCTCTTACTGTTGTAGTATCATAGCTCTCTATCTTTTCTATAACATATGGTATCTGATTAAAAAAATCATCTTCTGTAACTATTATTTCCGTATGATTACTACCAATATGTTTTGAGACTATTTTGGCGTATTTTAAATCCTCACCTCCTTCTAAACCAATACTATATGTTTCTAATTTCTTACCATAAAATCTACTTACCAATGAGGCTACAATACTACTATCAAGGCCACCTGATAGCAAACATGCAATTGGCCTGTCTGTAGTATCAACTCGTTTTTTTACTGCATCGATAAAATTTTCTCTTATTGTTTTATAAATATTCTCTAATCCCCAATTTTCACTTTTACATTCTATACACTTATTTATTTTAAAAGTATCATATTTTACTTTATTTGTTAAAAACCATTTATTGTCAACGGAATAATCTAATTCTAAATATTCACCTGGTTCACATGGTTTAATTACAGAAATGTCGCTGTCTTTTTCATTTAATAAATTTAATAAACCTATTAATTGCTTAACTTCAGATGCAAATCCTACAATATCGTTTTTTAAATTTTCACTCTTCAATCCACTTAAAATAGAATTATTATTATACATGTAAAATAAAGGTCTTACCCCATATACGTCTCTTGCTACATAAATTTTACTAATGTTATAGTCAAAAAGTATAAATGCAAACACTCCATCTAATAAGTTTAATGTATATTCAATGCCAAATGTTAAATAAAGATAAATTATAACTTCACAATCAGAATTACTCGTTGGTTTATATTTAACATTTTTGTACAAATCTTTGTAATTATATATTTCTCCATTGCAAACCAGTAATATATTATCATAAATAAATGGCTGATTCGATTCTTCATTTAAACCATTTATTTGTAGACGATGAAATCCAACATAATTATCATTAGATAAATTAATTGCAGAATTGTCTGGCCCTCTGTGTTGTCCTTTATTAAAGTTTTCACTAATTACCTTCTCTTCAATTGTTCCATCATTATTTAACAAAGCAAAAATTCCACACATTTAGTAATAATATACTATTTATCCTTTAATTTATTTATTTTAATTTTTAAATATTATTGTCATATTATTGTCATATTATTATTATATTTTTATAATATTAT
>TARA_B100001057_G_scaffold420752_1_pt1 | contig 11650 bp, 13 predicted proteins | sample TARA_B100001057 | Tara Oceans TARA_B100001057 (sample SAMEA2621839) | marine metagenome | biome: marine biome (ENVO:00000447); feature: surface water layer (ENVO:00002042); material: "saline water (ENVO:00002010), including plankton (ENVO:xxxxxxxx)" | depth 5 m | reverse complement strand
TAAAAGTGACATATTAACAGGAATTTCAGGTGCTTCAGAACATGTAAGTACATTTAAAACCAAATATGAAGATATTTCTGGTATTAAACAAAATCTAAACACTATTTCTTCTGAATTGTCCGTGTACAAAAATGAAAAAGAAGAAACATTAACCGACTCTTCAAATAGTTCAATAACAGCGGTTAAATTATATAGAAATCCATCATTATCAGAATATGTTACATTGTCAACTACCATAACAAGTGTTTCGGGGTATATAACAACAGTATTTGAGAATGTTCAGTCTGATTTAACAAGCAATTTAGATAGATATGGTAAACACGATAAAAATACAGCTTATCTCAGCGATCTTAAAACATGGGTGAATGATTCATACACAACTGTTTTATCTAAAGTTGAAATAATTGATTCTAGTCATGCTGATTTATCACAAAACTATCATGATATAGATATAGTTGTTACTATTGAAGATATATCAAATTCAAAATCTACGATAGACTCGAGTACTAGTAAAAGTGACATATTAACAGGAATTTCAGGTGCTTCAGAACATGTAAATATATTTAAAACTAAATATGAAGATATTTCTGGTATTAAACAAAACTTGGATATTATTTACAATGATTTATCTATTGAAAATTCAACAATTAGCACTTCAGTCAATTCTATTGATAATAGTGGAACAAACTTTACGAAATCAACAGATCTTAAAATTTACCAAGAATTATTAAGTAAAATAACAGGAATTTCTGGTGAAATATCATTTAGTGTAAATAATAATGTTCAGCCTGATTTAACAAGCAATTTAGATAGATATGGTAAACACGATAAAAATACAGCTTATCTAAACGATCTTAAAACATGGCTCAGTGGTTCATACACAACTGTTTTGTCTAATGTTGAAATAATTGATTCTAGTCATGCTGATTTATCTTCAAATTATGGAATAGAATATCTTTCATTAAATAATAGTATAAATATAATAACAACTAGTGTAGAAGATATATCAAATAATACTCACGATAAACAAAAACTTATAAATGAAATACAAGACATAAGTGTAAATTTATATAATTTTACAAATAAATATGAAGATATTTCTAATATTGAACAGAAATTAGATGTAGAGTTATCAAAATTATCTATTGAAAATTCCAATATTTCTAGTAGCGATTCAATTGGTTCTATTGATAATAGCAGAACAAACTTTACGAACTCAACAGAACTTAAAATTTATGTATCATTGATAGAAAAAATAACTGGTATATCCGGAGAAATAACTTTAACTTTAAATAAAGCAAATACACTTTTAACAGATAAAAAACAATTATACGATAACCGCGGACTTGAAAGAAGTTATATTAATGAACTTAAACATTGGTTAGAAGTAATACACTTAGATGTATCAAACAATGTAGCAATTATAGATGTCTCCACAAATAGTGATTTTGCCAACTATAAAAGTTTATCAAGTAAAATTACTGAAAATATTGATGATATAACGTCTTCAAAAAATACGATAGATACTAGCTTTGATAAAAGTGCAATATTAACGAGCATTACAGATGCCTCTGAAAATATACATAAATTTAAAAATAATCATGATAATATTAAACAAATTATAAATAATTATGCAAATCTTTCAACTGATTTAAATACAAATAATACAACACTTATAGATGAATTACCAACATTACCTACTGTTAATATTTTTAATCATATTAATTCTCACGATATTATATTACACAAAAATTTAATACAAAGTATATCAGATAGTAGTGATAATTTAAGTAATAAGAAAACCGAAATACAAGACCACATAAATACACATGAAACTAGACGTACAAATCATAGTAATAATATAGCTTATCTTGAAAATCTTAAAACATGGGTGAATGATTCATACACAACTGTTTTATCTAATGTAGAATCAATAAATACTAGTCATACTGATTTATCTTCAAATTATGGCGTAAATGATGTTTCAAGTAGTTTACATCTAAATGAAATAAATAGTGCGATAAGCAATATTAGTAGTAGTAATATTAAAAATGAGATTTTAGGATATATAGAAGATGGAACACAGGCTGTTTCTAATTTCAAATCAAGATATCAAGCTATTCAAACTATAGAAGATGATTTAAATAGTAAAAAAACAGATTTAACTGGTGAAAATTCTACTATTTCTAGTACTACTTCAATCGGTTCTATCAATAACACTGAAACAAACTTTATTGAATCGACAGAACTTCAAATTTATAAAGCATTACTAGATAAAATAACTGGTATATCAGGTGAAATAAATTCAACATTAAATAATATACAACAATATCTTACTGATAATCAGGCAAATCATGATACAGTTGTAGACGCATCACGTTCATATATTAATTCGGTTAATGAAAACCCAAATCTTTCTTATTTTAACATACTGGAATTTGTAGATAGAGATATAAGTAATACTCCAATAACTACCCCTGTTAAATTACAAAAACCATTTATAAATTTTGAAATAGTAGATATTGGAGTATTACTTCCACCGGATTTATCTCTTACACCGGATTTATCTCTTAATTCACTTCCACCGGATTTATCTCTTAATCAAAATACTGGGCTAATATATGGTCAAGTAAGAGATGAAAAAACAGATTTTTTTGTTCGCATAAGAGGTACCAATATTATGGGATTATCTCGTGATTTTGATATTGAAATAGATATAAGCCCAGAGTTAGGAGGGGCGGATGTCGTAGAACTAATAGATAATCTTTCTACGGGTAATAGTGATTTAGCAATAGAAATTGGTGTTTCTGTTCGGGATGATATAACAAATGCTGTCGGTAATGCAGCATCAAGTTTATCAAGTGTGTCTACAGAAAAAGAACAAGCTGAAGCTATAGATACTTTGTTTATTGCAACTATAGATGCAGTAAATTCAAATCCAGTAACTTTTAAACCAGAATTAAAAAGAAGCTTATTTAGGACTTTAGTAAGAAATGTTTTCAATATTAAAAAGGATAATAAAAAAATTAAAATTAAATCACAGGTTTTAAAAGATTTTGGAGTTGATATAGAAAATACTGAAAAACCTGTAACGGCTATTCCTGCAAATAAAGAAACAGACGTAACAGAAGAGGATACAAATTATTCACCAATAGATGACTTAGAATTTATAAGATTTAATTTTAGAAATATTAAAGGTACAGATGAAAATGGTGATATACAAGAAACCGGTATGTCATTACGAGTATATGTTAAAAAAATTATTCCTCCTGAAAATTCTGATAAGGATTATGATTTAGAAATTAAACTTTATGAAAATGAGGAAGATAAGGATGGTAAAGACGTAACGCCCACGGGGGTCAACATCGACGGGACAAAAATAACTCATGTAATACCAATACAGCCATGGAATCTTAGGTTAACATTCCATTTTGGTAGTTTCGCCTGTGAACTTGAAGTTATTCAAGGAAATTTTATGGTACCTGTTGACTGTTGCACTATTAGAAAAGAAAAATTGTCATCATCATTAGCTTTAAGTAATAAGAAAGCAATGACTGTTAGTAAAATAGTGGGTCAGGGTGCGAGTGTAGAATGTCTAACAAAAATAGGTGGACCGGGTGATTTGTGGAGTTCTAAGCAAAAATCAAAATATGGTGTAGATAAAAAACATGGTTCATATGACAGATATTTGGCTCGTAAAGTAGGAAATGTTTTACGAAAACAAACTTTAGCACGCAAAAACCCCGAAACACAAAGAACTACATATATGTTAACAGATAGAACGAAATTTGTAAAAAATAGAATACCTAATTGTAAAGGTTGTGGAATACCTATTTCTACAAATGGCGACGGTGATACTGTAAATTGTGTAGCTTGTAGAGGTTGTCTAGGAAATAATAGTCAATCAGTTCCTTCAAAATGTTCAAAAAAAAATTGTTGTTAATAAAAAAATTGAATTAAACAGATAACATAAATAATATATAACAAGCAATATGACAGATCGCGTAGCACAACTTCAAAAAATTCAAAATGAAGCACTTGAGCTTTTTAGGAAAAAAAATGCTGATTATGGCGATGCATTCGCCACTTATGGTGCAGTTGGTGTAATTGTTCGCATGGGTGATAAGATTTCGCGTCTAAGTTCTATAACTAACAATGGAATTAATTTAGTTGATACTGAGTCTCTAAGAGACACTCTTATAGATTTACATAATTATTCCGCAATGGCAGCAATGTTGCTAGATGAACCAAAAAATAAAAGAATCACACAAATACAAAAAGAAGAAGAACGATTGATGAAAGATGCTAGAACCTAAAAAACATTGATGCGTATAATTAAAAAAACATAATTAGTAATTTTGGATACACATATACATGGGTTTGATTCGGCTAATTTTTTAGAAATAGTTGAATAATCGATACAAATATCTTCGGTAATATCTCTTAAACAAGTATATCCTTCTATTTTTTTATCAGGACTAATGACAAGATAATTAAGCTCTTTATAATATTTTAACATTTCGGTAGGGGTTTTTAAATCAACATCCATTTTTATATATTAAAAGTTTTATTTTTAAGTAAAAAAGCACTAAAAATAAAGCACTAAAAATAAAGCACTTAATAAATGGCACTATTGCTTTTAAAAATCTAGTAATTATATATCATGGGGTCATTTCTTTCAATATTTATAAGTAATTGTGCAACAGCAAAGGTTATGGACAATAATTTAGAATTAATTAAAATAAAAAATAATAACGAAGATTTAAAAAATAACAACATAGAAAATATTTCAGAAAATGAAAGTATGTTTAAAAAAAATACCGATATAGTAATTAATGTAACACCTGCACATTCCGCAATTTTATAAATATTTATATTTACGTATATATATATTTATGAGTGATAATTCAAACCGACTTGTCAATAATCCATTTGTTAAAGGTTCAAAAATGTCTGGAGAAAAAGTAGCAAAAACAGCAAGTTTTAACAAGAAACGCAGAGAACAAATAAAAAGAGCGAGAGATAGAAGAGAAAGTCGTATGCGTCTACAATCTTTAAAATCCAAAGAACCAAGAGAACCCATAGAACAAAGTGAATCGAAAGAACCAAGAGAACCCATAGAACAAAGTGAACCAAGAAAAACTCTTGTATCAAAGGATTATTTTAAAAGTTTATTTAAAGACAAATATGATTGGAAAACAGATCCCATTGAATATATAACAAAAATATGCAATAAAGAAGATAAAAATCAAAAAGAAATGGACGATTGTCTTATTTGGGGTGATGAACTTATTAGTTTATTAAAAGATGATTTAGAAAATGAAAAAGAATACAAAGAAGAACTAAACACTTATATCCAAAAATTAGACAAAATAGTAGAAGAAGCTTTTCAAAACTACAGTAATTTACAAAGACAAACAGCTTCAGGAAAAAATAAAAAAAAAAGAAATACGTATCGATCTAAAAAAAAAAGACATAACACCAAATCTAAAAAAAATAAAAAGAAAAAAGTAAACAGAAAAAGCAAAAAAAAAGCAAAAAACAGCAAAAAAACAAAATAAGTAAGAAAAATTGAATATATATTAAATATTATTAAATATAATTAGAATAGATATTTAATAATGTTAATCTCTCCACAACAAGCGATAGATTTAGAATTAAAATTAAATAAATCAGAATATGGAATGAAATGGGTAGAATTAGGAGATTGCTTTTATAATTGGAGGTTAAATCCAAAATATAATAAAATAAAGGGTGAATTATTTTATAAGGTAACAAAGAATCAGATGGAATGGATTAAAAAAAATATTACAACTGGTGTTTTGGCAGACAAATATTACTCATTAATTGAGACTGAAATTGAAATTGAAAGTGATAAAATTAATAAAATTGAACCATTTCATTTAAGTAAAGATATTCTACACAATTAGCCATAGAAACAAGGGTAAATGTTTAATAAGGGAGATATAGTAGTTTTAAATAATGCAGGGAAAGACTGTTATAAAAGAGAACGCCATAATAAATCAATACCAGAAAATAAATTAATGAAAATAAAATCTCATCAAGGATTCGATAATGGTAGAGATATTTGGGAAGTGGAATGGAAAGATAAAACAGACTATTACTTTGAATGTTGCTTAGAACGTTTAAATATGGGAAAAATGGCGGGATAAATTAACTTTAATTGAAAATTGAATTAAATATTTTTTATTTAATTTAATCTAGTATAGGATGGATAATATAGAAATAAATGTTTATACAGATGGGGCGTGTTCAAGAAACGGACGACCTGATGCAAAAGCTGGAATAGGAATATTTTTTAAAGAAGATGATTCTAGAAATTATTGTGGTAGAATAGAAGGGAAACAAACAAACAATCGCGCAGAATTAATAGCAATTTTAACTGCAATAAAAATATTAAAAAGAGAGATTATGGCTGGTTGTAAAATCAATATTTATTCAGATTCTACCTACGCTATGCGATGTTGTGGAGAATATGGTGTTAAATTGCATAAAAAAAATTGGGAATCAAAAACCCCTATACCAAATTTAGAATTAGTACAAAAAGCATATGAAATATTTAAAAGATTAGAAAATGTAGAATTACATTATATTGCAGCACATACAGGTTTACAAGATGTCCATAGTAAAGGCAACGAAGGAGCTGACAAACTAGCAAATTATTCTATCGGTATTACAGAAACCAATGAAATAAAGAAACCTAAAAAAATTTATATTAAATTACCGTATAGTGAAAAAGAAGAGGGTAAAAAATTAGGTGCTAAATGGGACCCTAAAAAGAAAAAATGGTATATAAATTCATCACTTAATTTAACTAGTAAGGAAATTATATTAAGTAGATGGGGATAATAATAATAAACAATGGATTTTCTAAAGGATTTATTAATAGGTGGAACGGCTGGTATTGTTTCAAGAACAGCAACAGCTCCTTTAGAATTGTATAAAATGCAACTACAAAGTAATTATTTAAAAGGTTCGACTATTAAAAATGTCATAAAAAAAGAAGGATTTAGATATTTATGGAAAGGAAATATGACAAATTGTATAAGAGTTTTTCCACAATTTTCAATAAATTATAGTGTATATAATAGATGTAAAAAGAGACATTTTTATTATATACAAGATGAAAAAATTAAAAATTTTGTATCAGGAGGCGTAGCTGGGATTGTATCGATGATAGCTGTTTATCCTTTAGAAACAATTAGAACTAGATTAGCTTTGCAAATGCAACGTTCACATTATACTACGCCATGGAATGTAATTAAAAAATTATCAATACCTGAATTATACGGTGGGTTAAAAATAAGTTTATTAGGTTTTGGTCCTTTTAATGCTTTAAATTTTATGTTTTATAATTTATACGAAAAAAACTTTGAAAAATATTTAAATAACACAACAAGTAAACTATTAGCAGGAGGATTTTCAGGAGTATCGTCATTAACAATAACATATCCTACAGATTTATTAAGAAGAAGATTTCAAATGGAGGGGTTTAATAAAGATACTCCAAAATACAATGGAATAATAGATGGTTTTAAAAAAATAATAAAAGAGGAGGGTATTATAGGATTATATAGAGGACTAACGGTTGCATATGTTAGAATATTTCCTTGTTTAGCTATACAATTTTGGTGCATGGAAACGGGGAAAAGTATTTTAAAATAATATTGATATAAATATTTTAGACACAGAATATATACTAATATGTCACATACATTTAATTTATCAGTTAAAGATTATGAAATACGAGAATTAAAAGAATTATTAAATTTAAATGAGCCATATACTCTAGAAGACATAGTCAATAATCAAACAGAATTACAAGAAAAGCTTTTAATGGATACAGGAATTTCACAAGAAAAAAAAACAGAAATAATTAATTTCCTAGAAGAAGTTAAAAATATATTAATTAGACATTCAAAAAAAGAGTTTGAAAAATTAACAAAGGATTCACATAATTTATTTAAAAAAAGAAACTTATTAAATGACGATAACAGTGATAAAATTATATATAAAAAAACTGCAAATAATATTATATCAAAATTAGTATCTTTAGATTCTAGATTTAGAGAGAATTATAATAAAACATCAAGTTCAAATTATAATATAATCTTACCAACTGTTTTAAAAAATGTTGTATCAATGCAATTAGGGTCAATAGAAATACCCGGAACTTTTTATCAAATAACAAGAGAATTAGAAAATAATTACTTTTGGATTGAAAAAGATACTAATAAATATTATATTGAAATACCGGAAGGAAATTATGACAGAATAGGAATACAAAAAACAATAAATAATCAAATATCAACAACTGATATAAGTAATACACAAATTATTATAAGTGATAAAAATGGAAAAACATTTTTTATAACTAAAAACGAAGACATATCTTTTAATTTATATTTTAATAAACAACCATATACTACATTTAAAACACAAAAGGTTCCAGATGATTATGAAATTAAAGATGCTCAAAAAGAATATGGATTATTAGGAGGACTTGGTTGGATTTTAGGTTTTAGACAAGAAAGTTATCTTCCTTTAAAAACACACAATGAAGGTAATAATACAGTAAATGATACATTAAAATTGCAAATTGAAACAGAATTAGATTACTCTGGTGATAGTAAATGTATTTATTCTTCAGAAGGATGTTATGATGGTTGGGGGTCAAAATACTTATATTTAGTTGTAAATGATTTTAATAAAAGTGCTAGTAATGTTTCTATTACAAATTATAATTCCTCGTTAGGAAATACACATATTTTAGCTAGAATTTCAACAAGTTCAGCTAGTTCTAATAATTTTAAAAATGGAAGTATTATACAAAAAGGAGCATTAAAAGATGATTACTCAATTAGAAAAAGAGATTATTTTGGACCAGTAAACATTACAAAAATAAACATCCAACTATTAGATGATATTGGTAGAATTATAAATTTAAACAATATGGATTTTTCATTTTCATTAAATATAGAATGTTTATATGATTAAATATATTATGCACTTTTCGGTCTAATTTCTTCTGTAAAAACAAAATCAGTAGAAATTGGTGACAATTTACTTTTAATATCAAATGTACTACTTCTATTTTTAGATAAACAAGGAACAAAATGTGTATTGATATCTAAAATTTTATTTGATGTTAATCTTTCTTCTGGATTTTTGTTTAGTAGCCCCTTAACTATAATATCTAATTTTTTATAATAACTATTTTCTATTAAACAATAATCTTCAATAATTGAATCAACATATTCCTGAAAATCTTTGTACTGTGAGAACACCTTTCCTGTAACATAATTTGGTAATATTAAGCATGAAATCATTTCTAATAGAACAATTCCCATCGCCCAATCATCATCTCCCGTATCATATGGTTGTCCAGCTACAGCTTCTGGGGAACGATAAAACAAATCACCAGCACCTGACTGATTACTTGCTTGGTGATAACAAGAACTTTCCATCAAACAACTAAGTCCAAAATCACCAAGTTTGATTTTAGGACTTTCCCAATTGTCATCACACAATAGTATATTACTTGCTTTGATATCACGATGTATAATATTTTGACTGTGCAAATATGAAAGACCTTTGCAAATTTGGAGCAATATATTATATATTAATTTAGGCTCTTTTAAAAACCTTTTTTTAATAATTGCTTGTTCTAAATTACCACCTTCCATAACTTCTAAAGAAATATATATAATATCTCTTGTATAACGAGTATTATAATAACGGGTAACATTTGGATGATCTAATTTAGCTAATATCTTAGATTCATTGAATATAAAATCGAGTGTTTTAGGTCTAGAAACGGGTTTGCCTTTAAATAACGTGAGAAATGTTTGAATTTTTTTAATGTCAATATGTTTAACTGCGTATTTTTGTTGGTCAATTAAATGATCCATTAAATATATTTTTCCAAAGCATCCTCCACCTAATATGGATTTTTTTTTTGTAGACTCTGAAAAAGCGAAAGGGTAGTGTTTCTTTCTTTTTACTTTTTTATTACTCTTTTTTTTACTAATAGTTTTTGGCGTTTTTTTTGTAGTGTCAGTCATGATGGAATACTATCTTAATATAAGTTTTTATATTTAATTCAATTTTATATATCAGGTTAAATTATATGGCAGAACCCGTTGACAAACAAATGTATGAAAAAATTAAAAAATCTGTTTACAAAAAAATACCAAAACATAGTGCATATAGAAGTGGTATAGTGGTACAAAAATACAAAAAACAATTTAAAACAAAGTATGGTAATAAACAACCATATAAAGGTAGAAAAACAAAAAAGAGAGGACTAAAGCGATGGTTTTTAGAAGATTGGAGAAATCAACGAGGAGAGATTGGTTATAAACGTAAAAGTGATATTTATAGACCATCAAAAAGAATTACCAAAAAAACACCAATAACTTTAAAAGAATTATCAAAAAAACAAATAAAAAGGGCTAGAAGAGAAAAAACAAGAAAAGGAAGAGTTAAAAGATTTAAAAAATAGATATTTATATAAGCAAATGCCCAAAAAAAATCAAAAAGGTGAAATTGTTTTTAAAGATTATCCCGAATTTAGGCCAAATTTAACACCAAGTGAAGTAATTAAACTTGGAAGTTTTGGAGGAACTTATTGGAGACCTATTTATTCTTCAGTAACAAATAAGAATTATAAAAATCAACATAAAAAATATCCAGCTTCTTGGTGGAAAGGGATACCAGACAACTGGCTAACCTCTAAATGGGAAGCTTATGATAAAAAAATAAATAAATATGGTGTTAAAGTTGGAACAACATTAGAGTTTTGGGAGGAAAAAAATTGGATAAACAAACAGAATCCTTATGGTTGGTATCAATGGTATTGTGATTTTTACAACGGAAAACGTGGAGATGATGATGAACGACAAATTAGTAGATGGGTAAAAACAGCTGGTCCAAAAAGTCGCTTTAGGAGAGCATTAATAAACATGATAAATAAAAAGAATAGCACTTATAATGATTTTACTATAAGTCCTAAAATAAGACAAACATTACAACATTGGGGTTATCAGTTAAAAGCACGGGATTTAAATTAGTGAATAATATGTTGTTAATAGTAAATTTACAAAAGAATATCCTCCGACTAAATTAAAAGTATTAATAGGATATAAATAATCTCCGAATAAAATAAAATAACTAGAATTAAATAATGTATTAAAACCTAACATTTTTAAAAATAAATTATTTGTTTTAGGTAGAGAATTATTAATCATAAATTTTCTGTATGATAATACTACAAAAAAAGGCACTATATGTGTAATAAAATCAGAAAAATATATTAATAATATGGGTATTTTATACTTTTCTATAAACTTATCTGTTTTACTATATGCAACATAAGTGCCACATATAGAAGAAGTTATCGTGAGAGAAAAAGCACTTCTCCAAATAAAAGCTGGAAATTTATGCCCCCTTTTTGTTAAATTAATAGTAGAGAATGAAAATATTAAAGACCACATTGTTAAATAACAAAAAATTAAATATACTTTTCTATAAAGTTCATGTGGTATTGAAATTGTATCTATATCTTTTTTAATATAAGGGATTAAAATTCCATTCATATTTGTTTAAAATAAGAATATATTTTAAAGTA
>TARA_B100001057_G_scaffold25017_5_pt1 | contig 11650 bp, 13 predicted proteins | sample TARA_B100001057 | Tara Oceans TARA_B100001057 (sample SAMEA2621839) | marine metagenome | biome: marine biome (ENVO:00000447); feature: surface water layer (ENVO:00002042); material: "saline water (ENVO:00002010), including plankton (ENVO:xxxxxxxx)" | depth 5 m | reverse complement strand
ACCTACAAAATAAAATCCTAGCAGCCAACAGTCTCTGATACGTTAGAACTCCCTCGCGAAAAATCGTGATGTTTCCCCTACCTGATTACTATATTCGGGTCGGATTCTCGGCGGGGTGAACAGATACTCTGAACGCCGATCTCGAGATTCAGTCGCTCAAAACAAAACAAAATCTAAGGACTATTTTCCGCGGCTACTTTGAGCAGGAAGAAATTCCCAAACAGAGGTCTCGGTGGCGCTGTCCTGATGGATCAAAGCGAATTCAGCACGGAATTTTTCAAATCCCTCTTCTCCCAAAGCCTTGTTGAAGACGCCTGAAAACCCTTTACTCCTAAATTTTCCGATCTCAGCCCATTCATTAAATCCGATCCAAGACTCGAAAATCATATAATCGCCCCCCGAAACAAGACGAGAAGCCTCCCCGTTTAGCGAAAATCCGCTCGACTTCATTACTTTAGCGAACTGAAGTAAAGAAGCCTCTTTTCTTATCACCATTCCAGGTTTGATCTTCCACCTTTGAGCGAAGCCGAACCGAGGTTGGTCGACGTCAAAATTTCGATAATCAGAACCTGGAACTTGCTCAAGGATTTCAGTTTCTCCACTATTTATCTCCAAAGGAGTTAAATGCTTTTGCCAAAAAGCAACTTCTGGATTGCTCATTCGAGCAGCATCTGCCGGTGTTCCGACACCTACCCGGTGAGTCGTCTCAGTTCGATCCAAGTCGGACCAAGGCACTGGTCCGAACCAGCGGGCGTATTGCCCAGTCCGTGGACCGGTCAAAATCTTGTGTGTAAACCATTTATCAACGCCATCCCCAACGTTAAATTTCTGAGTTTTTTCTGCCAACGCGGCTTCGTAGGCGGCTACATTCTCTTTTGCTACTTGGATGTATCGAACAACGTAGACGCTTCTTTCGGCCTTTTCAGCTAAATCCGGGCTACTATCCTCTGCGTATAAAGTGGTAGAGCAAAGCAGAAGCGGTAATACTTGAAGAAGTTTTTTCATTTTTTAATTTTTAAGAATGAACCCTTAGTAGGTCTTATCTTACTTTGCGTAAATTAAGCTAAAATCGTACCAAAAAACTTTAATTTTTTAATTGGCCGATGCAATACACTAGCAGCTTCTGAAAAATTAAATAGAATCACACAGGATTCGTAGCCTTTGACGAGCTTGGCCCTTTTGTTTCGTCGAGCCACCTTCGGACTAGAATGAAAGCCTCGGTTATGGCGATGAGGACACGATTCGCGAGTAGTAATCCTTACACCCCCAGCCAATACAAATCCTCCGAGTCCGCCGCTCTCATGTTCCTTCAAGACGGCCATACTTACGTCGACGAAAATGGGCAGGCCCACGCCACCGCTCTTGATAATCTCATCCATCGAGGATGAGAACCCCATCACTATCGAAATCTTCATTAACCCTGGGGTCTTTTACAAAAAATTTTGAGGGTCGTCAGGGCTGGTCGACAGGAAAAAACAGAACTAGCAACCGCAGTCTCGAATACGATTTTCTCAAAGAGACATATGCGCGCATGCTTGAAAGCGAACTTCTTCCCCGAAGTGACCAACTCCTGCCCGAGGCTCTCCGTAGGATTTGGCGGGAATGAGAAGAGCCGAAACGCAACTTTTCCATTCTCGCCGTTTCTCCTACAGCAGGAAATAAAATCCTCCCCGTATAAACCGATATGGTCTGCCTGCTCAAAACGTTGGCTGTCGCATAGATGAATTCCGGGTCATCTGTAATAAAACACACTTGGCGAACGATTTTTCTCGCTCTCGTAGGGCTTCTTACTCTCTTTTCGTCTATGATTTTAGATCAAGCCTCAGAAGCTGCTGCCTCAGGAGTGAAAGATGCTAAGCCGAATTGGCGCCAGATCGTACGCAAGTATCAAACTCCGTCCTTAGGTAAAAGCCTTTGGCAGCTTACTAATACAGGGGTACCTTATGTGGCTTTGTGGGTGGCAATGTATTTTACTATGTCGATCTCCTGGCCACTAACACTGGCTTTGGGCGCGCTTGCGGCGCTTTTTTTGATCCGGATTTTTATCATTTTTCATGATTGCGGGCATGGTTCGTACTTTGCCTCAAAACGGGCCAACAACATCGTCGGATTTATCTCGGGTCTTCTGACGCTCACGCCCTATCACCACTGGAAGTGGCAGCACGCAGTGCACCACGGCTCGTCGGGAAATTTAGATCAGCGCGGAATCGGCGATGTGTGGACAATGACGGTGAAGGAATATCAAGCCTCTTCGATCTGGGTGCGTTTGCATTATCGATTTACTCGTAACCCGATTGTGCTTTTTGTTTTGATTCCGTTAGCTCTGTTTTTTGTCTACCAACGTTTCAGCTATAAGGAAGCCAGCAAGCGTAATCGCCGTGATGTATACTTGATGAATATCAGTATTTTGATTTACGGGATCGCGATGAGTATGATTTTTGGTTTTTGGAACTTTTTGCTGCTCCAGTCCGTAGTGACGGGTGTTTCCGGCTCCTTAGGAGTTTGGCTTTTTTACGTGCAGCACCAGTTTGAAGATACCTACTGGCGGTCGGACGAGGAGTGGAATTACACTGATTGCGCGATGCAGGGCAGTTCCTTTTACAAGCTGCCAGCTGTAATGAACTGGTTTTCGGGGAATATCGGCTACCACCATATTCACCACCTCAGTTCGCGTATTCCAAATTACCATCTCCGGGCTTGCCACGAAGCAGAGAGCTTCTTTCAGCAGGTGCCAGAACTCACTTTACGCAAGAGTCTCAAGTCTCTGAGTCTGCGCCTTTGGGATGAAGATCGGCAGAAATTAATCGGCTACCCGTAGGCGGCGACGAAGTGCCTCAGCTTGATTTTCATCGGGGATGTATGAATTGTTTAGGAGGGAAGAGTCAGTATTCGTTCAACGTCATTTTCCCTTCAAGATTTCTGCGTCTAATATTTCTGTTCTTAACCAAAAATGAAAGCGGATGATTACTTCTGAATCAGCTTCTATCCGCCCCCTTTTTCACCACCTCCGCTCCGTTCCAAAAACGGCTATAAGGCTCTCCCGCCAACAAAAAATTCCTAGCACTACTCGGCGGGCACTTTTTCCCAGGAAGATACCATTCTTTTTGAATGGCGTTTGTAGTGGCATTGTCGCCTTTCCTGCATACAGTCTTGGAAGCCCGTGTTTGGAAAACTTCTCCTCCTCTTCATCCTCGTCCCTACTGCCGAGCTCTACCTATTCATAAACATTGGTAGCAAAATAGGTCTAGGCCCAACCGTCGCCATTATAATTGTGACCGCTATTCTTGGGGCATCGCTTACTAAATCACAGGGCCAACGTGCGATGGCAAAATTCCAGGCTACGACAGCCTCAGGCCGCATGCCCGCCAAGGAGGCAATCGATGGACTCATGATTCTCCTCGCTGGTGCAGTGTTAATTACACCTGGATTCCTTACTGATACCTTAGGCTTCTTGCTCCTTGTTCCTCCCTTCCGTGCGATCGTGGCGAGCTATGCCGGAAAACGATTGAAAGGGAAAATTCAAGTCGTCACTCCTAGGATGCCTAATCAGAACACTCAGGAACAAAAGCCTGAGTCTAAACTCGATGATGGAAACGTGATAGACGTATGAAAATTCAGTCTATCGAAATCCGCAAAAGATTCTGACAGACGAGTAAAAGTTTTTCATTTAAAACATAAAAAAATAAAGCCTTTTCTACCTACCAAAGGGTAACTCCTCTCATGCCAACTCGCAAAAAGAGGAAAGAACCACAAACCCGAAAACTCAACTAAGGGAATACATTTTCCTCCTCCTGCCATCAAATTTCACTCATGGCCGCGCCCAAGAAAATTGCTGAACCTCACAAGGAACTCCGCTTCACCCGAGCTGGGCAAGCACAGGGTTTCATAGTGATCGCAGCAGTGTCTTTTGCCTTCTTTCTCCTTATTGGCCTCACCTGGTTCATGGGACACCCAACCTTCACCTGGTGGATGGCTCTTCCTTTTCTTATCCTTTCAGCATTACTGGCTAAAATTTCCGCCTATTGCGCCCGGCACGCCTACATTATCCTCACCCCCCTCGGCGTCGAAATTTTCCCACTCATCAGGCCCCGCAAGCACCTCAACCTGATTTACTGGGCGCAAATTATCGATGCTGTTTTTGACGATGAACTTACCACTCTCAAGCTTCATTTTAACGAAGACCAAAGCGCAGGGATCGTCCTTTCTCTCAGGGCCATTCCAACAAAAAAGCTCCCTCTTCTGAAGAGAGCCCTTGAAAGTCGTTTAGCCGAGAAAGAGCGATGAAAGGCCGGTTTCAAGGCACGGCACCCAGATTACCTTCCTTCAACCGCAGCAATCGCTTTGAGCACATCTGCACCCTGCGTCGAAGTCGCTCCTTTACCGTCCCGCCACACCAGCTTGCCCCCTTTGAAGAGCAAAGCCCGACGGGCCGTGAATATTCCACCTCTCACTGAGATCCCTAATTTTTTAGCGATCTCACCGCCTCGATCTGAAATCAAATCATAGGGAAGCTTGTTCTTATCCTTAAATCTTTTCTGGGTTTCAGGTTTATCCGTAGACATCCCAAACACTGTTACTTTTTTTCCTTCCAATTCCTCGAATGCGTCCCGCACCGAACATGCTTGGCTTGTTCATCCTCCGGTCAAAGCTTTGGGATAAGTGAAAATCACCATCCACTGGTCACCATCAGCCGCTTTGATGGCAATTTCCTTACCATCTTGATTCTTCCCTTTGAGTTCCGGAAGTTTGGCGCCCACTTTCAGCGGTCCCGCGTTGAGCGAAAGCATCGAAACAAGCGACACGAACATCATTTTGAGTCTCATTAAGGAAGAGCTTACCTTCTTTTCGCTTCTCCGCAATAACCGGTTTCCCTGTATGAATTTCCTGTTAGGCTCATCCCCGTGTCCGATCTTAAAGCTTATCTCAAAGCCCAACAAGTCCTCGTGGACGACGCCCTCAACCGGTTTCTACCACGCGTGACTGTTCGCCCAAAAACCGTGCACCAAGGAATGCGCTACTGTGTCTTCGCCGGCGGCAAGCGCCTCCGGCCTATTCTCACTCTTGCCGCCGCCGAAGCCTGTGGAGGTGATATGAAAAACGGCCTCCCGCCCGCCTGCTCAGTCGAAATCATGCACACCTACTCACTCGTTCACGACGATCTCCCAAGCATGGACGATGATGATCTCCGCCGCGGCCGTCCCACCTCTCACAAGGTGTATGGAGAAGGAATGGCCGTCCTAATCGGCGATGCCCTCCTCACTGAAGCCTTTACCATCCTCGCAGAAACTCCTCCGACCAAACGCTACGACCTCAAAGATATCTTACTAGAATTCTCAGTCTGTGGTGGCTCCCGCAGACTCATCGGAGGACAAGTCCTTGATCTCGAAGGCGAAGGTAAAGAACTCTCGAAAGCCCAACTGGTTCGCATTCACGAAAATAAAACTGCCGCTCTTCTCACAACCTCGCTTCGCCTCGGCGGAATGACTGCGAACGCCACCCCAAGACAGCTCGATGCATTAACTGATTTCGGTTACAACCTCGGCCTAGCCTTTCAAGTCATCGACGATATCCTCGACGTGACTCAATCGACTGCGCAGCTCGGAAAAACCGCAGGAAAAGATGAAATAGTCGATAAAGCCACTTATCCATCCATTCTTGGACTTAATAAATCAAAGAAAGAGGCGGCCCGCCTCACCCGCAAGGCTCTTGAAGCCCTTACCGTATTTGGTCGGAGAGGCAAACGGCTCGAAGAAATCGCTCACTATCTCCTCGATCGAGAGTTTTAAGATTCCAACTCGCTAAAACAACTCTTGCTGGTTAGACGTCGGAAATTCACCCATTGCCATCCGCGATTTTAATTTCTTCCAAAAGCCAAAGAAACCAGACGTCGCAAGTGATCTCAGGTAATGATCCTCAGGACGCACCATTAAACTCAACTTCAAGCCAGATTTTTTGAACGAATCCAACCGATCATGCAGCGGACCTACTTCTGGACGCATCGTCACAATTTCGGCTTCTTCATTTTCTCTAACCCACGCAATCAAATCATCGACATGTTCCACGGAAGTATCATAGTGCTTTCTTGCACGTTCGGCCACATCTTCAAGAGCTGCTCTCAACCACTCCCTCTGTAATTTTGATTTACCGCGGAAATTTCCTGAGACCACAATCTTCGATGGCCTGTAAGCTCCCAACGGCGAACTTTCGGGATTCAAGTCCTCCTCATGAATCCATAACACCTTGCCTTCCTGAGGAAACTCAACCTCTGGCAACAAAGGCCTAGTCACTTCAGGACGCCCGACTTTTCCGGGGATTAACGCGGCAGGGCTATCTAATAGATCAAGCCCATACGTATCGAGTAATGTTGGCGCTACATATTTTTCGATATTTGCCCTCCTTGGCAAATAAGTCTTCCCGGGGGTTTGCAATCCTGCAACCCACCGCCACGAGAGCGTGTTCGAGGCCGGGTCAAAATCCAGTAGATGATCCTGAAAAAATTTTGCCCCCAATTGCCAAGGCAATAGGGCGATATGGACCCAGTAGCCAGCGAACCACATACGTGAATGATTGTGCAAATAACCCGTCTCAACTAATTCTCGCGCAAATCGATTCATGACGGCTACTGGCCCCTTCCCTTGGCGAATTTTTTCAGCATCAGAATGCTCCTCAATCCCCTCCAGATACTCATCCCAAACCTGAGGTCTAAGCGACAACCAGCCCTTCCAATAGGTCCGCCAATAAACTTCTTGCGTAAATTTTTCAACTGTCGACGGGGCATAACGCGTAAGGGGTGCCTCGGCGACCTCCCACTCAGTCAGGAGTCGATGGCGAATCGCGGCTGATAGGCAAGAGACGTTTTTATGGTTCGGAATAACATGGTTGCGATTACTTGAATAACGCCCGACACGCCCCACGAATTCATTGAGTTTTGCCCGAGCCCGATCTCGTGTATTCGGAAAATTCACTCCGGACCATCAGCTAGTTTTCGTGAAGAGCAACCCGCGCCTCTAAAGACCGTAGCATATAACGACACCATCTCACTTCTGAGAAATTATTCCTCCGGATCTAACCAAATCCGCTTCCAGCTCATAAACCTTATATGAAGAACCTAGTCCCAATGACTTTTACCGCAGCTCCATTGGCTAAAGAGCAGAGCCTTTCCGCTCATCCCAGTCGGGAAGTAAGGCAACGATGAAAAACTGTATGATGGGATTTTTGATGCAACCCTTAGCCTCAACAGGAATCGGATAGATGAGATCAAAAAAGCCCCCACCCGGTGAACGAGTGGGGGCTTTGTATGAAATAATTTTCAGTTAGCGTAGCGCCTTGACGACGCCGGTAGCATTAACGCCAAGCTCATCCATAACAACATTGCCCGGAGCCGAAATGCCAAAGCGATCGATTCCAACCACTTTACCCTCAAGGCCAACATACTTATACCAAAGTCCGCTCACTCCGGCTTCGATGGCGACCCGCTTGGTGCAAGATGCTGGCAGAACTTCTGCTTGATACTCAGCAGACTGGCGATCGAACCTCTCGAGGCAAGGAGCGGAAACAACGCGGGCTCCGCCTCCAATTTCCTTAGCTGCTTCAACCGCATGACCAACTTCCGAACCAGTTGCAAGAATGATGCATTCAAGATCACCTTCTTCCTTCTTCAGAATGTAAGCACCCTTAGCAACTCCGTCGCGGCGAGTTTGGACGGAAGCGAATTCGTGCAGAGAAACAACTTTCTGACGACTAAAGATGAGCGCCGTTGGTCCATCGAGGCGCTCCATCGCGCAAATGTAAGCTCCGGCGACTTCCTCCTGATCGCCGGGACGAATCACATCGAGGTTTGGAATAACCCGCAAACCACTCACAGTTTCCACAGGCTGGTGAGTCGGCCCATCTTCTCCCACTCCAACAGAGTCGTGAGTCAAGATGTAGGTCACAGGAAGCTTGGCAAGCCCGGCGATCCGAATCGATGGGCGAAGGTAGTCGGCAAAGACGCAGAAGGTCGCTCCACTTATACGGAAGAGGCCGTCGTAAGCAACACCGTTACAGATAGCGCCCATTCCGTGCTCGCGAATGCCAAACCAGATATTGCGGGCCGTTGGATTACGAGCAGTAAAATCCCCCTCTTCTTTGAGATAATTCTTAGTCGACCCAAAGAGATCGGCCGAACCAGTGATCACCGAAGGCATCGCCTTTGCAACAGCATTAATAACAACTCCACCAGATCCACGGGTTGCATCAGCATAGTCATCACCAAAGGCTGGAATTTGATCAGAGAGGTCAGTTGGGACTACTTTGGCTACGCTGTCCTCAAGCTCGCTTGCGAGCTCTGGATGGGCAACCGCCCAGGAATCATAAGTCGCTTGCCACTCGTTGAAAGCATCAATCTTAGTTTCTGTTTGTGCTGCGAAGTATGCCTTCGTCTCGTCGGAAACAAAGAAGGTTTGCTCAGGCAGTCCGAGCCCCTTGCGGGCCTCCTCAGAAAAATTAGCACCGCCTTCACCGTGTGCCGAAGCAGTTCCGGCTACCTGTGGAATCCCACGACCAATCTCAGTCTTGGCAATAATCACGGTCGGCTTGCCGCTGCCGGCCTTAGCCGCAGTGAAAGCTGAAAGGAAAGCATCCATATCATGACCATCAACGGTCACAGCATCCCATTTAAGCGATTTAAAATAAGCTTCAGAATCCCAACCTTGAGTCTTGTCCGCCATCGCATCGAGGGTGACGTCATTTGAGTCATAAATAAGGATGAGATTGTCTAACTGGTTGTGACCGGCGAAAGCAATCGCTTCCTGGGCCACACCCTCCTGAAGGCATCCATCACCAGCGAGGGCAACCACATGATGATCGAAGATGGTGTGATCAGCTGTGTTGTAACGAGCTGCCGCGCGCTTTCCTGAGAGGGCATAACCTACCGCATTCCCCACACCCTGCCCCAGAGGTCCAGTCGTAGCCTCGACACCTTCAGTCTCGTCAAACTCTGGGTGACCCGGAGTGATCGAGTGAAGCTTACGGAAATCGGCAACGTCTTGGCTGGACACCTTGAAGCCAGCGAGATGAAGCCAACTATAAATAAACATCGACCCGTGACCGGCCGAGAGGATGAAACGGTCGCGGTTTAACCACTTTGGAGCAGCAGGGTTAAAACGGAGGCCTTCACCAAAAAGGACAGCGCCCAGATCAGCGCAACCAAGAGGAAGACCGAGGTGGCCCGAGGAGCAAGCATGGACCGCATCGATAGCCAATCCGCGGGCTTCAGCCGCAGCTCTAGAAAGTGCTTCTTTATTCATGAGCAGCAAAACTTCCCAAATTAGGCCTTATGATCAAGTCGTAATACCGAATCACCCCAACAAGTTTGCCCAAGTTACGTGGCTGATTCCCAAATCCACGCATCGAAGTCTTCACTTTTTGCTTTTCAACATTCATTCTTTTCACGTGAACACGCAGCCGGCGCCTCCCAAACTCGATAAAAAGCTCCTTCTCGCCGACCCCTCTCTTCGCGATGGCACCTTCAATAAATCTGTCGTTCTTCTTGCCGAACATACTCCCGAGGAAGGAGCATTCGGATTAATCCTTAATCATCCCTCTGGAAAAACGGTTGGCGATCTGATCAGCGATCCTGAATTTCTTGAACTCTGGCAAATCCCCGTTCACCTCGGCGGCCCCGTGGCCCGAGACCAGCTCACTTTCTCGGCTTTCTGGAAACGGGATTCCAAATTCGGCTTTGCCACCCGCATCGCGATGGATGAGGCCAAAACTTATCTTGGAGAGCCCGACACCCTCGTTAAAGCCTTTGCCGGATACTCCGGTTGGTCAGAGGGTCAACTCGAAGAGGAAATCGCGCAGGATGCTTGGACCATCACCGAGCCCAAAACCAACCTCCTCAATTTCCCCCACGACCTCACTCTTTGGAAAAGCATCATGCGCGGGCTCTCACCCTACCACCGAATTCTCTCAGGCGCCCCTGACGAGATCCTTTCGAACTAAATCAGTTCGAGATCATTTTCTCCCGAGCCCAAGATCAATCGGACAAGTGGTCTTTTAATAGAAAAACTCCTTGTTCGCTTTTTCTTTTTCACAACGATCCACAGAAAAAGATCCAGACCCCCTTCCCTCCAACCTGAAACTGATATCAAATGAAACGTCTTCCCATCCTCGGATTTCTCGCACTAGCCGCAAGCTTATCAGCGGTCCTTTTCCTGCGCTTTGAAAACTCACGACTACAGTCAGAAATCGAGAGTCTTGAGAGCCAGAGACCCACCTCTCCAATATCTTCTCGGGAAGTATCTAGCCCCAAAGATCGCGAAAAAAATAAAACCGACAGGTTAGAAAAATCTGGTTCATTCGAAGATTTAATCGCCATCGAAGATTCTGCGACCCGTATCGCATCCCTCCTTGATTTTGCCGAAAACCTAAACCCCGAACAAATTCCGGGCGCCCTCGATAACATTAGGCTCTCGGCACCTCACTGGGATCCTGAAGCCAAAATGATCACCCATATTCTCTTAACCCGATGGGCTATCAATGACCCGGAAGGAGCTCTCGCATCATTAAAAGGAATCGATCTTGGGAAATATGGAGCCGATCCAGTAAGCGTTCTTTCCGGCGTAGCATCTGAGGACCCTCAAACCGCTATCTCCTGGCTCAACGATTCTGAAAACTCGATGGTAAAACTCCCATTTATGGGCCAAATTCTAGCTGGATCAATTGCCAAGGAATGGGTCCGCCGTGATCCGGACGCCGCTCTACAGTGGGCCCGCGAACTTCCTGATAGTCAGAAGGCCGGAGCATTTTCTGGAGTTCTGGGAAGCCTCGCCACTACCGACCCAGCGAAAGCAGCCACCCTCGCGATGGAGCTTAGCCCTGGTGGAAGCCGAGAACACATTGTCGGCGAGATCGCTGAAAGCTGGGCACGTCTTTCTCCCAACGAAGCACTTGCTTGGGCCTCGACTCTCACCGGAAAAGACCGCGAAAGAGCCCTCCGAAGCAGCCTTGATCAGTGGGCACGCAGCGAGAGTAAAAACGCTGCTGCTTTCGTAGGATCACTTGACGCCGGCGAGCGGGGCCCTCTTCTGCAATCAGTATCAGGCCCCTGGTCCCAACAAGAACCCGCTGAGGCAGCCGAGTGGGTGATGAGTCAAACCTCGGAGCCAGAATCTCGAGACGCTGCCGGGAAGGCTCTCGGAGATGTGCTTTGGCAGTGGACCACCCAAGACCCTGAGTCAGCGGGGAATTGGCTCAATTCACAAGAAAAAGGCCCTGCCCTTGATGGGGCGATTACAGGATTAGCGCGCGCCGCTTTCGAAGAAGATCCAGCCGCCTCACTTTCGTGGGCTACCCAGATTACCGACGAAGGGCTCCGGGGAATTTCGCTCGCGATTGGGATCGGAGCATGGATGGAACGTGACCCCGATGCGGCAAGCGGATGGGCCGCGGAAAACGATATTCCCCTGCCAAAAAAAGACGAGGAGTAAGACCATCTTGGTATCGATGACACAGGTCTCTTAATTCCCTTTGATTATCCACCTGCGGAGCCCCCCAAATTTCTGTTTTCAGATCTCTTTGCAACCCAACTAGATCAAGCCCGTCTTCTACAAAAGCTAATATTTCCAAGAATGGTCCCAGGAATTAAGAGCATCGAATGGGAAAAACA
>TARA_B100001057_G_scaffold491095_1_pt1 | contig 11652 bp, 11 predicted proteins | sample TARA_B100001057 | Tara Oceans TARA_B100001057 (sample SAMEA2621839) | marine metagenome | biome: marine biome (ENVO:00000447); feature: surface water layer (ENVO:00002042); material: "saline water (ENVO:00002010), including plankton (ENVO:xxxxxxxx)" | depth 5 m | reverse complement strand
AACGGATTTTAAGTCCGTCGCGTCTACCAATTCCGCCACCCGGGCTATTATCTAATTTAGTATTTTCTGAGTATTAGACCCTCTAAAATATCGTATTTTGAAATTATAATTGGAGAATTGCTGTAATGATTGAGAATTATTTCTAATAAGAATATTCCAGAAGTAATAGTGGCTGCTCTTTTGGGATCAACCCCCTTAAACTTTGTAATTATTTCAGCTTCGTTTAAATTAAGTAGTCTACTATTTATATTCCCTACGTTCTGTAAGTCTATTTGTACTCCATGCAATTTTTCTTCATCGAAAAATTGTTGATCTAAAAAAATTGATGCAAGTGATAAAGCTGTGCCTGATACCCCGATCACATTTTTTTTATCATTAATATTCAAATTAGATAAATTCATTTCTATATCAGATTTTGCTTTATCTAATAATTTTTGCTCTGAAGGTAGCTTTGAAAAGTATTTTTCAGATAATGTCACAACTCCCAAATTAAGTGACTGAGATATAATTTTATTTTCAAATTCATAGATAAATTCAGTACTTCTCCCACCAATATCAACAATTAAAAAATTTTCTATATTTTCCATGAAGTGTAAAACACCAAGACTAGTTGTAATTCCCTCATCATGACCTGAAAGCACATCAATTTCGAAGTCAAATTTCTTTCTTATATTTTCAATTAATTCATCAGCATTTTTTGAGTCTCTTAAAGCAGCTGTGCCAATAACAAAAACTTCGTCTACATTATTTTTAATTATCAATTTTTTGAAAGTTCTTAAAGCAGAATATACTCTTTTGACTGCTGCAAATGAAATTTCTCCAGTTTGCTCTAGGTTTTCAGACATTTTTGTTACAAAATGTATTCGATGAAGAACGTTAAATTCTTGATTATTAAGTTCAGCAATTAAAAGCCTCGTAGAATTTGATCCAAGATCAATAGAGGCAAGCTTTACCATTCAACCTTCCAGTCGGAATTCTTTTGAAAGCTATCTCCGTCAATGCAGGGCTTTTCACAGTTAAATAACCCTATTGATTCAATTACAATTTTTCCAATTGGATTTTTTCCAGTTGAGATTTCATCTGCTGTATGAGAGTGTAGACACTTAATTGATTCTTTGGCACCACCAACACCTCCCGTTGGTAAATATTCATTTGATTGATCATAAAAATTTTCTCTTTCTTTCTGATAGCTAGTCTGGCGTTGTTTCCATTCTGATTTTAATTTTGAATTATTTTGCATTTCATCATCTAACTGAGATATCAAGCCTTGAGATTCTAGTGATCCTATTTTCTTGTTATACATAGGACAAGTTAACCAATATGTGGTTGGGAAAGGAGTGCCGTCATCCAAATTGGGGGGGACTTTTATTGCTGTTGGTAAATTAAAATGACACCTTGATGAAACCAAAATATCACTTCTCAAGTTTCTATCAAGTTGAGTTTCGACAACCTTTTTGTCTTTATCCACCTTCTTGACCAACTATAAATTCAACAACATATTCAAAAACAGATTTTGATCTATCATTAGTCAACACTTCTTCAATCGGAGTAACTGGTTCAGGAATATCATAAACATAAAGTATCTCTCCATCTTTACCATAGCCTCTTTCTCTTAAAACAAGTTCTAGTTTATCTGGATCTTCTAAATCCGACATCTGTCTATTCCATTCCTCAATTTGGTTTTGGATATTTTGCTTTTCTAATTTGTTATTCTCAATATTTTTTTGTAAATCCGTATATGAATTATAAGTTGTCTGAACATTATCGAAGAAAAAGATCAAAAAAGAAAAAATAAATGCAATAACTAAAGATCTTGTTAAAAGGTTATTCCCAGTTCTTTTTAAAGTTTCCATTTTAAATTATTGAAATTCTCAAGTCCTACTTGTTCTGCAATTCTTAAAAGTTCATTATATTTTGCAGTTCTTTCTCCCCTTGCAGGTGCACCTGTTTTGATTTGCCCACTTGAGGTTCCAACTACTAGGTGGCTAATAAAAGAGTCCTCTGTTTCACCTGATCTGTGAGATACCATACTTGTATAATTATTTTCGTTAGCTAGTTTCATAGTTTTAATAGTTTCTGAAACACTTCCAACTTGATTTACCTTTATTAAAATTGAATTTGCACATTCTTCATTAATTCCTTTTTGTAAAATTTTCTCCTGAGTAACAAAAAGATCATCTCCAACAAGCTGGACATCTTCTCCTATTTTTGATGTCAAATATTTCCACCCCTCCCAATCATCTTCAGCTAGACCATCTTCTATAGATACAATCGGATATGAATTAGACAAGTCAACTAAATAATCTGACATTTCAGTATTTGATAAAGAGTTACCCTCAATTGTGTATTTACCATCATGAAAGAATTCTGTTGATGCAGCATCAAGAGCAAGTGAAATTTCTTTTCTAGGCTTATAACCTGATTCTGCAATTGACATCATTATTTCATCTAAAACTTCTTTACTTGATGAGAAGTTTGGAGCAAAGCCACCTTCATCACCAACATTTGTTGCTAATCCTTTTTCTTTAAGTCTTTGTTTAAGGGTATGATAAACTTCAACTCCTGATCTGAGAGCATCATCAAATTTTTCAAAGCCGTGAGGTACAATCATAAACTCTTGTATGTCGACTGAATTATCTGCATGCGCTCCACCATTTAAAATATTCATAAATGGAACTGGGAGAGATGGGTCTCCATAAATGTTTGGTATTAATTCATATACATGTTTTTGAACTGATTTACTATGAGCAACTAAATTTGCCATTGAAACTGCCAGTATTGAATTAGCACCAAGACTGCTTTTATTTGGTGTGGCATCAAGTTCAATTAAAGTAGAGTCTATATTTTCTTGATCTGCAGGGTCTTGCCCAATTAAAACTTCAGAAATTACTTTATTAACATTTTCTACTGCCTTTGTTACACCTTTGCCATTAAACTCTTTAAAATTGTCTCTCAATTCATGTGCTTCAAGAGAACCTGTTGAAGCTCCAGAAGGCACAGCAGCTCTTCCCCGAAATCCATCATCCAACGTTATTTCAACTTCAATTGTAGGATTAGCTCTTGAATCTAAGACATACCTAGCGAAAACATTTGTAATTTTATTATTCATAACCCTGTTACTTAAAATTTAGCAGAAAAAGGATAGTTTGTTACTTTAATTGACTTTTCTTAGCTTCTTCCCAAAGTGTTTCTATGCCAATACTTGGGTCTGTGTTTTTTTCAACATATTTTGCACGTTCGATAAATCTCTGAGTTGATTTATTGAGTTGTATTTCTGGATCTGCCTCAAGATGTCTACAAATATTTACTACTGAAAATAAAATATCTCCTATTTCACTTTTTCTATCTTCATCGTTTTTTGCTACTTTTAATTCCTCAACCTCAGATAACAAATCTTGCAAAGCTTCCTGATAGTCTCTGTAAGTTAAATCTAGTTTTTTTGCTTTACGCTGTGTTTTAAATGCTTTTGTAATAGATGGCAATTTTTGATCTATATCATCAAATATAGAGTCTGAAGATTCTTGTTTTTTAATTTCCTCCCATTGTTTTTCTACTTCTTCAGCACTTTCTAGTTCTACATCTCCAAAAACATGTGGATGACGTTTAACTAGTTTGTCTTGTAAGTGAGTAACTACATCTACGATAGAGAAATATTCGTTTTCTTCTGCAATTTTTGAGTGTAAAAGAATTTGTAATAATAAATCTCCTAACTCTTCATTCAACAAATCGTGATTTTTAGCGTTAGTTTGCATAGCCGCAAGTGCGTTAAGAAGTTCGTATGCTTCCTCTATTAAATGCTTAGCCAAAGATTCATGAGTCTGTTCTTTATCCCACGGACATTCTTTTCTCAATCGTGAGATAATATTTACTAAATCGTCGAATTCTTTCATAATCAAAGAATACTAGTTAATAATGCATAGGTGCTTTCTGGAGTTAAAGACTGCTGGAAATTTAATACCAAACGTTTATTTCTAAAAATAAAATTTTTATCTTGTTTTTCAACTGCGAGTTTAAGGTCTTTAGTAAGGTCAATGGGAAATAGCTCGAGTTGAAATTCTTTAATTTTGCATCTTAATATCTTTTTTGTTTGTAATGTAGATCTAATTTTTGCTGTAAGAAATAAGTTTTCCGTTATTTCTGGGACGTTTCCAAACCTGTCAATAATCTCATTTTTAATCTCGTCAATTTCACCAGGTTCTGAATGTTCAAGTCTTTTATATATATCTATTCTTTCAGAATCTGCATCAATGTAGCTTTTAGGAATAGAAGAACCCCAGTGGCAATCTAGTTTAATTTCTGTCTCCAAAATATCTACTTTATCTTGGGTTTTGCCCTCTATAGAATCTACTACATATTTATTGAAAATATTTAATCCAACACTAGCAATGAAGCCAGATTGTATGTCTCCAAGAATACTTCCTGAGCCACGTAGCTGTAAGTCTTTCATTGCTAGAGAATATCCTGTAGCAGTCTGTCCTATAGACTTAATTGCATCTAATCTTAATTCCGCATCAATACCTAAATTTGTATTATGAAAGAAATAAGCAAAGCTTTGTTCCATTCTTCTACCTACCCTGCCTTTCAATTGATATAGTTGAGACATGCCTAATAATTCAGACCTTAATGTAATAAGGGTATTTACTTTTGGTAGATCTATTCCTGCTTCAACTATGGTTGTTGCAAATAAAACATCGACTTTTTTATCCCAAACATCTTGCATTGTTTTTTCAATTTGATTAGTCGATAACTGTCCGTGTAAAAGCTTGTGATTTAAATTTGGAAACAGCTCTTGAATTTTTTTCATCCAAACTTGTAATTCATCAATTCGATTTAACACAAAGAAAACTTGTCCATCCCTAAAGATTTCACGCTGGATAGCGAGTGCAATAGTTGACTCATCAATATTCCCAACATGGGTAAGTGTCTCCAAACGATTTTCGGGAGGTGTTTCAATTCGTGATGTTTCTCTTATTCCCATCAGCGACTGCTCAAGTGTCCTAGGTATTGGTGTTGCTGTAAGAGTAAGCTTATGAACCTGGTTAGAGAGTGTCTGAAGTCGATCTTTATCTTCTACACCAAACCTATGTTCTTCATCAATAATTAGCAATTTAAGATTTTTAAATTTTATATCATCACTTAGAATTCTATGAGTTCCAATGAGAATGTCTACAGAGCCATCTTCTACTCCCCCAACAATGCTTTTTACTTCTTTTTTTGAAACGAATCTACTTAGGTGTTTTATATTCAGTGGATAGTCCTTCAAGCGATTTACAAAAGTATCGATGTGTTGTTGAACAAGAATTGTAGTTGGAGCTAATAGTGCAACTTGACCTCCTGAAAAAGCAACTTTAATAGCAGCTCTCAATGCGACCTCTGTCTTTCCATAACCAACATCGCCAAAAATTAATCGATCCATGGGTATGTTTTTCTCTAGGTCTTTTTTTACATCATTTATTGCAGTCATTTGATCTGGTGTTTCAATATATTCAAAACTATTCTCTATTTCATTTTGCCAAGGAGTGTCTTCACTGATAATTAAAGAGTCATTCCTTATATTTCTTAGTTTGTATAAATTCAAAACTCTTTCTGCAATAATCTTTGCATTTTGCTTTGCTTTTTCTTTTGCTTTTTCCCATTCAGCTCCACCAAGATGAGATAATTTAGGATTCTCACCGCCAATGTAAACCTCGAGCTCATTAATTTGTTCTGAAGGTACAAAAAGCTTGTCAGTACCAGCAAATTTTATCTCTAAATAATCTTTCTCAACTCCTTTAATTTTTTTTACAACTGTGCCTTCATACAACCCAATACCATGAAAATTATGAACAATATAAGTATTTGGTACAAGAATTGATTCTTCACTAATTTTTTTTGTGTTTCTTTTAGATTTATTTATCTTTCTTTTTTGAAAAAGTGATTCATCAATTATTGCTAGATTTAAATCTTTAAACGAAGCTGAAAATGAAAATGGATTATCAACAATAGTGACATTGTTTAGTTCTAAAAATTTTTTAGTTATAATTTCATTTCTTGTTGAAAGAAAGACTTTTCCTATTTTCTGTAGTGAATTAACAATATTTTCTGAGTTAATTGAATCAAAGTAATTGGGGAGATTTTCTAAGTTCATCAAATCTGTTGTTGAATATAAATTTGTGCCATAGTCATTTAAATATTTAGAGATGTCAATATAACGTGACTTAAAATTTCTGATTTCTAATGAAAAATATTGTTTGAGGTTGTCAAAAGTATCTTTCTCAATATCAATAGTTTCTTTAAGTTGATTATCGACTAAATTTTTGTCGACGATGTGCAGAGTAGGGTTGCTTGTTAAACCTAAAATACATTTTTCTTGGTCTAGATTTTGGGAATACTGAAACAATTCATAATCATCTAAATTTTCTTTATTATTAGAAGATAAGCTCAAAATATCTGAGTGCTTTATTTGAAATAGTTCATTTGCTGGAACTATAAGAATATTATTGATTTCACTTATAGATCTTTGGGAAATTGTATCAAAAGTTTTTATTTCATTAACTAAATCTCCATCAAATATAACTCTAAGAGGTAAATCATAATTGATTGGAAAAACATCTAACTGTCCTCCTCTAATCGCAAAGCTTCCCTTTGACTCAACTCTATCTCTTCTTTGATAATTTAGATGAATAAGATTTTCAACTAATAAATCAAAATCAATTTCCTCATTTATTGCAATTTTACAAATTTCTAATTCTTCAAAATATATTCTTTGAGAAATTGCTTTGATGCTGGCTGAGATATTGTAATTACTACTTGTGAGAAGTAAATGTGCAATTTCTAATCTTTTTCCCTGTATGTCAAGAGTTGGGACAAAAGAATCATATGAAAGCGTATCCCATGAAGGTAAGTGAAATATATTTTTATTTAAGTTAGAAAAATCTGTAGCAAACTCCTTCGCCTCTTTATCAGAAGGGAAAATAATAATATTTTTATTTGATTTACTATTTAAAGCTAACAGAGGGACGAGAGATTCTTTAGAAGTGCTGAATGATTCAACCATAAATTAAATTTTTGTAAGTGAAATATATTTTTCTTCGATTAGCCAATTAATGGTCTTTTTAATGAACTCATCTACATTGGTATATTGAATATTTAAGTTTTCTTTGGCTTTTAAACCTTCGTATTTATGTCCATGTGTAAGTACCCTTACAGATTCTGAACAAAGAAGTGGCGTGTTATCTGAGATTAATTTATAAATATCCCCAAGCGGTGAGATGAACTTTAATAAAAATTTTGGAATATACACAGGTCTTCCGTTCCAAGATGAAATAGTTTTTAATTTATTGACTAAATCTTGACTTGATGTTTGAAAACTATTTAGGACGTATCTCTCGTTATTTTTTCCAAACTCTAGAGCGTTATAATGTCCCAAGGTACAATCATCGATATCAACAATTGAAATGTTATTACGTATTAATGGAGGATAAGTTTTTGATAATGTTGAAATCAACAATTTAGCAGTACCAGAGACTCTTCCAGGTCCTTGTACTGAAGAGGGATTAACTGAAACAAATTCAAAATTTTTTTCAAAATTGAAAGCTTCTTGTTCAGCTAAAAATTTTGACTCCTCATATTTGCTCAAATAGTGACCCCTATGGGTGGAGTTTTCATTCCCAATACTGCCTAGATTTTCACCAAGCGTGACAGCGGAGGAAGTGTAAACAAATTTAGAAATCTCTAAGTCATTTCCTAAACTTAAAATATTTTTTGTACCGTCAATATTCGCATCAAACATATATTGAGGATTTTTTGAACACATTTTATTTACCCCTGCAACATGGAATATTGCATCAATATTTATATCTTGGAATTGATCAATAAGATTTGAAGTTAGAATATCTCCACTTATAACAGATACTCCTTGAGACTCTAGATCCTTCTTGCTTTCTTCAGACCTACTTAACGCATAAACTTCATGACTATTTTCAATTAATTTTTTAAGGAGTGGTTTGCCTAGTACTCCAGTTGAGCCAGTAATAAATATATTTTTATATTTCATTTCGATTTTTTTAAATAACTAGATAGATACTGATATCCAGAAATATAAGAAAATATAAGTGCGTGAAGTACAAATAAATCAGCAATGCTAAAGCTTAGAATGTTTAATGAAAAATCTATCATTACAAATCCTATTGCCCAAAACTGCAAACTTGCTTTAGCTTTTCCAAACCTGCTTGGAGGAATCATGATTCCTTCATTTCCAGCTAGGCCTCTAAGACCAGTAATAATGAATTCCCTAACAATCAATAGTGTTGTAATCCAGATGCTTACTCTATCAATATAGGTAAAGCCGATAAAAATAAAGGTTATAAATATTTTGTCAGCTATAGTGTCAAGAAATGCACCCATTTTTGATGTGACATCCCACTTTCTAGCAAGTCTACCATCAAAAAAATCTGTCCATGCAGCTATGAATGCAATTACTGCAGGAATTAACATTAATCCCTCACTAGAACCATCTAAAAGTAGTAAGTATAAAATAACTGGTGCAGAAAATATTCTAAAAAGTGCCAATCCGTCTGGTATATATTTCTTCATTAAATCACATCAATTATTCTGCGTTCAGATGCTGCTTTGACAGCAGCTTCTTTATCATCTAAAAACGTTCTAATAATATCTACAGAATCTTCTATCAAAAATTCAACTTCCTCTTCTTCATTATTATAAAACCTGGATAAAACGAAATCTGCAGGGTTAACTTCTTTAGGAGGTCTACCAACTCCAACTTTTAATCTAAAATATTCACTAGATTGTAAGTGGGAATTTATAGATTTAATTCCATTGTGTCCACCATCAGAACTGCCACTTTTCAAACGCAACCTGCCAAAACCAAGATCAATATCGTCGTGAATCACTAATATATCGGAAGCTTCAACATTACTGTACTTCAAGTAAGCTTTAAGAGCCTCTCCAGAATTATTCATTGAAACCATCGGAAAAATGATATGTACTGATGAATCTTTAATGGTAAATTGACCAATCTTATAACTACCTGATTTGTCTAATTTAACTTCTATAGAATTTTTAATGCAAAACTTTTTTAAAATATCTGCACCAATATTGTGCCTTGTTTTTAAATATTTTGATTGTGGATTCCAGAGACCAATTAAGAGAGTTTTATTATTCTCCAGATTCATCTGAGGACTCTTCCTCAACAGCTTCTTCAGAAGATTCACCTTCGGCTCCCTCATCGCCCTCTTCGCCTTCAAGACCTTCAATTTCTTCTTCCTCTTCAATTGCAGCTCTTGGAAGGGTTATTGTTACCAAAATTGATTCATCATCCTCTGATGCTAGCTCAACTCCATCTGGTAGAGCAACATCAGTTACAGTTGCATTATCACCAACATTTAATTCTGAAATATCTAAATCTAATGAAGAAGGGATATTTGTTGGTAATGTTGAAATTGTTATTGTTGTATTAACAGTTTGTACTAGACCACCTTCTTCTTTTACACCAATAGGTGTACCAATAAAATTAATTTGAACATTTGCTTCAACAGTTTTTGTAAGATCAATTTGAATGAGATCTACATGCAAGAATTCATTCTTATATGGATGTTTTTGAATCTCTCTTGCTAAAGCTGTATATTTCTTTTTTCCAACTTCTAAATTTAAAATCGTGTTTGCACCAGCTTCACTTCTAAGGGCATTATTAAATTCTCTTTCATCTAAAACTACAGAGACTGGATCCATCCCCATACCATAAATGACTGCTGGCAATGAGCCGTCATTTCTTAATCTTCTCGATTCAGCTGAGCCAATGCTGTCTCTTAGGCTTGCTTTTAAATTTGCTTCCATATTTATCCTTACGAATTATATAGAGTAATAAATTTTATTTGCTACTCAAAGCAGTATTTATGCTTTTTCGGTAGCTTTTCTAGCTGAAGTTACAGCAAGAAATAGAGTTATAGCTGCAAAAATACCACCTACTAAATATCCTTTAAGTAATACATCAATTACCCACCCTTCAACCAATACAGATCTCATTGACTCGATTAAATAGGTTGTTGGGTTAAAAGCAGCAGCTGTTTGCAACCATCCTTTTAACGCTTCTCTAGGTACAAATGTTGGTGCTAAAAAAAGAGCTGGGAAGAATAAAAATGTCGCAGCTTGTGCTCCTTGTGAAGAGCCCGATTTAACACCAGCTGCAACTGAATATCCTGCAATCCCCAAACCTCCGATGAATGCCAAAGATAAAACAACCAAATATCCTATTGCTCCTACGGCAGGATCTGCACCAATAATGTTTCCTATCAGCAGTATTAAACTAGCTTGAAGCAATACTTTAACTGCTCCCACATTCATTGGAGCTAGAATGATTGCCCATTTTGATATTGGCATACTTTGATATCGTTTAAATACGCCTGATTCAATATCTTCAACTAAGTAAATCCCTGATGCAGCACCGCTTAATGAAGCAGATAATATAGAAACTGGAAGAATAAAATTAACAAAATTTCCATTTGCAAAATCAAAAGGCGTTCCGCTAATAGATCCACCAAAAACATCACCTAATGCTCCGTCATATACGAAGAGAAAAAATGCTGAAATAAATATATTTGGTAGTTCAGCGAGTGGTCGTCTTACAACTCTCAAAACCATTCTTTTTGTTAAGATTTGTAGCTGTAGTAGAAAAGACCTGTTTGACTCCATTATCTTTTACTCTTTTCTTCTTCCTTTTTAATATCTTCCGAACCTTCTAATCTATATCCAGTTACTTGGAGAAAAACATCATCTAATGTTGGCTTGCTTGCTGAAACTGAACTTACTTCTACTCCATTACTACTCAGGTCTTTTAAATACCCAGGAATTTTTGATGCCCCATCCTCAACTGTAATTCTTAATTCATTTTTTTCTTGAACTGTGTTTTTTAAAATATTTTTTGCATTTTCTAAATAATTAGTATTTTCAAATGAAAAAGTTATTACATCACCACCTATAACTGCTTTTAATTGATCTGATGTTCCCTCTGCAACAACCAAACCCTCGTCAATGATTGCAATCCTGTCAGCTAACTCATCAGCTTCTTCAAGATACTGTGTTGTAAGAATAATTGTTACCCCATTATCACGAAGTCGTTTAATTTCATCCCATAGAACACGTCTTGATCCTGGATCTAAGCCTGTTGTTGGTTCGTCCAAAAAAAGGACTTCTGGAGAGTGAACTAAGCTTAAGCCAAGGTCTAGTCTACGTTTCATACCACCGGAATAAGTTTTTACTCTTCTGTCAGCAGCTTCCATTAAGCCAACTAGTTCTAATAACTCTATTGTTTTCTTTTCAGAATTTTTTTTTGAATACCCCCAAAGCCTGCATGTTGTAAAAAATAGTTCTCTTCCTGTTAGCAAATTATCTATACCGGTATCTTGAAGTGCTACACCAATTTTCTCTCTAACTTCTTTATCTTTTGTTGAAACATCAATTCCTAAAACAGAAGCCCTTCCGTCAGTAATGCTTAATAAAGTTGTGAGCATTAAAATAGTTGTGGATTTACCTGCACCATTTGGACCAAGTAACCCAAATATTTCACCTTGTTTTACTTGAAAACTAACGTCTTTTACAGCTTCAACTTTGTCTTGTTTGCTGATAAAAGTTTTCTTAATATTTTTAACGTCTACT
>TARA_B100001057_G_scaffold344692_1_pt1 | contig 11655 bp, 18 predicted proteins | sample TARA_B100001057 | Tara Oceans TARA_B100001057 (sample SAMEA2621839) | marine metagenome | biome: marine biome (ENVO:00000447); feature: surface water layer (ENVO:00002042); material: "saline water (ENVO:00002010), including plankton (ENVO:xxxxxxxx)" | depth 5 m | reverse complement strand
AGAACCAAAACTAAACTCTGTGAATATAGATAAATTTGGTAATGGCAATCCGCTCGGAATAGTCTCAATTGCTCTGTAGTCTAATTTAAAACCAACTGCAATACCTGACATGACAAGTAAAGCGACCAGAGTACTCGGAATTGCAGTTGTAATTCTTTTAAATCCGTAAATTATAATAATTGTTCCTAATGCTAACAAAAACTCTAGAATATTGATATTAGAGAGTGTGTTTGAGATATATTTCAAAGAACCTACTACACCAGAGGATTCAGCACCTGCAATGGCTTTTGATTCTTTTAAAATTGTTACTTCTGGAATATTTTGTGTTTTTTGAACAGTCTGAGTAATCTCATCAATTAATAAAACTTTCCCCCTCATTTCATCGTCTATTATTTCATCTAGAATTTTTTTTTCTGCCAGTGGTTTAAACTCCTTAACAAAACTATCATCTTCAGTAGGGTAATAACCGACTGCAGGCGCAATTTGGGTTACTATGATAATTACCCCGATTGCAGTCATAAATCCAGAGACTACAGGATAGGGGATATATTTAATATACTTACCAAATCCAATTACACCAAGGCAAATTTGCATAAGGCCCGATAATATAAAAATAGTCAATATCGAAGGCAATGCCTTTGAAACGTCACCATTATTTATTGCAATCAAACCGCCTATAACAACCATACTTACTGCAGTCATTGGTGCTGTTGGACCGGATATTTGGGTTTCAGTACCACCAAAAAGAGCAGCAAAAAAACTTACAAAAATTGCACCGTATAATCCTGCACTAGGTCCCAAACCTGAACTCACTCCAAATGCCAAAGCAAGTGGTAAAGCAACTATTCCCGCAGTAAGTCCACCAAAAAAGTCTCCTTTAAAATTTGAAAAATCTAATTTAAATTTTTTCATTATCTGCTGTATTGTTATTTTTTAAGTTAAGGATTGGGAAAAGGAAATGATGAATGATGTAAATCTATTTTTAATTCTCCATCTACAAGTTTATAGCCAAAAGTAAATTCAACTTTGGCTTCATTTCCATCTGTATCAGTAAAGAAATAATTTCCCATTGCTATTGCTCTGTAATCATCTAAAATTAAACCTCCTGAATTTTCAAATCGAACTTTTGTCCAAGGTTGAATTGCAAATCCTTTATCCTCGTGACATTTTCTATCATCTCCTGAAATAAAATAAGATAGAGCCTCCTCTTTTGTTGGTCTGAATTGTTCAAAGGCACATTTTGTAGGTTTAAACAAAACATTACCTAATTCAAAAGCATAAAGTTGATCAAGAAAATTTTTGCAGAATGTTTCACATTCAGTTCTGTTATTTTTTAAACTCCCTATTTTCACTACTCCTTCTCCCCATAATTTTTGGGCATTTTCTATATCTTGTTGTGTTATCATTTAGATTTTATTTAAATTATAAAAGCAAAAATAAAATAAATAGCTTTTATTAAAAAATGGGAATTATAAAAATTTAACCTTGTTTTTATCTAATCTAAATATAAAGTACTGTAATTCATCTATTTATATTCATTCTAAAACTTATTAATCATAAATTCGAAATAAATAAATTAATTATGTCTATAGGAATTGGTAATAGTTGTTCAAATTGTGAGCATCTTACACAATCAAACACATGCAGTGTTCATTTAGTATCTGTTAATCCTATGTACACCTGCAACAGCTTTGTTATGAAAGAATCTATTAAAAATGATAGAAACTGTATTACTTGTGTAAGATATGAAGCACCTACTTGTGAAAATCCTAAAAAAGCTGCACCTAAGATGTCTTGCTCACACTGGGCTCCACAAAATGCGGTTGCTTAATCAATCTCTGTTCTTACACTGATTGAGTACCCATATTTTTGCACTTTTGTGGCCTAAATCAGCTGCTAAAGTCCAATCCTCACAAGCCCCATTTATGTCTTCAAGAAATTCTTTTGCTTTTCCTCTATTTGCGTAAGGTACACTGTTGGATTTGTCAATTTTAATTGCCTCTGTATTATCTTCAATAGCACCCGCGAAATCCCGAGAATCCAACTTTACTGAAGCTCTAAAAATAAATGCCTTTTGATAATCTGATTTAATAGCTATGACACTAGAGAAATTATCAATTGCAACATCATAATTATTCAACTGACTGTTTATCATTCCAATATTCATTAATGAATTTATATCCAAAGGGTTTAGTTTTAGTGCTAGATTATAATCTTAGATTGATCTTTCATAGTCCTTTAAAAACTTTTTAGCATTTGCCCTGTTGTAATATGCTTTCACATAGGTGGGCTCCAATTCGATTGATTTAGTAAAATCAGATATTGATAACTCATATTTTGGGAGTTTATACTTGTAAACACCTCTAATTAAAAATAATTTATGTTGCGAAGAATCAATTTCTATAGCCTTGTCTAGATCCTTAATAGCAGATCCATAATCTCTTAGTTTTTCATAAAGATTTGCTCTATTTACATAAGCTTCAAACATTAAAGGGTTTATATCTATAGCGTTACTTAAATCAGAAACTGCCCCGGCAAGATCATTTTGTTTAATTTTCGTTAATGCAGCTGAAAAGTATACATGATCATTTTTTTGAGCAAAACAATGGAAATTTATAAATAACAATAAATAATAAAAAAATTTCATTACTGTAATATCCTAAATTAGGTATAATAACTAAATTAGTGAATAAAGTCAAATTTTTAAAAAGCTCCGTAGTTCAACGGATAGAACAAAAGTTTCCTAAACTTTAGATACAGGTTCGATTCCTGTCGGAGCTACAAAAAAAAAACCAGGAATTATCCTGGTTTTTTTTAAATGATCTAATGAAATTATTCTTTGTTTGCTACGTAATTTTCAATTTGAGCTTGCATTCCGTTAATATCCATCCAATCTGAAATTTCAGCAACTTTACCATCCGAATTAAATCCTAATACACCGTACCATTTATTAAATACTTTTGCACCAGTTTCTGTATGTATAGCTGACCAAGTCCCATAAGCTCTCATTACTAATGGACTAGAAGTAGCCATATTATCTCCAGATGAAAAATGAGAACCAGCCCAATATGCTGGTGCGTTTTCGTTAATTAAGCCCTGACCTGGATTAAAAGTGATATCATCAAATTGGTCGAAATAGACTTGAATTTGTGACTTAAAGTCATCAGCACTCAAAATTTGATTTCCGTTGTAAAAAGCTGGGCTCCATTTTAAAGAATCTGCAATTGTTGACATCAACATTTCCATATTTTCTTCCTTAAATCCTTTGGCAAAAGTTGAATGTGTCTCAATTTGCTTTTCAAAAGTAGCTTGATCCTCCTGACCGCCACTCATTTTAACGTTAGCTTCAGTATTAACATCACATGAATTTAAAAACAATAGTACTAATGTTAGTAAAATAAATATTTTTTTCATTTTTTTTCTTTTTTTAATTGAAATCAAAAATACAAATAAATTATAAACAAATTGTTAATCAAATTGTTAAGTCAAAAATCATAAATTGAGTTTAATATGTTTTCTTAATTAATATATTTAACAAATGAAAAAATTACCAGTCAAAGTATTTAGTGAATGGGCCAAAACTGGCAAAGATATTGGTATGCAAAAGGGCCACAAATCTTCCGTCGATAAGATGTTAAGTTATGCCACTAAGGATCTCAAACAATATTCATTTATAGATGCTGGATGTGGAAATGGTTGGGTTGTTCGAGATATTTCTAACTCAAAAGAATGTATTTCAGCTACAGGTGTTGACGGGTCATTAGAAATGATAAATAAGGCAAAGTATTTAGATTCAGTTAATTCATATTTTTGTGAGGATCTTATCAAGTGGATACCAAAAAATAAAGTAAATCTTGTTCATTCAATGGAAGTTTTCTACTATTTTAAAAATCCTATGAAACTTATAAAACACATCCATGACAATTGGTTGAAAAAAGGTGCCAGATTAATCGTTGGAATGGATTTTTATGAAGAAAATAAAACTTCTCATAATTGGCCAGAAAAAACTGGGGTTTCAATTATGGAACTACTATCTGAAAATACTTGGAAAAAATATTTTGAGAATTCTGGTTTTAAAAATGTGAATTCATGGAAAATCGGAGAAAAAGAAAACTGGGAAGGAACACTAGTAATAACAGGAATCAAATAAAATGAAAACAGATTGGAAAATAAAAGATAACAGATTAACCAAAGAATTTGTATTTAAAGACTTTAAAGAATCATTGATATTTATAAACAAAGTTGGTGACGAATCAGAGACCCTTAATCATCATCCCAAAATCACAAATATTTATAACAAAGTAACAATTGAGTTGTGGACACATACTGTAGACAATATCACAGATTTAGATTACAAGTTGAGTGAAAAGATAGATAAACTCATAAAATGAAAATTTTGTTTTTCGGCTATCTTAGTAAAAAGGCACGAATAGTATCAAGAATATCTTCAACTATAGTTTGTGTTTTTTTTCCATTTATGTATTACAAACAATATGATGGTGTTTTAATTGAAGATGTATTAGGTAAATTTATTTATTCATTCGAAACAATCGATTTAATTCTAATTTTTACGGGGCCAGTTATCACTTTAATATCAAGTTTTGTGATATATAAATTATATCATCATAAAAATGAACAATAATTTTTACATATATTAATTTATAACATTAAAATATTACACTTTAAAATTATAATAAACTAGGTATTATATTTTCATGTTGTTATAATTTATAATATATTTGTTGTGTAGTTTATAAAAAATGAAAGCCGCAAAATATATTATTGTAGACCCCTTAGATTCAGCTAATCCTAAGCAAACTATCAAACACAATTCTGATGGAGTAAGGTATCTTGAAGTAATAGACCTTTATAACCCAGACATTTCATTTAAAAAAAGAGAATACGGGGCTTATTTGATAGAACTTGCAAATTCAAAAAAGATTGATACACTTTTAGTCAATTCGATAGGAGATTTAGGTTTATCGGGCAATGATATTATTGAAACGATTGAAATTTTTTCAGAACTTGGAGTTAATATAAAAGCAAAAAAAGAAAATTTCGAGACACATAATGCGGATGGCACAAAAAATAAAATGATTCAGCTAATAATAGGTTTTATGAAATCTGTTTATGATCAAGAATCCAAAAGAAAACAAGCAAAACAAGTTAGAGGAATTAATTCAGCTAAGGAAAAAGGTGTTTACAAATTAAATGGGGGAAACAAGCCTAAATTAACATACCAACAATTCATAGGCAAAGAAAAAAACCAAAACTGCTTGAAAGAATTAAGAAATGGACAAAGTATAAGAAAAGCGGCAGAAATTGCAGGTATATCCCTAGGAACTTGTGTTAAAATAAAAAGACTAGCTGAAATTAACGGCGATCTAAGCGTATCCTATTAAACTAATAATTGACTACGGGCTAAAATTTAGGTATGTTATCGTTTTGAAATTCTATTGTTGCTAATATTTCTTTGCATTTTACTCTTAAATCGTCCGACTTTAGGGTCGCTTTTTTTTAAATGTTTTGTTTTTCTTCCCTGAACCCTTGTTCTCCACAACCTAAAGCTACTTGGCTTTAATTGATTTCTCATTAAATCAATTGTCTGCCTCTCTGATACCCCAAATTGAGAATAAATTGCATCGAATGGAGTCCTATCTTCCCATGCCATTTCGATAATTCTATCTACTATTTCAATAGGTAGATTTTTTAATAATTTATTCATCAATAATATTTACTTATTAAACGAATCCCAAAAGTATGAAACAACGATTACAAAAATACCAGAAATAAATAAAAACTCTTTGTTGTCAATTAGAAGGTCAAATAAAGCAAGAATTATACTCAGGCTAACAAGAAAGACACCAATAGTTTTCAATAAATATTTCATACAAAAAAGATACAATTTTTGAATCAAATAAGGTGAAAGTAAATTGGTACTAAATTCATGATTATTTTATAATTGATTTTAACTAATTTTATTTATCTAAATTTTAATTTTATGGAAAAAATAAGATTTATCGGTGGACTTTTTGCCCTATTTTCAGTTGTTCTAGGTGCATTTGCAAGTCACTTTTTTAAAAAATTAATTGATGAGTCGTCTCTACAGTCCTTTGAAGTAGGAATTAGGTATCTAATGTTTCACGGTCTTGCTTTAATTCTTCTTTCGATAATACCAATTGAGGGTAAAAAAGTAATATTCAGATTGTTCACTTGGGGTTCTATTTTATTTTCGTTCAGTATTTTCTTTTTATCACTTCAGTCATTGATAAAAATTAATCTAAAATGGTTGGGCCCAATCACTCCATTGGGTGGAACACTTTTAATCATAGGCTGGATAATTTTTACAATCAATTCTCTTAAATAAAAAATGCAAGTATCTATTTTTGGCGGTACAGGTTTGATAGGTGGATTTTTAGTAGAATTGCTTACAAAAGATCCGGATTTTCATTTAGTTAATTTAATAACAAGGAAGAAGATCAAAATTAATAATGAAAAAGTAAAAATAATTTTAATGGATTTTTCAAATAAAGACTCTATATCTAAATCTGTTGAAAATAGCTCAGTTGTTTTCTCTGCAATTGGAACGACACGATCCAAAGTTAAAGGGGATCAAAAAAAATATAGAGAAATTGACCTTGATATTAATTTGAATATAGCTAAAGCATGTAAAGAAAAGAATGTTGAACATTTCTCTTTTGTCTCCTCCTCTGGAGCCAACTACAATAGTAAAAACTTTTATCTAAAACTAAAAGGTGAAATAGAAAACTCAATAATTAACTTAAAACTAGATTCTTTGTCAATTTTAAGACCCTCATTACTTATTGGAAAAAGAAATGAAATAAGAATTGGAGAAAAAATAGCTCAACTAATTATACCCCTTTTTTCATTTTTAATGCCTCTTAACTACAGGCCTATAAAGGCTTATCAGGTTGCAAAAGCAATGATTAATATTTCAAAAAATAAAAAAAAAGGAACAAATATTTATCACTATAAACAAATTCAACTTAATTAATATTTGCTCAAATCAAGATTCAATCTATGAAAAATATAAAAAGATTAACATATAAAATTACATTTCTATTTTTTCTATTTATTGCAAATACTAAAGGACAAGAGATTCAAAGTAATGCATGGAAAGCGCTTTTTTCAGACTACAGTATAACCTCTAGTAGAACTTTAAGATTGGAGACACATGTAAGAACAAAAAGGTTTATGACTGAGAACGATCAATACCTTATTCGTCCCTCTTTAATTTATAAACTTAATTCTTTCTCCAATTTTAATATTGGTGTAACTCGTGTCTCAACCAATATTAGTGATGGAAGATTGATTGAAAATAATATTTGGCAGCAGTTCAATTATATATTCCCTGTCAAAAAAATAAAACACTTTGGCTGGATAAGACTAGAGCAACGCTGGCAAAAAAAGAATGGTTCTGCAAATAAATTTGGTTCAAGAATTAGATTTAGAAGTGGATTTGATATACCTATTTCAAATAGTCTTAAACCAAATCCTACGAGTTTAGTTATATTCAACGAGGTTTTTCTACTTGTTGAAAAAAACTTTCCTTACACATATAATCAGAATTGGACTTTTATAGGTTTTCAAAAAAAAATATCCAAAAAGCTAGTTTTATTTTCAGGATTTCAAAGAAACTCGATAAAGAAAACTGATTTCTTTGTACATAAAAATATTTGGTCCTCTATATTGTTTTATAAAATCTAATTTTTTACATAAAAATCATTGAATGAAATTTGTTAACTTGTATTTGATGAAAATTAACATTGATTTTATAAAAAGCAGATTACTCAATTTATTTAGTAATTCTATGTTTTTAATACCTCTGGGTATTTTAGTTTCTTGTAATAATTCAAATCAGTTAGAAAAAACAAATGCGGGATTTAATGAAAGACCAAATATATTAATATTAATGTCGGACAACCAATCTGCAGAACATTTAGGTTGTTATGGAGATAACTCTGTAAAAACTCCAAATATTGACCAACTAGCAGAAAATGGAGTTTTATTTAATAATGCATTTTGCTCTGCTCCATCTTGCTCTCCAGCACGGGCTGCAATGCTCTCAGGTCAGGATATATGGCGATTAAAACAAGCTGCAAATTTATGGAGTAGCTTTCCGAAAGTAAAAGTTTTTACAAGGTTGTTAGAGGATGATGGATATAAAGTAGGTATACAGGGTAAAGGCTGGGGGCCAGGTAACTCAAAAATTAGTGGGTGGGATAAAAATCCAGGAGGTGAAAAATATGACTCATTTAAGTCTTTTTTTGAACAAACAAAAAAAGATAACCCATGGTTTTATTGGTACAGTAGTACTGATCCTCACAGACCTTTTAGAAAAGATGGATGGAAAAACTCTGGAATAAATTTAGATTCAATTTTTGTTCCTCCATACTTACCTGATAATATTGAAACTAGAAAAGACATTGCTGATTACTATGATGAAATTCAAATTTTTGATGCTGAGGTAGGTACTTATGTCTCTTTTCTCAAAGAAAAGAATGAGCTCGAAAACACGATTATAATTATATGTAGTGATAATGGATGGCAAATGCCACGTGGTCTTGCAAATTTATATGATTTTGGAACCAAAATACCGCTAATTGTATATTGGCCAAAAAAATTTAAATCTGGAAGATCGATCGATGACTTTGTAAATTTGAAAGATTTTGCACCCACCTTTTTGGAGATTGCAAATATTAAAATTCCTGAGGAAATGAATTCAAACAGTTTTTTAGATTTATTAGTTTCTCCAAAGGAAGGAAATATTAATAAAAAAAGAAACTCAGTTATTATGGGAAGGGAACGCCATGCATTTGTCCGAGAAGATGGAAAAGGTTATCCTGGAAGAGCGATTAGAACTAAAGAATTCTTATATATTAGAAACTATAATCCAGAAAGGTGGCCGGCAGGAGACCCTCCTTTGTATGGTGATGTTGACTCTCATATGCTTCAATACGATGCTCCAACTAAAGTTAATATTCTTAGGAGAAAACTCCTAAATAAAATTGACCCTTTCTTTGATTTAGCTTTTGGGAAAAGACCAAAAGAAGAACTATTTGATTTAAAAAATGATCCATATCAGCTTAATAATTTATCTTATGACAAAAGATATTTGTCAATTAAAGATAGTTTATCAAGTACTTTAAATGCATACCTTGAATCTTCCGGGGACCCAAGAGAAAATGGCATTGAATATGACTGGGACAGCGCGTACTATTTCGAAGAAAACGATAAAAAACCCAAGCCCTCTAAAAAATATATCGATCTTCTTGGCTTAAAATCAGAATATAATTACTTAAAGTAAAGATTTTTAATTACTATAATAATTGTATATAAGAGAAATCAAAAGAATTATTATTTTGGCTTCACAAAAGTAAAAAATGCCAATCCAAAAATAATTATATCAACCGCAAAATCAGAAATTCCCATGTTGGTTAGAGGAGAAGAGGCTAAATTTCCAAAGGCAAAAAATAATGGTAAATAAGCAATCATAAGAGAAAGTAATAGTCTTTTAGCATATTTAATTTCAATATCTCTTAGCATTACAAAAATCAATCCAATCATTAAAAAGGCAGGTGTAATAGCATATTGAAAAAGAACTGCGATAGTTGATCCTTCTTCTCCAACATTAAACATCATATCAACTGCAGGAACCGCAAAAAAAGAGTAAAGAATGGATTGCATAATATTTAAAGTCCCAATTATTGTAAGTGTTAATTTTGTTTTCATTTTGAATAAAATTATTTGGAAGATTTTTTGTTTTTAATATCTTTTTGAATCATAACTACTATATAAGTCATATATAAAAAAAAGAAAAATAATGATGTATCTATTATTTCAGGAACATTTATTATTGACTCTTTTTTATTGAAGTATGAATACACATCGAATATAAAATATACAAGAATTGTAAAATATATTATTGCAGAAAATTTATCGTTCTTTCTTAAAAATTTCTCTACTTTATTCATGCTCTAATTATCTTTATGATTCCCAAGTTAATAATTTTACGTTAAAGCTTAAATTAAATATTTTTAATCCCATATTCAGTAAAGAAGATACTTTTTCGAATTCGAATTCCAACCACTTTGTGACTTATAATCAACAAAATATATTTTTAAGTCGCTTTGTGATGGGCTACTTACAAAATATATTTTTTTATCAGCTTGCGAGGGATAATCCACAAAATACCATAGCCCCTCATTTCTTTTTACTTGAGACACATAGTTCAATTTAAAAACGTTGAGATCTGCCTGGGATTTGTAATCCACAACAAAAACTTTTAAATCAGCCTGAGAAGCGTATTCTACAGAAAAAATTTTTTGGGAAAAACCAATTATTGGAAATAATATTAAAATAAATAATAATTTTTTCATTCAACGATTAGTTTAATTTTTTTTGAAGTATTGGGCTTTTCCAATTTATAAGCTCAATATTTCTTTTTTCCAATTTTTCTTTACAAGAGTTACTCAAAAAATATTCTGAATCCTCTGAACGCCACTTGGCTCCAAAATTTGGGTGATCAATAGTAATTTGATTCATTTCATCACTTGATAGTGCAGGGTGTATTAATAATATAGAAATGCCATTAGGTAAATTATCTATGACTTTATCGTAATAACTTGCAAGGCCACCATTTTGAAACTCATTCATTGAGGCCATGTAAATTGATTCAAAACATTCACCATCTGGGATTTTAAAAGTTGATGCATCTTGTCCTGTGTAGCTCACCAAAGTTCTGCTTAACAATACAGGAAGCTTGAAGTCGCTCCCCAGTTGTTGATAAACATCAATAAGATCCTGACGCATTCCTAAAGTATAACTATGAGAATCAAGATGACTAGGTTTTAATCCAAGACTTATTGCAGTTTTAATTTGATTTTTTAATTCGAAATAAACATCCTCTGCTTTTGCTAAATCTTTTACATTTTTTTTTTTTGGATGAAAATAACCGCTTTTATTTACCAAAGAAGGAATTTTTTTTGGATCAGAGCAAGGCTTAAATGGGTATGTTTTCCATTCTCCAGTTAAAGTTAAATGAATTCCATAATCCATGTCTGGGTTTTGTAAACAAAAGTTTGCCATTTCATAAAACCATGGACATGGTACCATCAAACTAGTTGAAGATATTGAGCCATTGGTCATACCCAGCTGAGTGGCTTTATTTTGTGCCCATGATAACCCTGCATCGTCTGCATGGATCATCAAATATTTTTTTTCTGCTTGAATCAAATTTTATTTTTTGTTTTTAAATAGTTTTATCCAATGATCAATACTAATTGTAAAGGCTAAAAAAATATACATAAAACCTTCAAGTATTTCCGCATCTTTAATGATTATATAAATTCCAAAAGACGCTAAGAATATTGAAAGAATAATTGATATTCTTGATAACCATTTTATAAATTCAATTTTCATATAATTTCAACCATAACTTAAATATATTAAAAATAAAAAAAGGTAAATTATAAGGTATATTCTATAATATTTTCTGATTCTTATATATTGATTGTTTTCAGGATATAAATTTGAAAATAATCCGATAATTTCTTTTCTAAAAAGAGGTTTAATATTTATCTTCCAATCATTAGTATCATAAACTATTTTTCTAAACCTACTTCTAAAGTAGGT